>Ga0315899_10004063_pt1 | contig 15834 bp, 9 predicted proteins | sample LakEriMetagenome_2_FD_203518 | JGI IMG/M metagenome (GOLD analysis project Ga0315899, IMG submission 203518) | Freshwater fungal communities from buoy surface, Lake Erie, Ohio, United States - Buoy 4 MA112 | ecosystem: Environmental > Aquatic > Freshwater > Lake | place: USA: Lake Erie, Ohio... | reverse complement strand
GCCGGAACTGTCCACGCGCTGGGAGAGGGGGTGTTGCTGGCCGAGGTGCAGCAGTCGAGCGACATCACCTACCGGCTGCACGACTGGAACCGGCTGGGTCCCGATGGACGCCCCCGTCCGCTGCACATCGAGGCCTCACTGGCCTGCACCGACTTCGCCCGGGGCCCGGTCCGTCCCCAGGTGCCGCAACCGCTGCCACCCTGGGGCCCCATTGCCCGCGAACGGCTGGTGGCCGCCGACTACTTCACGCTCGACCGATTGCAGGGAACCGGCAGCGTCTCCCTGCCCGCCGCACCCCATTGCCGGATCTGGATTGTGGTGTCAGGAGAGGTCCGCTGGGGAACCGATGCCGGTGAGAGTGCCGGGCTGGGGAGCACTCTGCTCTGGCCCGCCAGCGCTGCGCCCGTCGAAGTGGACTGGAGCCCGGGAAGCGTGGTGATAGAAGCGACCTGGCCGTAAGCGGGCAGGCGCATGATTATGGTACAATTCATTTCGGCAAGCACCTCCTTTCGTACCAGGTTCAGAGAAGCCTTACCGTGGATTCAGTGACTCACAAACACCACGAGCGGATCGACTCGATGTCGATTGCTGAAAAAGTGCGGCGATCCGGCAAGATAGCGCGATGGGCACGGGAGGGAATCGGACGAAGGATTGTCGCGGAACACGGGCCGATGCCGGAACGCCGGCTTAAAATTGAAGTGGCTCTGCGAGTTGACGCGAATGAACAGGAAGTTGTGCATCAGTTGAAGGAATTGCGGCGCGCGACTCCGGAATAAGCCGTTCTGCTGATCCACGCCACAGCTCGGTTTTCCTCATCGTCGAATTGAATTGTTGTTGGCAACCCACCAGAGGCCAATCAGATGACCGAACTGTCGGATTCAGACTTCCTCCCGGAGGAAACAATCAGCCCCCCCCGCGTGGGCCTCGGACGGGTGAGTGTGGCACTCTTGCTGCCCGTCGTCGCGGGCGTCCTCTTGTGTTTCACCACGGGGTGGGTCGCGTTTGCAATCGCCGCTGCCACGGTGGTGGTGACCTCCCTGCTGATGGCCCTCGATGCCAATCGTCTGGGTCGGGTGGACCGTTCCGGGCGTGAACGGGAAAGCCCCTTCCTTCTGTTGGCCGGAATGCTGCTGCTGTGGATTGTTGTCTTCCCGCTGGCCTTCTTTCGCCGCAGTGCGTTCACGAAACCGAACCTGGGTCTGGTGGCCCTGCCGGTGGCCGTGTTCTTTCTGGTCGCCCCCCTGGTGGCTTCGCTGCTGAGTGCCACCCAACTCCCCGCCTGCACCAGCCCCGAGGTCGTTCAGGTTCTCGACCAGGTCCTTCGCAGCACATCGGCGGTTGCAGCCGCCAAGACGATTGACGGGCACCGGGAATTGCGTTTCGACAGTGCCGCACAAATCCGTTACGGCGAGTGTGTGGCCCATTTGGAGACTGGAGATGTTCCCGTCCAGTTCGTGGTGGAATGGCTCGACCGGAACACCGGCCGCTTCCAGGTGCGGTTGGCGGAAGTCGAGTTGCCCCTCTGCGACAGCCTCATGGTGAAGCAGTTGCTCGAACAGGTCGTCCGGCAAACTCCGGCCGGGGCAACCGTCCGCTCGATTGATGGGCATCGCGAACTGAAACATGACCGGGTTGCCGATGTGAGGCAGGGAGAGTGCATCGCCCATCTCGAGTCGCAGGATGTTCCCGTCCAGTTCTTCGTCGAATGGCAAGACCGGAACAAGTCGCAGTTTCAGGTACGGTTGGCGGAACTCGAATTGCCGGCCTGCGACAGTCCGCCGATTGTGAATTTGCTGGAACAGGTGATCCGGCAAAACATGCAGGGAGCGGTGGTCCAGTCGATTGATGGTCATCGCGAACTGAAACACGACTCCGCGGCCGCGGTGCGCCACGGCGAGTGCATCGCCCACCTCGATTCCGGGGATGTCGCCGTTCCGTTTGTGGTGGAATGGCAGGACCGCAGCAAGGGGCTCTACCAGGTGCGGTTGCCGGGGCAGCCATTGCCCGCCTGCGACAACCCCGCGGTGGTTCAAATCCTTGAGCAGTTCATTCGCAAATCGGCCGTGGGAGCCAAAACCAGGTCGATTGCCGGTTATCGCGAAGTGAACTTCGACAAGCAGGCCAATGTTCGATTGGGCGAGTGCACGGTGGAGCTGGACGATCGGGATCTGACCGTCAAGTACAGCGTGGAATGGCAGAATGAGGAGAAGGGCCAGTTTCAGGTGCGGATTCTGGGATCGATTGAGTGAGATTCCGCGAACCACCGGTGGAACCGGAGCCCAGCGTTCGACGGCAGCGGAGCTGTCGCCCGGGCAATGCGGCAGGACCCCGACAGCACGCACTGTTCCGGGGGGGCCGGACGACAGCGTGAGTTTTTCATTTGTCCTTCGGCCCAGTACCATCGGGGCGTCGTGATCCGGGCAGTGATGATCCAGCCCTACTCTGTTTCCCTTCGGGAGCCGGCATGTCGAGCGCACGCGTGCGAGGTGGTTGTTCTGGAATGGTCCTGACGATTCTGGCGGGGGGCCTGCTGCTGGCTCTTTGCGGGCTGGTGACCTCGGGACAGTCACAGGAGAAGCCGGCGAAGGCGCAGCCCCAGGCCACCTCCCTCCTCTTCGACGGAAGCTCTCTCGACGGCTGGACGGTTGAGGGAGACTGCAAGGTCATGGTCGAAGAGGGGCTGCTGGTCCTCAAAGAGGGGAACGGCTGGCTGCGCAGCGACCTCATGTACCGCGACTTCACCCTGCATGTGGAATGGAAGGGGGTCAAAACCGCCGACTATGACTCGGGCATCTACGTGCGGACACTCGCCGGCGGAGCCCCCTTCCCCTCGAACAGCTACCAGGTGAACCTGCTCGATGGCAGTGAGGGGAATGTCAAGAATCTCAAGCCGACCATCGGCACCAAAGGCCCCATCAAGAAGGGCGAGTGGAACAGCTTCGACATCACCTGCGTGGGCTCGAAACTGAAGCTCGCGATCAACGGCCAGCCGGTCTACGACGTCGACGGCCTGAAGAACCGCGAGGGCTACATCGGGCTGCAGTGCGAGGTGATGAAGGGGGGCGAGTTCCAGTTCCGCAACCTGCGAATCACCGAGGTGGGGTACCAGAGTCTGTTCAATGGCAAAGACCTGGCGGGCTGGGAAGGGGGCGGGGCCCCCGCCGAGAGCTGCTGGCTGGTGCAGGAGGGACTGCTGGTGTGCAATGGCAAGAAGGGCCCCTGGCTGAAGACCCTGGCCGAGTATGGCGACTTCGACTTCCGCTTCGAGTACCAGGTCTCTCCCGGAGGGAACAGCGGGGTGTATGTGCGGGTCCCGGCCGATGGCAATCACCATCGCGAGAACGACACGCTCCCCCCGGCGGGATTCGAAGTGCAGGTGCTGGACGACAGCGCGCCGCAGTACGCCCAGCTCAAGGACTACCAGTATTGCGGGTCGGTGTATGACATCTGCGGGGCCCAGCCGCGTGTCTGCCGACCTGTGGGTCACTGGAACACGATGTCGATCCGCTGCGAGGGTCAGCACGTGACGGTGACGCACAATGGCGTGGTGGTGGCCGACATCACCGACCAATCGCATCCCCTCATCGCCCTGCGCAAAACCCGGGGGTTCCTGGGTCTGCAGAACCACGATACCCAAGTGCGGTTCCGCCATCTGCGGCTGGCGGAGCTGGGGGAAACGCGGTAGGGAGCTCGGCGACTCGCCCCGAGATCGTCAATTCCCCTGCGAGGTCAGCAACCGGAGCGGTTGACAACGGAATCCGGATGGCGATTGACGGGTTGGGGACCGCGCACTTGTGCGAGCCCCATCCCGGAGGATGCTGCATGGCTGGATGACTTCGCGTTGATCCCGCAACCGAGGCCCTTGCCCTTGCTCTCCATCGCGGAAAGCCGTTTTTCATGCCCTGTAAAAACTACAAACTCAAGCTCAGTCCAAGGAATGCCCCATTGACCCCTCACGCGAAACTGCGCTATACCGCGATACTCCGGTCCCCCCCCGCTGCCTCCTCCCGTCCCCGGCACCTTCCGTCTCCCCCGCTCTCCTGGGGGAACTGTGTCAACCCACCCCCCGGGAAATCGCGCCATGCCCTCCCTTCCCTCCCGCTCGCGGCTGGCCCGCGCCGGTCTGGCATGCGGCTTGCTGCTGGGAACCGCCGGGTGTGCCGACGTTTTGGGGACAGCCATTTCCAGTGCTCCCAACCGCTGGATTCCCTGGCACAAGTCCGCCTCGAGAACTCATCCGGGCATCCGCCGGGTGTTGGGGATCGATCAGGAATTCCGTGTCGACGTGGGAACGGCTGATGAGCCGCTCGAACTGCTGGTGCAGATTGTCGACCCTGCCGACTCCGCCCCACCCCGGGGGACCGTCCTGGTGCTGCATGGCGTGGTCTCCAGCGGCCGGGCAATGCTGCCCCACGCCCGCCGGCTCGCCCAGCAGGGTTACCGGGCGGTGCTGGTCGACCTGCGGGGGCATGGGAAGTCGGACGGGCAATACCTGACCTACGGCGTGCAGGAATCGGACGATTTGGTCCGCGTGATCGACGCCCTGGAAACGCGGCGGCTCGTCGCGGGCCGCCTCGGTGTGCTCGGGGTCTCGTATGGTGCCGCGACCGCCATCCAACTTGCGGGGAAGGATGCCCGAATCGACAGTGTGGTCGCGGTCGCCCCGTTCAGCACCATGCGGGATGTGGTCCCCGACTTCGGCCGCACGGTTCTCCCCGGCGTTGGGTCACTCGTGCCCGACCAGGCCCTCGATGCCGGGGTGGACGAAGCGGGCCGACAGGCGGCCTTCGACCCCAACCTCGCAGATGCCTGTGCGGCCATCCAGAAGACCAGCGCCCGGGTGCTGGTGATTCATGGGGAAGAGGACTGGATGGTTCCCACCTACCACGGCAAACGGCTGCACGAGGCGGCTCCCGATCACAGCCAACTGGTCCTGCTCCCCTGGACCGGCCACCTCACCGCGTGGCTTGACCCCCTGGGACAGGTCGCCGACGAAACCCACCGCTGGTTCGACACCCACCTCGCCAAAAACGACTTCGCGACCGATTCGCAAGACTGACTCGCTCGACGGTAGCTACGCTGAGCCAGAACATCGCTGCAGACATCGCGGTCATCCAAGTCAATCGACGGCGGACCGAACAGTCGCCAATTCTCACGAAGCATCCGCAGCCCCGCCCGCTTCATGATGCAGCCGGGTTGAATTGTCCCCCCGGCAGAAATACGCTTGAGAGCGTGGGTTCAGGCATCGGGAGCTTTTCCGCCCCCTCAGCCCGCCGTCGGCTTTCTTGCCGCCCGTGACTGCGCTTCAGTTGCTTCAACCGAGAGTGGCTCCATGAATCCCTTGATGGTCTTGCTGACAGTGGGCAGCCTGCTGTTCCTGTTTGTGCTGGCGGTGGCCCTCTTCATGGTGCTGCTGTTCTTCCCCACCTGGCTGCAGGCGTACGTCAGCCGGGCCCATGTGAGCATGGGTTCCATCATCTCGATGTGGCTCCGCCGGGTCCGCCCCAAAGCGGTGGTCGAATCGAAGATCATGGCGGTGCAGGCGGGGCTCCCCAGCATTTCGACCGAGGCCCTCGAAGCCCACTATCTGGCCGGCGGCAACATCCGCAAGGTCATCCAGGCATTGATCATCGCCCAGCGGGCCCGCATCGACCTCGACTGGAAAACCGCCGCGGCCATCGATCTGGCGGGACGCGACGTCTACGCCGCCGTCCAGACCAGTGTCGATCCGAAGGTCATCGACTGCCCCGACCCACGCCGCGGCGGCCGGTCGACTCTCGACGGCGTCGCCAAAGATGGTATCCAGTTGCGGGCCCGCGCCCGGGTGACCGTGCGGACCAACCTCGCCCAGCTCATCGGCGGAGCCACCGAAGAAACCATCATCGCCCGCGTCGGGGAAGGCATTGTCTCGGCCATTGGCTCATGCGAGACCCACAAGGAAGTGCTCGCCAATCCGATGCTCATCGCCAAGGCGGTGCTCGCCAAGAGCCTCGACTCGCAAACCGCGTTTGAGATCGTCTCGATCGACATCGCCGACATCGACGTGGGAGACAACGTGGGGGCCCGCCTGCAGGCCGACCAGGCCGAGGCCGACACCCGCGTCGCCCGCGCCCACGCCGAAGAAACCCGGTCGGCGGCCATCGCCGTCGAACAGGAGATGAAGGCCCTGACCGCCGAAAACCGCGCTCTCGTGGTGCTGGCCGAGGCCGAGGTCCCCCAGGCAGTCGCCGAGGCGTACCGCATCGGACGGCTGCGGGGAGCCGCGTCGAACGCCCCTCCGGCTGTCGCCAACCAGTAATCGGTCGAACGCCGTTTCGCACCCCACTCCTCTGCCGATTGCCCGGCTTGTTTTCGGGCCGTCTGAGGAGTGGAGGAAAATTCACTGGCACTCTTTTCGGCGAAAGCCGCTCGGGCGCTTTCCGGAGCAGCCTCACATGACGCACGACACCGCGTTCCAGATCTCGTCTTCGAACCTGCGGTTTGGCTTCGGGTGTACCCGCGAAGTCGGACTCGACCTGCAGGAACTGGGCGCCAAACGGGTCATGGTGCTGATCGACCCGGCGGTGCGTCACCAGCATGCCGGCGAGACGGTGGTCGAGTCGCTCCGCGCGAATCAGATCGACCACGCGCTCTACACCGACATCGAAACCGAGCCGACCGATGGGGCGTTCCGCCGGGCCACGGCGTTCGCCGTCGAGGGCCGGTTCGACGCGCTGCTGGCGGTGGGCGGCGGCAGCACCATCGACACCGCCAAGGGAGCCAATCTCTACTCGACCTACCCGGCCGACTTTTTCCACTACGTCAACGCCCCCATCGGAAAAGGGCAGCCGGTCCCCGGTCCACTCAAGCCGCTGATCGCCATTCCCACCACGGCGGGAACCGGCAGCGAAACCACCGGCACGGCGATCTTTGACTGGAAAGAGAAGCACGTCAAAACCGGCATCGCCCACCGGTACCTGCGCCCCACGCTGGGAATTGTCGACCCCGACAACACCCGCAGTCAGCCCCCCGCCGTCGCCGCCTCGACCGGGCTCGACGTGCTGAGCCACGCTCTCGAGAGCTTCACCGCGATCCACTACACCGCCCGGCCCAAACCAGCCCGCCCCATCGAGCGCCCCGCCTACCAGGGGAACAACCCCATCAGCGACGCCTGGGCCCTGCAGGCACTGCGCATGGTGCGTGATTATCTCGTGCGTGCCGTACGCGACACCACCGATGACGAGGCCCGCTACCAGATGGCTCTCGCCTCGTCGATCGCGGGCATTGGGTTCGGCAACGCCGGGGTCCACCTGCCGCATGGCATGTCGTACCCCGTGGCGGGGCTGGTCAAGCGGTATCAACCCCCCGGCTTTGTGGTCGACCATCCCTTGGTGCCGCATGGCATCTCGGTGATCCTCAATACCCCGGCCGTGGTGCGGTTCACTGCGGAGACCGATCCCCGACGGCACCTGGTGGCCGCCGAGGCCCTGGGGGCCCCGATCGCGGGAGTCCCCGATACCCAGGCGGGCGAGACGCTGGCCCAGGTCATCCTCAAATTCATGCGCGACCTCGACATGCCGAATGGGCTGGCGGCCGTGGGCTATACCGCGGCCGACATTCCCGCCCTGGTCGAAGGGACCTTGCCCCAGCACCGGGTGACCAAGCTCTCTCCCCGCCCCGCGAGTGCCGAAGATCTGGCCCAACTCTTCCGCGACTCGCTGACGTTGTGGTAACCGGGGCACGGTAGCCCCGCGCATGCAGTCCCCAAGGCCCTTGGCTGCGGCTCGATTCGCACTCGACACACCCCCGGGGTTTGCATCGCTCTCCCGGCAGGGGTATTCTCGAATCGCCCGGGAGAAACTGCGGCCAGTCAGCGCCCCGACTTGTTGACAGTCTCCCGCCGCTCCTCTGTTTCACGACCTCCGGAACCAACACCGTGACGTCCCCTCTCCGCCGTCTGGCATTCTGGGCGCTGCTGATTCTGCCGGGGTTGGTCGGTTGCTCGGAGAAACCGGCAACCACCACTCTCCCCGGCACCGCGACCGTGCCCCCGGCGGAGAGCGTGACACAGGAGGAACCGGGATCCAACGCCAGCGATCCACCGGCGGGACGGCGTCCCCGTCTGCGTCGACTGGGGGAAACGGCCGTTGGCCAGGCGACCGCGGCCGACCTCGCACTGCAGTCGGACGACTGGTTTGAGGATGTCACCGCGCGGACCGGTATCGAGTCCACCTATCAGAATGGCCGCGAGGCAGAACGGTTTTTCATTCTGGAAAGCCTGGGGGGCGGAGTGGCGATGGTCGATTTCGATCTCGACGGCGACCTCGACCTCGCGTTCTCGGGAGGCGGAGGCTTCACCAAAAACGATCCGGTGGTCATCTCGGGGCGGGCGCCGCTGTTCTACCGCAACGACGGCGACTGGCAATTCGCCGACCGGACCACGGCCACCCGGCTGGTTGAGACCCCCAACTACTCCCACGGCTTCACCGTGGTCGATTACGACTCCGATGGCTGGCCCGATCTGTTCCTGAGCTGCTACGGGCAGAGCCGTTTGTATCGCAACCAGGGGGATGGCACATTTGCCGAAGCACTACCGCCCGAGTCTTTTCCCGCGAATGGCTGGGGCACGTCAGCCGGTTGGGGAGACATCGACCGCGACGGCGACCCCGATCTCTATCTGGGGCATTACCTCGACTGGGATCCGTCGAAAGAACAGGTCTGCAAAGACGCCCTGGGTCGCCGCGATGTCTGCGGCCCCGCGAAGTATCCCGGTGCCGTCGGGAAGTTTTTTCATAACGAGGGAGACGGCACCTTCACCGATTGGTCGCAGCGGGTGGGGCTGGTTCCCGGAGTGAAGGGACTGGGGGTGGCGGTCTGCGACTTCGACGACGATGGCTGGCTCGACTTCTATGCCGCGAATGACGAAACCCCGAATCAGCTCTACCTGGGGCAACCGGGAGGAAAGTTCATCGAATCGGGCAAAGAGGCGGGAGTCGCCTTCAATGAATTCGGGGTCGAAGAGGGGAGCATGGGGCTGGGGGTCGACGATTTCGACGGCGACGGTCGCCCCGACATCTGGGTGACGAATTTCGAAAACGAAGACAACGCCCTGTACCGCAACCTGGGGGGAGGCCAATTCAAACATGCCTCGGTGAAGGCGGGAGTCTCGGGCCAGTCGCGGATGATGGTGGGCTTCGGCACCCTGATGCTCGATTTCGACGGCGACACCTGGCCCGATCTGTTCGTCTGCAACGGGAACGCCGTCTATAGCATGGGTCAGGCCCCGTACGAACAGAAACCGCAGTTGTTCCGCAATCTCGCGGGAGCCCGGTTTGAAAACGTTTCGCGACAGGGAGGGAGCTACTTCCGGAGCGAGCACGTGGGGCGGGGGGTCGCGGCGGGAGATCTCGATCTGGATGGGGCCCTCGATGTGATTGTCACCCACCAGGGACAACCGGCGACCATCCTCAAGAACCGCCGCCCCGCTGCCAATTGGGTGAAGGTCCGCCTGCGGGCTCTCCTGGGAGCTTCCGAGGCGATAGGCAGCACGGTGACCCTGCGGACCGGTGACCGCGCGGTCGTTCGGCAACTGACACAAGGGGTGGGTTATCTTTCGCAGTCCGATCTCGAAATCTGTTTTCCCCTCCCGGCGGGTACCGCCTCGGCCGATGTCGAGGTGCGGTGGTTGGGACGGGGGACGGAGCGCTACATCGGGCTGACAGCTCAACAACGGCATTTGCTGATCGAAGGACGGGGCGCGGAATGACGACTGCCGAGACCACATCGCCCCGACGGAACCGTGCCGGGCTGTGGGGCTTTCTGCTGGTGGCGCTGCCTCTGGCGGCCGGCTGGTGGTACGCCCGTCATCTCACCCGGCAGCCCCCCGCCGCCCCGAGCACACCGGCCGAGAAACTGTCCACCGCGCTGCAGGTGGTCTCGACCGATGCGGCCCAGGCCAAGAGCCTGCTGCGCGAGGCGCTGCAGCAATCGCAGGGGGAGTTCGACGATGCCGAACTGGCCCTGGCGACCATTCTGGTTTCGGAAGAGCAGTGGGACGAAGCCGCCGGACTGTTCGCCGGAGTCGAGCCGGCCGGCTGCCGCAGTGATCTGCTGCTGTCGTTCGGCCGCCAGGCGCAGGCGCGGGGCAAGTTCCCCGAGGCGTTGCGGGCCCTCAATCCCCTGCGGGAACGGGAGGGAATCGAGAGCATTGCCGCCCTCGAAGTGCTGGTCCCCATTCACCATGACCTCAAACAGTCGGTCGAGGAAGTCGACTGCATGCAGGAACTGGCCGAGCGCGACCCCCGCGAACCGGCCCGCTGGTGGATGCTGATCGACCTGCTGACCCGCAAGCAGGCGACGAATCTGGTGATTGAGGCGATGCAGGCGGGATTGCAGCAGGAATTGCCCGAGCAGGACCACCGCGAGCTGCATCACCGCCTGATCGAGACCCTGATGTTCTCGGGCGATTCAACACAGGCACGGATCGAAGTCGAGAAACTGGCGGAGGAAGAAGACCCCGGCTCAACCCGGATGCTGGTCCACTATGCGAATCTCTACCGGATGGAGGGAAAGTTCGCAGAGGCGATGCAGTCGCTGGAACGGGCGATTCCCCAGATGGGTCCCGAAAAGTTCCGCGAGGCCATTCGGCTGCGGGCGATCCTCAGCCTCGATCTGGGACAATTCGCGGCGGCTGCGCGCGATCTCGAACAGGCGGTCGACGAAGAGCCCTTCGACCAGGTGGCCCACAGCAAGTTGGGAGACGCCTACCGGGGGTTGGGGAACACCGAGAAGGCCGACTACCACACCGAATTCGCCGAGTCGATCAAGCGGACCCGCACCGAGATCACCCGCCTGATGGGGCTGCTCGACCGGGAACCAGAGCGGCTGGAGACGTTCGATGAACTGGCCGAACTGCACCGCAGCCTGAACGAAAACGACACCGCCCTCGCCTGGGAACGCCGGGGCCGACAAGCCCGCAGCCGCCGCGACAACAGGATCCCCACACCTCCCAACCAATCCCCCTGAGGCGGTTCCACCACCATTCTCTCCCCACCACTCCACGGTTGATTCCCACCAGCGTCGTGCCAGGTTGGTTCCCAAGGCGGGCCTCACTCTTGGGCCGAATTGACTGGAGGACGCTGCTTGCATCGCTTCTGCCGCAGGCGTAAGGTGGATGATTCTTGATCCACGGGATCGGCTGCATCGCGCTCCATTGCTTGGTGTCGAGTGGCTGTCGAGTGCCTCCATCCGGCTGCATGGTGGCGGTTGGGTGATCTTTTGAAATGCTTTGGGAGAGCGGACTGATGGCTGGCGGGACGACGACCTCGAAGACACAGGATCCGGAAGAACGGCGGATCCCGGTCCAGTTTCAACACACCGCCAACCTCCCCGAGATCCTGCAGCAACTGCGCATCTCGCTGGTGGTCTCTACGTACCAGGCGGGCAAGGTCCTGGTCCTGGGAGCCCACCAGGGAAAGCTGGCCATCTCGCTGATGGATTACGAGCGCCCCATGGGGGTGGCGGTCGGGCAAGGAAAGATCGCGATTGGATCAGGTTCCTCCATCCACTTCCTGCGGGCCAACCATACGGTCGCCCCCACCGTCGCCCCGGCCGGCAGTCATGATGGGTGTTTCGTCCCCCACACCGCCCGCCATACAGGCAAAATCCTCGTTCACGATCTCGGCTGGGGAACCGAGGGACTCTGGCTGGTCAACACGCTGTTCTCCTGCCTCTGCACGCTCGACGACTCCCACAGCTTCATCCCCCGCTGGAAACCGCAGTTCATTTCCAACCTCGCCGATGAAGACCGCTGCCACCTCAACGGGATGGCGATGGAACAGGGACAGCCCCGGTATGTGACCGCCCTGGCTCCAGTCGATACGGCGGCGGGCTGGCGGGCCGACAAAGCCCACACCGGCTGCCTCATCGACGTGCAGACCGGCGACTTCGTCGCCCGCGGGCTCTGCATGCCCCACTCCCCCCGGGTCTTCCAGAACCAGCTGTTTGTGCTGAACTCGGGGATGGGCAATCTGTCGCTCGTCGACCGGAATACGGGTCGGCTGCAGCCCGTCGAGCAGGTCCCCGGTTACACCCGCGGACTCGCCTTCCATGGCCAATTCGCCTTCGTCGGCCTGTCGCGCATCCGCGAGACAAATGTGTTCGGCGGTTTGCCGATTGGCGAACGCCGCGAAGAGCTCTGCTGCGGCGTCGCCGTCATCGACATGACCACCGGCCGAACCGTGGCAACCTTCCGGTTCCTGTCGGGTGTCGAGGAAATCTTCGCGGTCGAGGTACTGCCCGGCTTCGCCAACCCCGCGCTGGGCGGGGCCCTGCACGGCGACCAGCAGAATGAAATCTGGATCGTTCCCGCCCAGCCCCCGGCCCTGCGGCTGCCCCCACCGTCCACGGCCCCCTTCTCCGGGATAGAAGCCCCCGCTCAGGCCACCACCGCACCGGCCTCATCGCTCACTCTGGGGCGCAGTGCCCAGCAGGCCTATCAGGCTGGTCGTCTGCGCGAGGCGTTGCAGCTCTTCCAACAAGCCCTGCAGCTCGAGCCACGGAATGCCGAACTGCTCTGCGACCTGGGCAACCTCTACCAGGATCTCGACAACCGCAACGCGGCGTTTGAGTGCTACCGCCAGTCGGTCGAGATCCAACCCCGGCAAACGCTGACCCAGCGGAACCTGGGGGTGCTCTATCTGCACCGCAATCAGCCTACGCAGGCCTTGCGGCACTTCGAGCTCGCCCAGCAGGCCGACCCGCATGCTCTGAACCTCGTCCTGGCCGCCAAGGCGTTGCCGATCATTTACGACTCGGCCAGCGAGGTCGCCTCGTGGCGTGCACGACTGACGAAATGCCTGGAGAATCTGTCCGCCTCCGGGGTGACCATCGACACCGCCAACTCCTTCATCCCGACGAGCTTCTACTTCGCCTACCAGGGAGCCAATGACCGCCCTCTGATGGAGCAACTTGGGAAGATCTACCGGGGAGTCGAGTGCTGCCCCGCCGCCCGCGCCGGCGGCTGGAAGCCCCGCGGGAAACGGCTGCGGGTGGGATTCGCCTCGGCCTATTTCTGCCAGCACACGATCGGCCTGTTGAACCTGGGACTGATCCGGAACCTGCCGCGCGACCGGTTTGAGGTGACGGTGATCGCCCTCCGCCCGCATGCCGATGTCTGGTCCGAGTCGTTCCGGAAGGGGGCCGATCATTACGTCGAAGTCCCCCGACAGCCGGCCCGCGCCCGCCAGGCCATCGCCGGTCTGGGGCTCGACATTCTCGTCTTCGCCGACGTGGGGATGGACGCCCTGTCGCAAACCCTCTGCTACTCCCGCATGGCTCCCGTACAGGCGGTCACCTGGGGACACCCCGACACCACGGGCAGTCCGCAGATCGACCATTTCGTCTCCTCGGCCCTCGCCGAGACCGACGACGCCCACGACCACTACACCGAACACCTCGTCCGGCTGCCGAACCTGGGGATCTGCTACGAACGGCCGGTGCTGGAGGGCCCCCCCAAAACGCGGGAGCAGTTTGGTCTCGACCCCAACCGCCGGGTCTATCTCTGCCCGCAGACACTCTTCAAGTTCCATCCCGACTTCGATGAGCCTTTGCGGCGCATCCTGGAAGCCGATCCGGGGGGCGACCTGGTGCTGGTGGCGGGCTCGAATCCCGAGTGGGCCGACGCCCTCCGGCAACGGTGGCAAACCACCCTGCCCGATTCCGAACGCCGGGTGAAGTTCCTCCCCGGAGTGCCGCGGGTTGAGTTCCTGCACCTGCTGGCGATGGCCGACGTGATGCTCGACCCGTTCCCCTTCTGCGGCGGCAACACAAGCCTGGAAGGGTTTGCCGTCGGAACACCCATCGTGACCTTGCCGGGAAAATACCTGCGCGGCCGGCTGACCTACGCGATGTACCGACGGATGGGGCTGGCCGAACTGGTGCCGCAAACCGTGACCGCCTACGTCGAACAAGCGGTCCGCCTCGCCACCGACCCCACCGCCCGCCGGCAGTTCAGCGAGGCGATCCTGCAGGCCTGTCCCCGGCTGTATGACTCGCAGGAGGATGTGCTGGCGTGGGCCGAGGCGCTCGAGGGGATGGTGGCGGAATCACACTGAGTCGGCGATTGTCGCACGCGACATCAGGAGTCCCCCCGATGCCGGCTCCGCACGTAGAGCCTCCGTCGAGACCCATTTTCAGGGTCCGCCTTCTGGTACCACCACCACTCTTCCCAACCGGGCCCCAGCCCCGGATTCCAACTGCCACGGTTCCAAGACAGCGGGGTTCAGTCTGGCCCGCGGTTCGTTTCCGGGGGGCATTCACTCGCTGCGGTGTAACCGGGGGTGCTACCATCGGAACGTGCGACTCGGGGTCGCGAAGATCGGTTTTTGAAGGGTGGGTGCGATGAAGGGTCCGGGAGTTCGGGTCGATCAGGATGTCCGGCGGTTCTGGCGCTGTTCCCTGTGCGGGAAAGTCACCCGGACCGCGGGACGGGTCACCACCATGGTCTGCCTCTGTACGGGCGAGCCCCGGTGGATGCAGTTGGAACCGACCCCCCGTCGCCCCCGGTATGTCCCGCCCCCCCGCGAACTCGAACCGGTCGAGGAGTACATCCTCCCCCCAGATCCCCCTCGGGCCGCCCGTCCGGTGAACGCTGAGGAGACTGTCGCAACGACTGCGGGCAACTCCTCCTTCGGCGACGGGCTCGACCTGCTGGCCGCCGAGTCGGGACTGGTCATCGAGACGGAGCTTGAGAGCGTACCGGTGAGTGACCGGGACGACGGGACCATTCCCCGTCCCGAGACCGAGGCCCCCCTCGGCGAGCGGGGGACCGACGACCGAAGACCGCCGCGAGGTCCCCGTCCGCCGCGGGGCCCCCTTCCCGCACGAGCCGAAGCGCGCGAGCGCCCCGCCCGACCTGGCCGAGGTGGGGGCCGACCGGCGACTGGAAGTGAATCCTCCGCCCCCCCTGCCGCGCGAGGAGACCGCAGCCGGGGAGGCGCGGCTCCCCCACGTGGCCCGCGCCGTCCCGATCGACCCGGCTCCTCCTCCCGGCGTGACGAGGCGAGTTCGGTTCCCGCGAACGACACGGCGCCCGGGGATGCGGACTCTCTTTCGGGCAGCCCTCCCGGCCCCCTTCCGGCGAGTGGTTCCTACCCCACCCATACGGAACGAGAAAAAACCGGGGCCGGGTCGAGCGGACGTCGACGTCGCCGGGGGCGCCAGCGAGACAGTCACCCCTCGGCGGGGCCAGGGAACTCCACGCCCCTTCCGAGCGCGGAACAGCTCCCGGAACTTCCTCGCCACGCGCCGCCAGGGCCTCCGACTCGCGCCCCTTCGCCAGGCCGGCGACACGATGCTGAGCGAACCCCAGAAGGGGACGGACCAGACGCCGGCCCTGCAGGAAGCGAGATCCCGTCGGAAGGAAGCGAGGCTGGGCGCGGACGCCGCCAGCGCCGGCGGCGACGCGGGGGCCGCGGTCCCCAGGGGGCTGACCCCCTCCCTCCCGGACCAGTTCCCGGCGACGGTCCGGCGGAGTCGTTTGGCGAAGGTCTGGACTGAGCCCAGCCCCGGCGGATCCGGTTTGGGCCGAGTCTCCGGAGTGCCATTCGATCCCAAACCGCGCCAACAACCCGCATCAGTGCCCACCACTCCCACACCACCCCCAAAAAACGCCACCCCTTTCAGCACCCCCGGCTCTCCACGCCTGAAAACTGGTGTTGCCGATCAAATGCCGATCTTCACCACGGCTTCCAAGCCAACCCAAAGCCCGCACTCAGTGCAGCCCTGAATGAATTACAGGCACAGCTGTGTGGTCTGGAGAGCGTTAATCCTGTAACGACGCGGGAAATCGGCCGA
>Ga0315899_10004062_pt1 | contig 15836 bp, 8 predicted proteins | sample LakEriMetagenome_2_FD_203518 | JGI IMG/M metagenome (GOLD analysis project Ga0315899, IMG submission 203518) | Freshwater fungal communities from buoy surface, Lake Erie, Ohio, United States - Buoy 4 MA112 | ecosystem: Environmental > Aquatic > Freshwater > Lake | place: USA: Lake Erie, Ohio... | reverse complement strand
CGGGGCTCCTGGGGAGCCGGCTTTGCCGCCGCGGCGACCTTTTCCCTTGTTGCCCTGTTCCACGTCGCTGCGACGAATCTTGGCGGGAGTTTCGCCCTTGGCACTGGCCTGACGCTGCTTGAGTTTGTTCACTTGATCGCGAAGGTGAGCGGCGCGTTCAAACTCCAGTGCATTCGCCGCCTGCAGCATCTCTTCATCGAGCATGCGGATCATCTCGCCAATCTCAAACTCGGGCTCGTTGCTCTTGGTCGCTTCGCGCGCGGTCTTGCGAGCCTGAAGATCATGAGCCAAGCCGCGACGAATCGCCTTCTGAATCGTCTGCGGCGTAATGCCGTTCGCTTCGTTGTACGCCACCTGCTTCTTGCGGCGGCGTTCTGTCTCGTCAATGGCGTTCTGCATCGCGGGCGTCATGCTGTCGGCGTACATGATGACGCGCCCGTTGACGTTGCGCGCGGCGCGGCCCATGAGCTGGATGAGCGATGTCGGCGAACGCAGGAACCCCTCCTTGTCGGCGTCGAGAATCGCGACCAGCGAGACTTCCGGCAAGTCAAGGCCTTCGCGCAGCAGGTTGACACCTACGAGCACATCGAAATTCCCCATACGCAGATCGACAAGGATCTCTACGCGATCGAGTGTTTCGATGTCGCTGTGCAGGTAGCGAACTTTGAGTCCCTTGTCGCTCAAGTAGCTGGCCAAGTCTTCGCACAGTCGTTTGGTGAGCGCGGTGACGAGCACTCGCTCGCCTCGTGCGATGCGGTTTTGGCATTGCTCCAGCAAGTCGGGCACCTGGCCCTTGGTGGGTTTGATCTCAATCTGCGGATCGAGCAGACCAGTGGGACGAATGACCTGCTCCGCAACGACGCCTGTGGTCTTTTCGAGTTCGTACTGCGCAGGCGTTGCACTCACAAAGAGCAGTTGCGGGACGATGGCTTCAAACTCTTCAAAGCGCAGCGGGCGGTTATCCAGTGCGCTAGGCAGCCGGAAGCCGTGATCGACGAGCACGGTCTTGCGGGCTTTATCGCCGTTAAACATGGCTCGAATCTGCGGCACCGTCACGTGGCTTTCGTCGATGATCAGCAGCCAATCGCGGTAGTTGGGCCGGATAGTGCGTTCGCGAGCGGGACTTTCCATGCCAACCGTGCGCATGCCGAGCGGCCCGGCAGACGCCAACGCTTCAATACCCTCCTCGCCCGTTGTTCGCTCACTCGCTTGCTTGCTGGTGCGTTCCGCCGCTCGCTCGATGAAACCAGCGCCGACGGCGGGCGGCGCGAAGTCGAAGTAGTCAAGCAGCGTGTAGGGACGCTCGCCCGGCATGCGGCCATCCATGAATCGCGAGTAGTTTTCGATGCCCGGGCATGTGCCCGTTTCCGCGAGCAATTCAAGATCATACTTGGTGCGAGAAATCAGTCGCTGGGCTTCGAGGAGTTTGCCTTCACTGCGGAACTGCATGACGCGTTCATCGAGCTCTTGACGAATCTGAGCGAGGGCAGTCTGCAATTGCTCTTCAGGCATCACATAGTGCACCGCGGGGAAGAGAAAGAACTGCTTTTCTTCCGCAAGCACTTCACCGCTCGTGGGGTTGACGAGTTCGATCCGGTCGATCTCGTCGCCGAATAGCTCGACGTGCACCGCGAACTTCTCGTACGCCGGCCATATATCCAGACTGTCGCCTCGCACGCGAAACTGGCCGCGCTTCCATTCCAGTTCGCTGCGGTTGTACTGCATGGCAGTCAAAGCGCCGAGGAACGCACGCCGATTGACACGAGAGCCCTTCGTGATCGTCAGTACGCGTTGACCATAGGCTTCGGGACTGCCCAAGCCGAAGATGCACGACACGCTGGCGACGACGATGGTGTCGCGCCGTGACAGGATGTTGCTGGTGGCGGCCAGACGCAACTGGTCCAGGTCATCATTGCGAGAAGAGTCTTTCTCGATGTAGATGTCGCGCTGCGGGATGTACGCCTCAGGCTGGTAATAGTCATAGTAACTGACGAAGTAATTCACGCTGTTCTTGGGGAACAGTTCTCGCATCTCCTCAAAGAGCTGTGCGGCGAGCGTTTTGTTGTGGCTCAAGATGAGCGCTGGCTTGCCCAGCTGCGCGATGGTGTGTGCCATCGTGAATGTCTTGCCTGTGCCGGTTGCACCAAGCAGCACCGCCGCAGGCTTGCCTGCGCGTAGATCGCTCACGAGCTGCGCGATCGCCGTCGGCTGATCGCCCATGGGCTTGAATTCACTGACTACTTCAAGGGGACGCGACATTGCGTGAGGGTACGGAACACGATCGCACTGCGATGGGCGGCAAGTGTGCGTCGGCATGAATATGCCATGAAACCGGGCTCATTGCGTTCGCTGGCTTGTGTACGCAAGCACCGTGATCAACGCTGCGATCATTCTTTCGTCAGCGATTTCGAGATCCCAGCGACTGACTGCTTCGTCGCATGTTGCGATCATACAAACGCGCACGCTCGACAACTGTTTCAGTGCAGCCAGTCGTGCGTTGTGACGTTTCCAGAGCAAGACATCGTCCGCGCGATCGATCGAACTCGCTCACCGTGAACCGGCGGCGTTATCTCGTGTGCCGGCGTGCACGTGCTGTGAGCCACCCGCCGAGCCACCAGTTCGATTCGCAGCGAGAACCGACCATCACGATGTTCAGGCTGCCACGTCAGTCCGCATCCGCATGTATCGCGATGCAGTTGCCTTCGCTGTCTTCAAGCTCTGCAACCCACCCCAGTTCGCCGATCGAGGCCTTCGGATACAGCGTGCGACCGCCTGCTGCGTTGGCGCGTGCGAGTGTCGTATCGATATCGTCAACTGAGAAGTAGATGCGAACACCCTGCCGGCCCGGCGTGTAGCTCTCGCCCTTCGCCAACGCACCGGTGATGCCCGGTGCGGATGCATCGAACGGAAACAATGCCATGTCATTGCCGTCGATCGGCGTACGTTCAAAATCGGCGCCGAAGACCGATGCGTAGAACCGCATTGCACGGTCCATATCAGTGACGGGAATCTCAAAGTAACGAACCGGATTCTTCACGGCATGCTCCCCAGAGCGCGACGAGGCACAGCCCCCGGCACTGCTCATGCCCAGAGCAAGCGACAACGCACCGCACCAAACCAAGATCACACGCATGGTCATGCGCTCTGACTTCGACACAAGCGCTCGACGGAGTCACACAGTCTGAAACGCATCAAAAAACAACCGCAGCATGTGCTGCGGCTGCCTTGTATCAATTGTTTGTTGAAGCTGGCCGGTACTCAGCTTCAGAGTCGAAGCCGTGCAGCCAACCTCACTTCTTCACTTCTTCGGCACGCCGATGCCGAGCTTGGGCACCTTGATCTGCAGACCAGCGCGAACGTAGCCACTGGTGGCGCACACGCGGTGGTGCATCTTGGGCAGACCGGTGAGCGGGCACAGCGTGGGGTTCACAGTGTCAAGAGCGTGGTGGTTGCGGCGGCGACGAGTGCGGCCATAGCTGACGCGATGGGTAGGTTGCATCGAAAACTCCTCGCGGCGTGACCTGCGTCACCTCCGCTATCGCCCGGACTCCTCGCCGCAGGCTTGCATGTGCTGACGAAACAGAAACCAAAACCCCGGCTGCCCGGGTCGAGATGATAGCCCGCCACTCCACCCCAGACAACTCTGTCACCCCTCACTGGACAACCGCCGAGAACCGCCTAAACTCCTCTCTCGCACAGCCCGGCTAGGCTAAGCCTCGCCCGCATGCGAGACAATCCGTTTATGCCCTCCTAGCTCAGTTGGTAGAGCAGCTGACTCTTAATCAGCGGGTCGAAGGTTCGAGTCCTTCGGGGGGCATTTTCTCACGAACCCGCGCCACCCTGCGGCTCGTCGCACCACCCCCCCAATCTGCAAGTGTTTCCGATCCCCTCCGTCAGGCGGGGTCTTGTTGCGTCTGTCGCGAGTATCGCGGTGTTCCGCTCCGCAGCGGCCCTGGGCTAAGTCTATTGGTATGGCGCATCTCGGCCGTGTCGCTCCGGGGGAACGCCGCGGCATCGTCGATGTCCGTCGCCCAGCGCGTCTGACCTTCGCCCATGCGCGATGCAATCGTCCGAGGCAGCCCACCCAGCCCACGAGCCAACTTGTGCCGCGAGACTCTCGCCGCAATCCGAAGCCGCCACGCGGTGATATTGGCGAGGAACGTTCTTGTGCAAGAAGCGCGGCCTGAAGCACGCGTGTCGATTGGAGCACGCTGTCGAGATGTATCGTGAGATCTGAACTTTGATGCCGACGCGCCTTGTCTGATCCAGCGCCGCCGCAAGCGTGCGAATGGTCCGCGATGTTCAATCCACGTGCCGCTCGCCAAGTTCCAGCGAACTGATCGACGCCGCATAAACGTCGCTGTGCTCTGCTAGTGGGCGCAACCCCTTCGCCGCAAGCTCAACTCTGCAACCCGTGCGCGCCGGCCCCGTGCTTCTACGTTCACGCAAGTCACTCCGGCAATCGCCGCTTCACCCGCCGAACCGTCCTCCCACGCATGCGAGTCTTTGCCGGCAAGCAAGTCCTTCCCAACTCCGATCTTCGCGTAGAGAGCGGGACGTGCACGCGATACGGCGACGACAGCAAGAGTCTGCGGCCATCTTCCGCCAGTATCTCCACGCCGAAAATCCAGAAAAACCGCGCGTTTGATGTCGCGACACTGTCGCGGATCGTGTTTACATGGGTGGCGGCTCCGTCCGGAGGCGCGATTAGTGGAGCACTGAACCATGCAACAGAACAGAGTTCGTCTCGCATCGTTGTTGTTCGTCCTCGCAGGCGCCACGTGGTCGGCATGCGGCCAAGCAGTCACCAGCGCCTTCACGTACCAAGGCGATCTTCGGGACCAAGGCTTGCCCGTTGAAGGATTCGCCGACCTTGAGTTCAGCATCTGGTCCGCCGCCAGTGGGGGCGTGCAAATTGGCGCCACACAGACCGCGCTGGGTGTCACCCTCGTGAACGGGCGCTTCGCCGTGCCGCTCAACGCAGCCGGCGAATTCGGCATCAACCCGTTTGATGGTCAGAAGCGCTGGCTCCAGATCGCCGTTCGGTCGACCAACTCCGGCGGCGTGTTCACCTCCCTCTCGCCTCGTCAGGAACTCACCGCAACGCCTTACGCGGCCTACGCGTTGAGTGCGGCAACGCTGGGCGGTCAGTCCCCGGCGTTCTTCCAAAACGCGGCGAATCTCACAGGCGCACTGCCCGATGCTCGCCTCTCCAACAACGTCCCGCTGCGGAGCTCGAACCAGACCTTTAGCGGATCAAACACCTTCACCGGGGCAAATCTCTTCAACAACACGAACAACACATACCTGGGCAACGGTGCCGGCATCACCGCGCTCAACGCATCAAACATCACCGCGGGAACGCTGCCAGATGCGCGGCTGTCTTCCAACGTCCCGTTGCTCAATGGGCTCAACACCTTCAGTGCGCCCGTCACGTTCCAAAGCACCACACTCTTTGGCAACTCGATCGGTGTCGGCCTTCCAAACTCCAGCGCGTTCCGGCTGCAGCTTACCGGCGGCAGTGGCCCGTGGCGGGGCGGTGTCGCTGCGGGTGGCAACTCGAACGCGACGGTGCTGGGCGAACTCAACAGCTTCGCGACGCTGGGCGGCCACAACGGCCTGCTGAGCGCCTGGGCTCCGCTCATCATCAACCCCACGGGCACGGCACTGGGCATCGGCACGGGCACGACCGCGCCTGTCGCGCCAGTACACATCTCCAACTCGTCCTTCTTCCCGTTGCTCGTCGAGAGCAACAACCCGGCCGGCACGTGGTTCAATCTTCGCAACTCTTCGACTGGTGGCACGCACTGGCACTTGATCTCAACAGGCTCGGGCAACGGCGGCGGCGCGGGGCGTCTGTTGATCGGCACGGGCGCCAGCCACAACTCCTCAAACGGTGAGGTCCTTTCGCTCGCGTCGACGGGTCAGGTCGGTGTCGGCACAATCGTGCCCGCCGCCACGTTCCATGTGTTCAATGGGTCGGACGCCTCCCTGGTCGGCGGCGGTCACATCATCTCCGGCGATACCGTCGGTCTCAACATCGTCATGGACAACAACGAGATCATCGCGCGCAACAACGGCGCAGCGGCGCCGCTCTACCTGAACCAAGGCAGCGGGAACGTGATCGTGCCCGTGCTGGAAATTACGGGCGGGAGCGACGTTGCAGAACCCTACGACGTTGCGGCGACAGCAGGTGTCGAACCGATCGCCGGAATGGTCGTGGCGATCGATCCCGACGACGTGGGCAAGATGCGCGTGGTGAGCGGCGCGTACGACCGCACGGTTGCCGGCATCATCAGCGGTGCCAACGGCATCACGCCGGGCATCACGCTCACGCAGACAGGCACAATCGCAGACGGCGACATGCCGGTGGCCAGCATCGGACGCGTGTGGTGCTGGTGCGACGCCGATCAGGGCGGGCCTATCAGCGCGGGCGACATGCTCACGACCTCGGACACGCCCGGTCACGCCATGAAAGTGAACGACCATGCACGCTCGCAGGGTGCCACGCTCGGCAAGGCCATGTCTTCGCTTGAATCCGGCAAGGGGCTCGTGCTCGTCCTCGTCAGTCTGCAGTAACGCGTTACTCAACGCCGTCCGCGGCGGAACTCGCGGGCGGCGATTTGTGAACTCTGAAAGGAAAGGTCGCTCCATGAAGAAGCTCACCGCTATCGCTGTCATGCTCGTCATCGCCGGTTCAGCCCTCGCCGCGGGCGACGCCATCGTGAAGCCGGGCCAGAGGCTCACCAATGAGCAGGTCGCGAACCTAAAGGGCGACGACGCGTTGAATGTGACGCAACTGCAGGCGCATGATCTGCTGAACTGGGACGACCCGCGCGTTGCCCAGAACGCGGACGCCTCACAAATCGTCGACGCGCCGCTGACAATCGATAAACGCAACTTTCGCACGATGGATCTGAAGAACGCAGCTCCGGGCCGGGTCAGCGTTGCGTTCAGGCCGGGCACGACGCGGATGGAGCAGGCCGCCGTGCATGCAAAGCTCGGGATGACCGAGAAGTGGCGCTCGCGCGTGGTGGCGAACCTGTGCAGAGTCGAGCGCGACGGCGCTGATCTGGCGGCGGTCGTCAACGCCTACCTCGACGAGCCGAGCGTCATGTTCGCCCACCCCATCGCAATGGCTTACGCGGATGTCACGCCCAACGACACGCAGTACTCGCAGCAGTGGGCCATGGCTGCGGCCAATGGCGGCTGCGCAGCCGAACTGGCTTGGGAAGAGTTCCGTGGCTCGGCAGCGACGACGATCGCAGTCGTCGACTCGGGCGTGACCATCGGGCACGAGGATCTCACACAGAACGTGTGGTCGAACCCGAACGAGGTGCTCAACAACATCGACGACGATGCGAATGGGTATGTCGACGATCTGCAGGGCTGGTTCTTCTATGGGAATACCCGGGACCCTTCCGGTTGTAACAACCATGGCACGCACGTCGCGGGCATTCTCGGCGCGCGTGGAAACAACAGCCTCGGCGTCGCCGGAGTCAATTGGACAACGAGCATCATGGCCCTTCGGTGCGACCGCGATTGCGAAGGCTGGTTCTACGGCGAGCAGCACGACGGCCTTGACTACGCAATCAGAAACGGCGCACGCGTCTCCAATCACAGCTACGGCGGCGAGGGATTCGACTTTACATGGACGACCCTCGCCGTAGCCGGCCAGGCCTTCGGGCACATCGCCGTCTGCGCTGCTGGAAACGACGGCAGCGACAATGACGTCAACCCGTTCCAACCCGCCAACTCCACGGCATCCAACGTGATCTCCGTGGGCTGGCTGAACGAGGGCGGCGCGATCAGCAACTCCAGCAACTACGGTGCGACCCAAGTCGACCTGTTCGCCCCGGGTGGTGGCATCTACAGCACGGTGGAGTCGGATACGTACGAACTCAAGAGCGGCACATCGATGGCCGCGCCGCACGTGGCCGGTGCGCTGGGACTAGTCCTCTCGCGCCGTCCGAATCTCACGTGGCAGCAGGCGAAGGACCTCATTCTCAACAGTGTGACGACGAGCCCAGCGCTGCAAGGCAAGTGCGTGTCCGGTGGCCGGCTCAATGTGCACCGCGCGTTGGGCGTGTGGGGCCAGGCGGGGGCGGGTGGAACCTTCACCGGTGGCCGTTCGAACCCGATGTTCGGCTTCCTCAACGCTTGGAACTACACGCCCGCCGGCGGCGTGCTCAACCTGTTGGGCGGCACCTACAGCGCTGGCCCCGCATCGGTCATGAACCGTCCGACAATTCTGCGGGTCGACCCAAACACCGGAACAGCCATCATCGGCAACTGAGCCTGCCTTGTGGCATCACGGAACATGTCACCGCTGCACAGTCGCTCGCGCGCCGATACAGATGCCTCGGTCCTCCGCTTGCTGCATCACCGCTCTCGTTGCATGAAAGCTGGCAACTACCACGGTCTGATCCCCGCGTGCTCACGCCTTCGCGGTCGTCGTCGCGCCCAGTTTCGCTCCAATTGCTCGCAGATCATGCCCACGCAGGACACCTGCCAGCAGCTCTGGCAAGTGGTTGGGTGTGCAAGCAAAGCACGGCATGCCCAAGCTTGCTAGCTTGTTGGCAAGTTCCTCGTTGTGTGACGGCGTGCCTTGATCAGAGATCGCGAGCAGGCCGATCGCCTTGATGCCGCTCTCGAGCAGGAACTCCATCTTCTTCACGAAGCGTGCGGTGTTCGGGCTGGTGTCGTGCAGGTCAGCGAGCAAAACATACAGCGTCTTCGCGGGAGTGTGCATGAAGCGTTCGCAGTAGCACGTCGCCTTCCAATAGTCTTCTGCGCCACCAAGCTGGACGCCAAAGAGCAGATCCACCGGATCCGAGCAGTGCTCTGTCAGGTCAACAACTTCAGAGTCGTTGAAGGCCACCACATGTGTCTCGACAGCCCCGATGCTCGCCAGAATCGACCCCATGATCCCGCCATAGATCAGTGATGATGCCATCGATCCCGATTGATCCATCGCGATGATGATGTTCCATTGGTTCTGGCGTTGCTGGCGGCTGAAAAACGACAGATGCTCCGGAATGATCGTTCCCAGCTCCGGCTGGTAGTTGCGAATGTTCCGCCGAATCGTGCGAGGCCAGTCCAGATTGGGCAAGCTGCGAAACGGACTGTGCCTGTTGCGCATCAACGCACCGCGAATGGCCTGCGTGAACTGCGACTCCAGTTGCTTGCGCACATCATCCACCACACGCTTCACCAGTTCGCGTGCAGTCGCTTTCGCCTTCTCTGGCACCATGTTCTTCATCGCCAGCACGGTCGCCGCCAGATCAACCGAAGGCTCAACGCTGGCCATCACCTCAGGCTCAAGCAGCAACTGCTTCAATCCGCGCCGTTCAATCGCATCCTTCTGCAGCAGCACGACCACATCCTTCGGGAAGAACGTTCGGATCTGGTCGAGCCACTTCGCCACACGTGGAAATGTCCGCTCCCGCTTGCCAGAACTCGGAGCCCCGATCATCTTGGGCCCTTCCCACTCTTCGCGCGAAAGCTCATCACCCGAATAGATCGCCTCCAGTGCGTCATCAAGCTCCGCCTGGTCAGCACCCAGAATCGAGCCGCCCGACATGCCCGCTATCTCCTTCAGCGGATCCTCAGCCGACTTGCCCAGAATCAAGCGCCAGCGTGCGAGTTGTGCGGGGTTCATCGCCATATGTCTATTGCCATTTACAAACCGCCAAAGTCAAACTCGTTCAGATCCTTCAGCTTCTTGGCTTCTTCATCCGTCATCACGGCTTCCAACGCCTCTGCCGCAGTATCTGCATGCACCCCCCAGTGCTCCGCCAGGTTCTCCGCAATCTGCCGTTTCTCTCGCGCGCTGAACCCGCCGAACGCACGTCGCAGAAACACGACCGACCGCCGGAAGTGCTCTTCATCAAGCGAATCGATGTAGTCCGCAAGCTGCGTCCACAGCACCTGCCGCGCAAGCAGCGCATAACGGTTGCGTTTCGCCAAACCCTCAAACCATCCAGCCCCCAGATCCGCCGGTACGCCCGGCGAAAGTCTGCGCGAAACCTCGCGCGCAAGCTCATCATTTGACATCAGCCCGCGCTCAAGCAAGATCGCGCACGCATAGCCCGAGAGCAGCGGATTGCGATCATCAGCCGCCGCCAGTCGCTGCAGTCGCTCGATCCACAGTGGCTCATTCAATCGATCCGCGTGCTCCAGCGCCAGCACATTCATCTGGTCCATCGCCCGAATCACGCTCTTCGCCTGCTCGTTGTCGCACCCCGCCGCCACATGCAACGCCAAGGCCGCTTGCACAAACAGCTCTTCCATCAGTGGCAGCAGTGGCTCCGGATCAAACCACCGCACATCGCCGTATCGCACGATCATGCCCAGCACATGCGCCGCGTGCGCAATCGCCGTTACTTCGCTGGTTGCAACCGCCAGCTCTTGCAGCCGCCGCCGCGCCGCATCCATCGCTGCGAGCATGCCGCACTGGCAGGCATCGCGCACCACATCCGCCGCCGAAGCGATGGAAGTACACGTCTCAAGCGTCGCGTTGAACTTGTACCCCGTCGCAATCTCCACCGTCTCGCCCAGCAAGACCGCCTCGACAAGCTGAATCTCGCTCTCCGGGCTCCACTGAAGCACCCACTTCTCCGCCCACGTCGCAGACTGCTGCGATACCGCAGCAGGCCCCGCAAAACTCACACCCAGTACGCGCAGTCGATGCAAAAACGACGACCGATGCAGATCCAGGAACGCCGCCTCTGGCGACTTCGCCTGCCGATTCTCGCGGAGGTCCAGGCTCACATCCTGCTTCACCGTTGTCTTGTACTTCTCCAGCTTCAGTCGCACCAATTCGCGTTCAAAGTCCGCCTGAATCGACGTCCGACTCACGCCCTCTGGCAACGCCCCGATATCAGTGCCGACTTCGACCTTCGCGATGGCTTCCTTCACCGTCGCCACTTCGCCATGCCCCAGCAGCGTGATCGCCGCGTCACGCAGATCAATCAGCGTGGGCGCAAGTCCGCTCTTGAGCGCCGACAACGTGTTCGCCAGTCGCACGCCTTCGATCACTTCCGCAGTCGAGCGGTGCGTGCCGCTATCGCGCAAGTGCCGAGCGACCATCGACAGATACCGCGAAGGCAACCCAGCCAGATCACCTTCCTGCAACGACTCCCACAACCGCTCGTAGTACGCCGGCGCACGGTTTCCCGCCCCATAGCCTGACTGTGTCGACAGCTTGAAGTACGAGTAAGGCATCAGCGTGAACTTGCTCGCGCGACGCCGCAGCGATGCAAGCTCTTCATCCGTCATCGCGGGATGCTCACCCGTCATGACCGGCGCGTGAAACGCCCCAACCACCGCAACAATCTTCTCCGGCCTGGTCCCCGCAGCAATTGTCTCCGCAATCCGCCGCCGCATGTACGCCTCGCGGACCAGATTCTCCGCCCGCCACCGAGGCTGGTCTTCCTCCAGTTCCCGCAGCGCAGCGCCGAACTCGTACGCCGCAAGGCGATACGCCTCCTCGCTCAAATTGTGCTCAAAGTGCCGTTCCCAGTACGTCTCGTGATCTGTCTCACCCGCTAGCGTCGCGTACTGCTCATACACACTCGTGCGTTCACGCCCCTCACCGCTCGCTTCCTGCCTCTCCGCGGCGGCCTCCTCGCCCTTCTCCGCAAGTTCTCGTTGTTTGCGCAGCAGCAGCTCTTCCTCCACATCCTGCAGTGCGAGAAACACGTCAGAAGGCAGATCGATAAACGCGCACGCCGCATCATGCTCGCGTGCCCAGCACATCGCCTGATACTCCGGGCTGTACTGCGCCAGCGGATAAATCAGCGTGCGCACGGGCAGCGAATCGGTGTACGCCAAGAGCGCAATCGGCGGCTTGCTGCCGCGCCGTGTCACCTGAGAGATCAGTTCCGTCGCGTCAGACAATCCCTCAATCAGCACCACATCAGGCTTGATCGCATCCAGATACCGCCGAAGGTGCCACGCACCTGCCGGAGACAGGTGTCGCACGCCGAACACATTGACACGCCACGGTGTGTTCATGGTCAGTCACGCTCAATCGCGATCAAACACGCGTCAGTCGTTCTGCTCAGCGCACGCCGTGTACAAAGGCCGCCACTCCGCCCCGCGCTTCTTCAGCACGTTGTTGAGATACTCCTGCCACACCACGCGGTCCTTCTCTTCGTCCTTCACCACCGAGCCCTGAATCGCCGACGCAAGATCCGCCGCCGACACTTCACCATTGCCGAAGTTGCCCGCCAGCGCCATGCTGTTCGCCAGCACACTGATCGCCTCCGCCGTCGATAGCACGCCGCTGGGCGTCTTCAGCTTCGCTTTGCCGTCCAGCGTCTGTCCCGTGCGCAGCTCACGGAAGATCGTCACAACCTTCTCAATCGCCTCCGCAGCCGGCACCTTCGCCCGCAGCTCCAGGTTCGTCGCCAGATCACGCACACGCTTGCCGACGATCTCAATCTCACTTTCCAGCGTCTTGGGAGTCGGCAGCACAATGATGTTGAACCGCCGCTTGAGCGCCGCCGACATGTCGTTCACACCGCGATCGCGCGTGTTCGCCGTCGCGATGATCGAGAACCCGCGCTTCGCCGGCGTCTCGCTCTTGAGTTCCGGAATCGCAATCGTCTTTTCCGACAGAATCGAGATCATCGCATCCTGCACTTCCGATGCGCACCGCGTGATTTCTTCAAACCGCGCAATCGACCCCGATTCCATCGCCCGCAGAATCGGGCTCGGAATCAGCGCCTCTGGGCTGGGGCCACGCGCAATCAGCATCGCGTAGTTCCACGTGTATCGCACCTGCTCCTCGGTCGTGCCCGCCGTGCCCTGCACAACCTTCGACGAATCACCATTGATCGCCGCCGCAAGGTGTTCGCTCAGCCAGCTCTTCGCCGTACCCGGCTCACCAATCAGCAGCAGCGCGCGATCCGTCACCAGCGTCGAGATCGCAATCTCCACCAGTCGCTGATGCCCGATGTACTTGGGTGTCACCTTCACATCACCCACGCTCCCGCCAGTGATGTACGTCAGCACCGCACGAGGCGACATCCGCCACCCCGGCGGCCGCTCCGCCCTATCAGCCGCGATCAACACATCCATCTCATGCGCAAACAGCCGCTCCGCCGGCTCGCGCAGTGTCGTCGGTGCACCCTTGGGCGCACCCCCGCCGGCCGCCTGTTCCTCCGCGCTCGACCGCTTGGCCATCGCTCACTCCTCTTTGTTCTTCAGTTCGAGAATCGATTCTAGCAAATCGTCCACCAGCTTCTCCGGCAACGTCTTGAGCACCTCCTCAAGGCGCGGAGCCGCACTCTTGGGCAGTGCGATGATCAGCGGTCGATACCAGTATCCCCAGTACGTCAAGGCGGTCTTTGCTCGCTTCTGCAGCATCGCAATCACCGCATCAGTCGCGCCAGGATGGCCGATGTCCGCCATGCATTGCAGAATACCGAACTCATCATGCCCCTTGGCCGCCGCCAGCTTCGCAGTCAAGTACGCATGCGTGCTGCTCTGTCCCCGCTGCGCCAGCGCAAGCACGAGCTCCATCCTGTCAAACTCAATCGCATCGTCAACCCATCGCGGATCCATCGCCACCGCAGGCGTCTTGTCCGCGGCAGTCGCATACACCGGTGTCCGTCGCTCACAAGCAACCAGAATTACATCACAGAGCATTTCCGCACGAACACGATCAGGCCCCTTCTTCACGCCAGCCCGAAGAACCGAGCGATACTCGTCATAGAAAGTGGTGGGGGGCAGCGTCCGCATCGCAGCATCAAACACCTCACGCAGCATCTCATCAGGCAGCTTCGCGCGTGCCTGCAAAAGTCGCTCGCGAGTCTTCACCGTGCCATGCGACAGCAGCCGCGACAAAGACTCCAGGAAATCAAGCCCCGAAGGTGTCGACTTGATCTTCACAAACGCCGGCGTTGCCTCCAGGCACGTGAGCAAGAACGCTTCCGCTCCCGCATCAGTCCGTTCTCGCAAGCAGAGAGCAAGTGCCGTCAGTCGCCCAATCGCCTCCCCTTGTTCCTTCGCCACCTTGAGTGAAAGCGTCGTAGCCAGTTGCTCGTTCGCCCGCTTCAGTACATGATCCTTCACCGCTGGAATCGCGCATGCATGCAGGAATGCAACACAAAGCGTCAGATCAGCGCCGTCTACCGCTTTCGTCAGCGCACCCACAATCTCCGGCGTCGCAGTCGTTGCCCCCGCCAGCGCCTTGAGCGCCGCCGTTCGCACATCCTGTGCCTTCGCCTTCGTCTGTTCCAGCAGAAACACCAGATCACTGCCGCTCGTGCTCAAGCACTCAATCGCGACTACGCGCATCTCCTTCGAGCCTTCATCAAGAACGCGCTTCACCGTCTCCTTCGTGCCTTCCGCATCCATCGCATGCAAAAGCCGCAGCCGATGCAGATTGCCCCCGCGCCCCTTGGTGTTCAGCCCGCGCCGCAGTGCAGGCACCACCGCCTTGCCATACAGGGGCAGCACCTTCTCCGCCATCAGTTCGCCCATCTCCGGGTAAGGGTCATCAAGCGCGTGCAACGCGGGGTTCACCAGCCGCAGGTCAGCAAACGCCCCGCGATCAATCGCTTCCCGCACCAGCTCCGTCCGACCCGATCCCGTTGTCGTCAGTGCATCCATCAGCGGCTTGAGCACCCGCGCACTCGTCTGCGTGCTCTGCACCGCAAGCTCCGCCGACTCAATCGCGCTCATCTCACCCGTCGCGCCAGTCTCGCCCTGCGTGTACAGAATCGCATGCACCAGTGTCGCCAAGTCAAGCAGCGCCGCCGATGCTGTCTTGTCATGGGCCTCTACCACCGCCTGCGTCGCTTGTGCCACGCGTGCAAACACCGGAGCCTTCGCACCCGCCTGCTCCAGCGGCCCAACCAACTTTTTCAGTCGAAAGTCCCCCGGCGCGACCGCGCTGCCCGCAATCGCCAGCCGCCGCACTTCTTCCTGCACCTGAACCAGTATCGCGATGCTCATCGCCACCCTCTCGCTTTCTCACAACGTCAATCGCACCACGCTCGCATCCGTCACAATCGCCAGCGGCTTGATTTGCAGCATGCGCTTGTCCAAGTCATGTCGGAACCGCGCGATCAGTACCTGATTCTCAAGGAGCTTGGGCGACACCAGATGCAGCAAGTGACAGCTCGCGGGTTCCTCGGTCATTCCGCGATCCGTCATCGTCAGCCGATCACCCTTGGCGTCTTCCACCACAAACTGTTCACCCACCTGCCCGATGCGAGTGAACCGCAGCGCATAGATCGGCTGCCTGTCCGCAAGCGGCGACTTCAAGTTGTTGCGTACGTCCTTCACCACACCCGCAAAGTCCGCACGCGCAAGCTCACGCACGCGTGCGTAGTCCTTGGCTTCCACGTTGCGAGGCGTCATCGCTTCCCATCGCACGCGAGGATTCACGTCACCGGGATAGACACACAGTTCCTTTACCTGCGCGACTTGAAAGAAACTGTCATCGCTCTTGATGAACTTCACCGCCTTGTAAGGCCGGAAAGTCTGCGTGATCTGCACGCGGCCGCTCTGCAGGTTCATCCACACACCCGTATCGACATACTCCTGCCTCGCGACATCATCATGCGTGTTGAACGCAAGCTGCATCAGCTCCACGTCGTTCTGCACTAGGCCCGCTGTCTTGAGCTCACTCAGTTGCCACGCATGGCCCAGCCATGCCGCGATCGATGTCTCCGTCTCCGGCTTCAGTTCCGCATCATCCAGCCGCTTCGTGAGATACGCCCGGCCCTGCTTCACCAGTGCGTGCAGCCGCGACAAGTGATCCAGCGCCTCGCTGTAAATCGCTTCGCCCACCGCACTCTTCTCACCCGTTCCGCCCTTTC
>Ga0315899_10004061_pt1 | contig 15838 bp, 19 predicted proteins | sample LakEriMetagenome_2_FD_203518 | JGI IMG/M metagenome (GOLD analysis project Ga0315899, IMG submission 203518) | Freshwater fungal communities from buoy surface, Lake Erie, Ohio, United States - Buoy 4 MA112 | ecosystem: Environmental > Aquatic > Freshwater > Lake | place: USA: Lake Erie, Ohio... | reverse complement strand
GCTGAGATCGCTCCGGTGGGAATGCCGGTTTTTCTGGCTAATACACGGCAACAGCTCTGTGTGTGAAATGGAATCCGCTGGAAGGTTTCAGATTTTAGGAGCCAATATAGCAGAATTTCCAATTCCGTCTGATCCGAATAAGAAGACTCTTACATAATCACAAAAACTCTGCTCATCGAGTGTCCTGTTTTTTGGAGTCAGGCCAACGTGAATGTCGATGCGATCTAACAACGGACCGCTGATGCGTTTGCGATAGTTTTCAATTTGTCTAACAGAACAACGGCACATGCGCGCACCAATTTCCCCAGAATTTCCCCAGTAGCCGCAAGGGTGCGGATTCCATTTTAGGTGCAACCAGCATGAAACTCGAAAAACCATATTCTATAAGGGATTTAGCGACTATCGACCGCTTGCCAGATGGTACCAAACGCTGCCGAATTTGCAAGGAAGTCAAAAACCTCGCCGAATTCCGCATGATCAACAGCAAAGGCAAATCATGGCCGAACTACGCCTGTATCCCCTGCTCAAGAGATCTCTGGCGGAAAGCATAAATGAATCCAGTAGAAGTGTGGATCACGCTGTCAACTGACTCCGGGGCTTGGTAGGACGCATACTTTAAGTAGGCAGAAAACGTAATTCAGGCTCCGTAAGCCGAACGGTCGAAAATTTACACACGACAAATCAGCTAAATTACGATAAAGTCCCTATATGACAAACATTGCACATCAAACGGTAGTCGGTGAAAACGGCAAACCCGCAGCTGCGCTTATCCCTTGGGAAGTGTTCGTTGAGTTGCAGGAGCTGATCAGCGAACAACAACCGAACGAAACCACACGTGCTGCCATGAACGAAGCCACCGAAAGCTTGCCGCGCTTTGGCTCAGTTGCGGATTTGATGGCCGACCTCAACGCCTAAAATGCGCGAAATCATTTACAAAAAGCAGTTTAAGAAGGACTTTCAGGCCATCGCAAAGACAGGGCGCAATCTCGAACGGTTCTCCGAAGCTGTCACCATGCTCCAGCAGGGCGCAAGCTTGCCCGCCCACTTCCGCGATCATTCGTTGATTGGAAACTTGAAGAGCTATAGGGAATGTCACCTAGCGGGGGATTTGCTGCTCATTTACCAAACCACCGATACGGAGATGATCCTTATCAGGATGGGCAACCATTCCGAGCTTTTCGGGTGAACCGCCCAAAATTGCTTTCTTTTCAGCGGATCCGCACGCTAAGTAATATTTCAGAAAAGCGCCGTTGGGCCGTCTTTCTAAGGCAAACTGTAGACACTATGACGCATGTCCAAATTAAGAAAACATCATTGCTGTTTCTATCGTTTATTTTAGCAAGTTGTGTTGCGACTTCAAAACCGTTGGATACTCATTCCTGTAAACCTGCGGTTGAGAGAGAAAGTATTCCCTCCGTCTCGTATAGTCGTGATTATCCTCGATCAAAGATAAAAGAAGCGGATGATTTCACTCAACCGGATTAGGTTTGTAAGAGTCCACTATCCGGAACAGATTGAAAATAGAGGTTATAAGGAAAGTGGAAACTACCTAACTCTCACTCGAACAACTGCCGATCCAGAGAGCGAAATTGAATCGCCTCTAACACTTCGTTACTTGTGATGTCGGGTTTACCTGCTAAGTCGGCCAAGGTTCTAGCAACTTTCAAAATCCGATCATGAGCACGGGCTGAAAAGTTCATCTGCTCCATCGCATGTTCAAGGTAGCCTTTGCCATCGGCGTCGAGCTTGCAGTGATCGCGGACTTGTTTCGCGCCCATCGCAGCGTTGGTCGTGAGCTTGGTCGTCTTCAAACGGGCGACTTGGATGTTGCGCGCAGCGGCAACCCTTTCCCTGATCACCGCCGAAGACTCACCGGTGATGGCCTCAGAAGTAAGATCCCGAAAATTGACCAAAGGAACTTCGACGTGAATGTCGATGCGATCTAACAGAGGCCCCGAAATACGCTGGCGGTATTTTTCGATTTGTTTGACGGAACAGCGGCACTGCCTTTTCACGTCTCCGTAAAAACCACACGGATATGGATTCCATTTTCGGTGACAATTTCACGAAACTAGAAAAGCCATATTCTATAAAGGATTTGGCGGCTATCGACCGCTTGCCAGATGGTGCCAAACGCTGCCAAACGCTGCCAAATTTGCAAAGAAGTCAAAAACCTCGCGGAATTACGCATGATCAACAGCAAAGGCAAGTCTTGGCCGAACTATGCCTGTAACCCCTGCTCCAAGGAGTACCAACGCCAAGCCTACCTGAGGAAGAGATCAAGAAACCCATAAAAGAAAAAACACAAGAGGATGGCAGTCTCCAACTTGACATCCTCAAAAAAAGTAATAAAATGTTCTTAGTTTTAAATCCGATGAAAAAACGCCAACAACCGCAGACGCACAAAACCAAGCCTTCCGAGCCCGAAAAGGAGCTCGCGAGCTGGTTCAAAGCCCTGCGCAAAAACAGCTTGAATCTGACCCAAAAGGAATTGGCCGAACGTGCCGGAATTCCTCTGGGAACCATCCGATATTTCGAACAAACTGGCCGGACCAGCCTCCAGAATTTTCTCCGGATCGCGACCGAGCTACACACGCTCGATCCTTTCCTGGCACTGGCACGAGGCGAGGAACCCATGACCTTCCAGAAAATCCAAAAGGAGAAAACCATATCGCGGCTGCAGGATGAACTGGCGGTGAAACGAAAAGAAGCCACCCCCATGGAAATCCGCAAGCGCAATGCGTTTGTCGTCACAACTGCCCCCATCCGTAAATGGCGGCTGCATGGCAGGGAAAAATGGATCGACGCAGTAACCCACACAAGATGAGTGACGGCCCAAAATACGAACCCCACGAGTTTTTTCCGGTTCTCGAAAAACTACCGCAAGCCGTAGGAGAGGTAGTCATCTGCGGAGGGCAGGCAGTCAATTTGCTTGCGGCCGTATTCCTCACTGAAGGTCAATTGGAAAAATTACTTGGAAGGGGCAACGCAGTGTCTGCCGACATGGACCTCGTGATCACCAAGGCACTCCAACGGCAAATCGTCAATCTGGCGAACAAATCACAAGGGTTTTCACTGAAAACATTCGCGGACTGCCGCCAACCCATCCAGTTCGCCATCATGCCTAACGACATGCCCGATACCCGTATCGATGTCATGCGAAGCATCAATGGAATTCACACTGAAAAAGACCGAGTATTCGAAGACGCCATCGATTTGGACAACAGTCCATACCTCGTCATCAACCCAACCACGCTTCTCATCGCGAAGGCCGAAAACTGCGCGACTCTTGAACAGGACTCACCCACAGAAAAACGCAACGACATCAAACACCTGCAGCTCCTCATTCCTATCGTTCACAACTACCTCCAGAAACTAGTTCTTAATTGCGATCCCGAGTCAAAAAGCGAACAACGCGACATTATGCGCTTCCTCAAAAGCATCCATGCCGCCTCAAAAAAGACCAACTTCCAAAAGGGAATGAAGCTCGCTCAGGTGAAGCTCTATGACGCCATCCCAATCGCTCGAATTCGAAAGTCGAAACTGAAAATCCTACAGAGCTATCTGGAACAAACCTTCCTGGGAAACCCAAGCATGCCCCCAACCTGAACGATAGATAAAATCACGTCAGGCTTATCGCCGGAAATCCAATCGCGAATGAAATGGAACCTACTGAAGGGGTTCAGATTTTAGGCACCAATATGGCAGAATTTCCAATTGCGTCTGTTCCTGATACGAGGCCTTTTGCATATCCACAAAACTCTACTTATCGATTGTCCTGTTTTTTGGAGTCAGGCCAATGACATCAACAACGGACCCGAAATGCGCTGGCGGTATTTTTCGATTTGTTTCACCGAGCAGCGACATTGCATTTTGACATCTCTGTAAAAACCACATGGGTGTGTGTTAGATTTTAACGGATACCAGCATGAAACCGTGTTATAGTATACCGCCAGTCGGACCATTGTCAGACAAGTTGCTGATCAGTTCATCAAAAGCGTGAAGACCACCCTCCTTCATGCACCAGTCTCTGACGACTTCGAGCTTTACCCTTTGCATTTGTTGGCGGCAAATAAGCAAGGCCTGATCGAAGTTGGCCCGTGACTTCCAGTGGATATAGCCAGCAAGGCGATCCTTGACGCTGTCGGTCGGAGACAGGAGCCGAAGCTTCCTTCCCTCAACCATGATTTCATCGGGAACCACCGGATACTGCTCGCCGATTTCAACCGGCCCTCGTGGAAACTCTAAAAACAGATGCGAACAGTCCGGATGTCTGTAATACCGAGATTTTGTGGGAGTAAACCCGATTTTTGACAAAACCTCAGTCAGCCGATTCCTACCCAACTCGTCAGGCACCATGTCCAAATCGCCAGAGCGATAAAGTCCTGCGGTGTAGATCGCGACGACCGCTCCTCCAACGAGCACGGAGTGAATGCCTTCGCCCTCAAGATGCCATGCCACAAATTGCCAGGCCTCTTCCTCGGTGCATTCTTTCCAGTTGGGTGCTTGCATGGCTGCGATTATTGACTTGCTTTATCGGTCATACAACCTTATTTATCGGTCATGATTTCAACTGCGCTACAAGATTTGTTTGGGGGGAAAGCAGCTGAAGCGGTTCTTTTGTCCCTGTTTCATCATGGGGAGGCATATGGCCGAGCGGTTGCCAGAGATTTTGGGGTGTCATTGGATGGAGTCCAGAAGCAACTTGATCGCTTTGAACGATCGGGAGCGATTGTTTGCAAGCGGCAGGGCCGAACGCTCGTGTATAGCTGGAATCCCAAGTCCAGAGTCGCATCACGTCTGCGGGATCTTACCGGAGTCATCTACGACGGATTAAGTCTTGAGGCGAAGCAGGTCTTATTTACGGAACGACGCCAACCAAGAGCCAAGGACAAGCCGGTGATCCGGTGAAGCAGTCGCACATATTCTAATTAAACAAACAACTGCCTATCTAGTGAGCGAAACTGGATGGCTTCTAACACTTCGTTACCAGTGATGTTTTCTTTGCCTGCTAAGTCGGCCAAGGTTCTAGCGACTTTCAAAATGCGATCATGAGCGCGGGCGGAGAAGTTCATTTCGGCCATGGCGTATTCGAGGTAGGCTTTGCCTTCCGCATCGAGCTTGCAGTGGTCGCGGACTTGGCGAGCGCCCATGGCGGAGTTGGTGGTGAGTTTCTTATTTTTTTGGGATGCGATCTCGGGATTCAGGTAGCTCCTTAAAATTCTCTCTTGTAGAAATCCTCTTACCGCTTTGCTTTTCTAGGTCTTTGCGGGCTTTGCCTGCGACGGAACCGCCGTCTTTCGCGGCTTTTTTGTTTGCCGGGAATCCAAGTGCGTTGCGTTTCTTGGCGATCTCGGTGGTGGAGGCTTCTCCCAACATCGTGAAGATAAGCTCCAGATCGGTCATGTGGTCGCGGAGGTTTTCCTTGGGGTTAGTGAGCGCCTTGAACTCTTTGTATTCGGATGGGGTCATGCCGAAGGTAGCTTTGCTGATTTCGGCCGTGAGGATGGCGAATTCTTTGCCTTGTTTGACGCCACGCTTTTTCCATTCGTCGGTGAGTTCGTCTCGGACGGCGATACCGCGCAGGCGTTTTTCGATCCATTCCTCGGAATACCCTTTTTGCTCGTAGATCACACGCATGCGTTTGGCGGCGAGCTCGGGGTTTTCGATTTCTTCGAGCCGCTCGTAACCGACTTGGGCAAGCCACAGCTTAAAGGGCTCGGCTTTGGGAGATGGGATGGACTGGATCAGGCGCAGAAGCTGTTCCGTATCGGCGACGTCGGTCATGCGCTGCTTGCCATCCGCAGCGGTCATTTTCAAACCGTGACAATCCGTCACGGTTTCATTTCCTTCCTTTTTGAGCCGTTCTTTGAGCTTACGCCAATAGGCACCGGGATCTACGCTACCCGTTAAAATGGCGATAACATCGACGATGGCAAACATCCATTTTTCCTGTTGGGCGTTCCAAGCGCGGCGGACTTGCTTTTCTTCAAAGAGGGAGATTTGGGACATGGTGGTAGATTAGAAAAATAAATTGCGGTCGAGCGAGCGGAATTGGATGGCTTCTAAAATTTCGTTGCCGCTGATGTCAGGTTTACCTGCTAAGTCAGCCAAGGTTCTAGCAACTTTCAAAATGCGATCATGGGCGCGGGCAGAGAAGTTCATTTCTGCCATGGCGTGTTCGAGGTAGCCTCTGCCTTCGGCATCGAGCTTGCAGTGGTCGCGGACTTGGCGAGCGCCCATCGCGGAGTTGGTGGTGAGCTTATCGGCTTTGAAACGCCCGACCTGGATCGACCTTGCTGTCGAGACGCGTTGGCGGATGGTTTCGGAAGATTCACCAGTCGCAACATCAGAGGTTAGGTCTTTGAAATCGACGAGTGGGACTTCAACGTGGATGTCGATGCGATCTAACAGAGGCCCCGAAATACGCTGGCGGTATTTTTCGATTTGTTTGACGGAACAGCGGCACTGCCTTTTCACGTCTCCGTAAAAACCACACGGGTGCGGATTCCATTTTAGGTGCAACCAGCATGAAACTCGAAAAACCATATTCTATAAGGGATTTGGCGGCTATTGACCGCTTGCCCAATGGTACCAAACGCTGCCGAATTTGCAAGGAAGCCAAAAACCTCGCCGAATTCCGACTACTTACGCACAAAGGCAGGTCATGGCCATACTATGCCTGTAACCCGTGCTCACGTGAACTCCAACGCCAAGCTTACCTCCGCCGAAAAATCAAAAATCCATAAATTAAAACCCATCGCGGCGACTCACGGAAAACGTAACCCCTCACTCCTTATCGGGGGCCCACCTGAGCATTGGCATGAGGCATGCGTGAGGTTGGGGTATCAGTTAAAAAACTTGCCAGCGTCGAATTTTCGCTTAGAGGTTCCCTTGGTAATGCGAATTTTTGCTTCATTGGTGCTGGTAGTTGCTGTCTTCTTTGGACAGTACGCACGCGTCATGGCTCAAGATCCTTGTCAGGTGCTCGCATCCCAGTATCTGAACGATCATCCTGATCACCATCACGAAGACCACACGCCTTGTGATCCTTCACACGATGAAGATTGCCCGTCTCACCACCATCATCATTGTGGAACGGTTTGTCAGGTAGTTCCGCTCATTTCTGAGAATGAGATAAAGTGCGGCGCTCCTTGGCGCTTGTCCGACAATCTCCGACCACGGCAAGAATCTGAATTGATGCCCGAGGATCCGTATTTGTCCTCGGAAAAGCCCCCGATCATCTGAGCGTCCTATTTTGACGCTCCGTCGCGCCCTTATGGTGCGGCGTTATTCCCCAAATCTCCGCATGTTCGCGGATAGAGGGTTCGATGAATTCGATTGAATTACCGCTGCTTCTCCCGTCTTGGAGGAGACATTTCACCTTCAAACACCATAATACCATGTCCAAATTTCACTTAATTACCTTGTCAGCCTGTGTCCTCATGGCACATCCGCTCTTAGCCGAGCCTTCGGTGATCGTCACACTGGAAAGTGTCGGCGGTCGAATACGCGCACAAAACCCCGACCTTGCCGCCGCGCGCTTGCGCATCCAAGAGGCGGTCGGACGCATGAACCAATCCGGACGACTTTCCAATCCTGATTTGGAAACCTCATTCGAACATAACTCTGCTTTCCGTGAGGGCAGATTCGAAGTCGGCCTATCCCAACGATTCCCTGTCACCGACAGACTCCGTTTGGAAAAAGGAGTTACTGCTACCGAATTGAGAGCCGCCGAAGCCGAAGTGCGCGAGGTGGAACGCTTGATCGCTGCCGGTGCCAAGGAGTCCGTGGTCAAGGTTCTGGCAAATCGCCAACGACGGGCGCTGCTTGATGAACAAGTAGCCATCTCCAAACAATTTGCGGATTTCCTCTCCGAATCCGTGGCGAAGGGCGAAGGCTCCGCGATCGATGCCGGACAAGCAAAACTCGAAGCCACCAGCATCGCCATGGAAATTCGCCAGCTTGATGCAGAGCAAACTGCCTTAGTTGGCGGCTTGAAGCCACTGCTTGGAATGAGACCCGGCGAGTCACTCACCGTGAGCGGTAAGCTACCCGAGACGAAGTTACCGACTGCGGAAGCTAACCCAGAACGTCGCCCCGATTTCCAAGTAGCGAAGCTGGAGGCCGATGCCGCGACCCAAGGTGTGGCACTTGAACAGGCACGCCGCTACGATGATGTAGAGGGCGGATTTTTCGCCGCAGCGGAGCGCTCGGAAGACGCGCCTAACGGGTATGAAAACGAAGCGATCATCGGTCTGCGGTTCAAGATCGCGCTACCATTCTGGAACAAGAATGAAGGTAACATCCAAGAAGCCCAAGCAAAACGGGAGCGCAAAGAAAAGGAAGCCGTCGCGCTAGGCCGCAACATCCGCCTCGAAGCGGAAGGTGCCCGCGCAGAAATGGTCCAATGGGCGAAACTGATCAGTGAAATCAATGATACCCTCCTGCCTCTTGCAGAAGAACAAACAACTCTAGCAGAAAAAACCTATCGCACAGGCCAGGGCGAAATCCAATCCGTCCTCCGCGCCCGGGAAAAGCGCCTGCAACTCGCCGGCGCAAAAATTGATGCTCTGCGCGAATTCCACCTCGCCCGTGTCCGTCACGAAACCGCGCTCGGTAACCCTTAACTTTCTATCAAAACATGAAACCAATCATCTACACACTCATCGCAGCCCTGCTGCCTTCTATCGCCTTCTCAGCAGCTCCGGTCATTGAGCCGGTCATCCTCACCGAACAAGGTGTCAAAAACCTCGGCATCGAAACCGCCGTCGTCGAGGAAGCCGACTTCGAACTTACCACCTTCGCGCTCGGTCGCACGGAAACCATCCCGGAGAATCGCGCGATCCTCAGTAGCCGCATCTCGGGGCGAGTAACCGAAACTCAGCTTAGGATTGGTGAATACGTCGAGAAAGGCGAAAAGCTCGTTCTGTTAGAGAGCCGCCAGCCCGGCGATCCACCGCCCACTGTCGAACTCACCGCACCAGCCAGCGGCACGATCATTTCCCTTGGAACCGCGCTTGGCTCACCCGTCGAGCCTAGCGAAGCACTCGCAGAAATCGCCGATCTCAGCACCATGTATCTCATAGCCAGAGTCCCTCAGGCAACAGCAGGGAAAATAGATAAAAACACCACAGCAAAGATCCATATCCCAATTCTCCCAAACGTGGATCTCACGGCCAAATTTCTGAAATTCGACACCTACCAAATCAGCAATAGCTCAGACTCAGAAGATCGTGATGCAGATCTGAATAATGTTGGCGTTATTTTCACCATCGATAACCCCGATAGAGAGATCCTCCCCAATATGAACGCAGAATGCTCCATCATCATGGAAAAACGCGATGGTGTTCTTAGCGTGCCACGCGATGCCATCCAAGGCACCCCATCCAACCGCCATGTCTATGTAAAACACACAAAGATTCCCAATGCCTTCGATCGCGTGAACGTGACAACCGGAATCACCAGCGGCAACCGCACCGAGATCCTGGACGGACTTTTCCTCGGTGATGAGGTAGTCACCCGCGGCTCCTACTCGCTCGGCTTCGCCGGTGGTGGCGGCGGCGTTTCCCTCAAAGATGCCATGGACGCCGCGCACGGCCACGAGCACAACGAAGACGGCTCAGAACCGACGCCCGAACAGAAAGCCGCAGCCGCCGCTGCGAAGGCGAATGGCAGCGATGCCCACGGCCATGACGAAGAAGGAATCTCCATGCGCGAGATGCTCTTCATGATCAGCACCGGCATTCTCACCATCTTGCTCGTCGTCGTCTCCATGCGCCGCCGCCCGTCCATGAGCGAAACCACCGAACTTTCCTGATACCATGTTAAACTTTCTAATCCGCTGGTCGCTGCGAAACCGCACCATCATTCTCTGCCTTGCCTTCCTCATCCTTGCTCTCGGACTGAAAACCGGTAGCGAGCTTCCCGTGGAGGTTTTGCCAGATCTCACCAAGCCGACCGTAACCATCCTAACAGAAGTTCCCGGACTGGCTCCCGAGGAAGTCGAGGCATTGGTCACTCAACCCATCGAATATGCGCTGATGGGAGTCAACGGGCTCACCCGGATGCGTTCCACCTCAGACATCGCGCTCTCCCTCGTGTTCGTCGAATTCGAGTGGGGCACCGACATCTATCAGGCACGCCAATTCGTTCAAGAACGCCTGCAAGTCGCCCGTGAATCACTACCTCCAGACACTATGCCTTACTTAACGCCAGTCGCCTCCTTGATGGGCGAGGTGCTGCTCATCGGCGTAAAAAGTAATGATGAAAAAATTGCGCCGATGGACGTGCGCACCACCGCCGACTGGACCATCAAAACCCGACTCCAGGCCATCTCCGGCGTCGCCGAAGTCCTCAACATGGGTGGCGGCGTGAAGCAAATGCAAGTCCAGCCAGACCCATGGCGGATGCAGGCCAATGGCGTGACCATTGAAGAACTCGAACAAGCCACCCGCGAGGCAGCCACCAACACCACTGGAGGTTTCATCGATAGCGGCCCACAGGAAATCATGGTGCGTAACCTCGCCATGAGTGTCGAACTCGAAGACATCGCCCGCACCATCATCAAAAAATCCGCAGGTCGCTCCGTCGCGATTTCAGATGTCGCCACCGTCGCATGGGGCACCGAACCCAAGCGAGGTGATGCCGCCGTCAATGGCAGTCCGGGGGTCATCATGAGCGTCATTAAATCCCCTGGTTTCGACACCATTGATCTAACAGAAAGGATCGAAGCCGCCATTGCAGATCTAAAGCCCGCCCTGCCGAAAGGTGTGGAGGCCACCGTGCTTTTCCGTCAACGCGACTTCATTGATTCCGCCATCGGAAATTTGAAAAAAGCCATCATCGAGGGAGCCGTCATGGTCACTCTGGTACTGCTGCTTTTCCTCATGAGTTTCCGCACCACATTTATCACCTTGATGGCGATGCCGCTTAGCTTCGCGGTGACTTTGCTCACCTTCAATTGGCTAGGCCTCAGCGTAAACAGCATGACCCTCGGCGGACTCGCCGTGGCCATTGGTATGGTGGTTGATGATGCCATCGTCGATGTGGAAAACGTATTTCGCCGCTTGCGCGAAAACGCCCGCCTCAAGGAACCGCTGCCGAAGCTGGAACTCATCGCGCTTGCCTCCGGCGAGGTGCGAAATTCCATCCTCTACGCCACCGTCCTCATCGTGCTGGTGTTCCTTCCCTTGCTCGGTCTTTCCGGTGTAGAGGGCAAACTCTTCGCCCCCATCGCCATCGCCACCATCATCAGCATGATCGCATCGTTCGTGGTCTCTCTAACATGCATCCCCGTGCTGTGTTCGCTGTTGTTGAAAGTCAAACCTGCCGATGACGGACACGGCCACAATGACGGCCGCATCGTTCGCTCCCTCAAATGGTTACTCAAATCCACCATCCTCCGCGTTAGCCTGCGCCAACCCATTATCGTGATCGCTCTTGGCTCCATCCTCTTGGCAGCTGCGCTCATGCTTTACCCGAAAATGGGTAAGGATTTCCTCCCGGCTTTCCACGAGGAGACTGCCGTCGTCACCACCGGCGCGGCTCCCGGCACTTCGTTGAAGGAAATGGAAACCCTCGCCAAAGCGGTGGAAGATCAAATCCGGCAGATCCCTGAGGTCGGCCACATCGGTCGCCGCATTGGCCGCGCCGAACGCAGCGACCACGTCGTCCCAGTCAACAACGTCGAATTCGACATCGACTTCAAAAAGGATGACAAAGGCCGGCCGCTCAAAGTTGTACTCGAAGACATTCGCACCCGCATCCGCTCCGTTCCCGGCACCTTCAGCGTCGTCGCCGGCCCCTTGTCTCACAAGATCAGCCATCTACTCAGCGGTGTCAGTTCGCCCGTAGCGGTAAAAATCTTCGGCCCCGACTTACAGACGATCACCTCTCTCGGTGAAAAAGTCCGCAACGTTGCCCAATCGATCCCTGGTCTCGAAGACGCCAAACTCGACATGCAAGCGCAGATTCCCCAGCTCCGCATTGAACTCGACCGCGACCGCGCTCTTGCCCACGGAGTCTCCCCCGGCGAGTTGAACGAAGAACTGTCCACCCTGTTAGGCGGATCCATCGTCGCGCAGCTTCGTGAAAAACAACGCACCATCGACCTCTCAATCCGCCTGCCGGAAGACCGCCGCATGGATGCTGAAACCATCCGCGAACTCCCGATCCACACCAAGACCGGCGATCACATCCCATTGAAACTCGTTGCAGACGTGCGTGAGGCCACCGGTCCCAGCTCCGTGTTCCGTGAAAACACCCAGCGCCGCTACGTCGTCGCCATCAAGCCTAGCGAGCGCAATGCAGGTGAACTCGTCCGCAAGCTTCAGGAAAAGGTGCAATCACAAGTAACCCTTCCCGAGGGATATTTCATCAGCTACGAAGGCGACTTCCAAGCACAGCAAGCGGCAACCAAACGAATCGGCATCCTCTTCGCAGGTGTCATGCTCGTCATCGTGCTACTACTTTGGTCGTACTTCCGAAGCCTAATACTTGCTTTTCAGGTGTTACTCAACCTCCCGCTCGCGCTGATGGGTAGCCTCGCTCTCACCTACATTCTTGTCGGAAACATCAGCATCGCCACTCTGGTCGGTTTCATAGCCGTGGGTGGTGTCGCAGCACGCAATGGCATCATGATGATCTCCCACTACCTCCACTTGATGAAACACGAGGGAGAGGGGTTCACCTACGCCATGATCGAACGCGGCACGTTAGAACGCTTCGTTCCCGTCACTATGACCGCGCTATCGGCAGGTATCGCGCTCATCCCGTTCGTCATCGCAGCGGGCGAACCAGGCAAGGAAATCCTTAGCCCCGTCGCCATCTGTATCGTCGGTGGACTCATTAGCTCTACCTTCCTCGACTTCGCCGTCACTCCCGCCGTCTTCCGCCTCTTTGGCAGAAAAGCAGCCGCGAAGGCACTCGCCCTCAATGCACCTGCCACCCACTAAACCCATCTCCAGAAAACAAACGACCAAAACTACCAACCATGAAAACAAAACTGAAATTGACCACCACACTGTTACTCGCCCTGTTCGCCAGCCCTCTGGCCTTCGCTGAAAAAGATCACGACCACGATCATGAGAAGCATGAAGAACACGAGGAGCATGAAGAGCACGGCAAGAAAGGCCCCAATGGCGGCCATGTTGTCGAATCCAAGGCAGGCTTCACCCTTGAAGTCACCGTGGATAAAGACCGCAAAGCCCGCATCATCTTTCTCGATAAGGAAATGAAGCCTGTCGCGCTTGAGGCACAATCTATCACCGGTATCGCTGGTGAGCGTTCCGCGCCGACGAAACTCGCGTTTGCCAAAGGGGCTGACAAAGACGCCAACGTCCTCATCTCCGATGTCGCCCTGCCCGCCGGTGCCCACGTGCCGATGGTGCTAACGATCAAAACAACCGCTGATGGCAAAGCTGTCACCGAGCGCTTCGAGATACACCTCCATTGATCCGCACTCTAATAAACCGCCGCCATGTAACGCATGGCGGCGGTTTCATGCCATACGATAAATTTCCCATGAAAACAGAAGCAACCAACGATTCATCCGGACGCAGTCTGCTCGTTACCATGGCCAAGGCGGTCATAGCCGCATCACTGTTTGGAATGATGCTCTACACACTTGTCGAGTATCTAATCCAGCGTCCCCAAAATTGGGCGGATTTCTTCGTCCACCATCTCATGCATACCCTGATGGTTGTCGGCGTAGTCGCGGTCGTCGCTTCAGCTACCATGCACAAACTAGTCATCAAACCCGTCAGTCACGTTTTTATCCACATCCGCCGCATGGCCATGGGTCGCATTGAAAATATCGATCTCGAATGCCGCAGCGACGAAATCCGCTCTGTCGTGGAAAGCATCAACCACCTCGCAACGCGCTTGCGCACACCCGGCAACTGCGACGCCCTTGCCCACGCTCTCGATGACATCCGCGTCATCCGCAATCACCTACGTGATACACTTTCAGATTCCGACGCCTCAGTCACCACCATGCGCCACCTCGCCAAACTCGAAAACCGTCTGCTCGATGTGATGCAACAGCATGGTGACATCACTCCGCAAAAATTCGCACTTACACCATGAGCCACCCTAACGAATCCTCTTCCTGCGATCACTGTGGCCACGACGACAGTCCGCTTCCCCAAGGGCTGTTAGTAACCATCTCCGGCGTTCTGACCACCATCGGACTGGTTCTCGGTTGGATGAAGATCGGCCCGGACTGGCTCGGTATGGGCGCTTTCGCCGTTGCGACGCTTGCCGGTGGCTTATTGGTTTTCCCAGCCGCTTGGAAAGCACTCCTCAAGTGGAAGCTGGATATGAACGTGCTCATGACCGTTGCGGTTGTTGGCGCATGGATCATCGGCGAACACGGGGAAGCCGCCGCCGTGGTTTTCCTTTTTTCTCTATCCGAGTTGTTAGAATCCTGGGCAGCCACCCGTGCCAGACGTGCGGTGCAAGCCTTGTTGGAACTCTCGCCCGCCACCGCCATCGTTATCGGTGCGGATGGCACGGAGCGTGAAATCGCCGTGGCGGAAGTGGCCATCGGCGCGGAAATCCGCGTCCGCAGTGGCAGCCGTGTGCCGCTGGATGGTGAGGTGATTGCCGGAAATTCATCCGTCGATCAAGCACCCATCACCGGCGAATCCGTGCCAGTGGACAAGGCTCCGGGTGATCCTGTTTTCGCTGGAACTGTAAATCAAGAAGGCTCTCTAACCGTTCGTGTGACCAAAGCCGCTGGAGACTCCACACTCGCCCGCATCATCCAGCTCGTCGGCGAAGCGGAAGAACAAAAACCTCCGACCCAGCGCTGGGTGGATCGCTTCGCCGCGATCTACACGCCTGCCGTTTTCATCGCCGCGATTCTTGTCGCCGTCATCCCACCACTTCTCATGGGACAAGCATGGAATCCATGGATTTATCGGGCGTTAGTTCTGTTAGTTATCGCCTGCCCGTGCGCACTCGTCATCGCCACGCCCGTTAGCATCGTTTCCGGCCTCACCGCTTTGGCACGCCGGGGTGTGTTAGTGAAAGGCGGCATCTATCTAGAAGCGGTAGAAAAACTCCGCGCCCTCGCCGTGGACAAAACCGGCACGATCACGCAGGGACTGCCGAAGGTGGTGGGCATTACAGAAGTGGCAAGTCATTCCAAGGGCGAAATCCTGCGACGTGCAGCAGCGATCAACTGCCACTCCGAGCATCCTCTGGCAACCGCCATCGTGACAGAAGCTCAAATCAGGAAAGTGGCGTATGTGCCAGCCACGGACTACGTATCCATTACCGGCCAAGGAGCTCAGGCCAGCGTCGATGGACATCCTCACTTCATCGGAAATCATCGAATGGCTCACGAGGCGGGTGTTTGTACACCTGATGTCGAGGTGTTATTGGCTAGTATCGAGGCACAAGGACACTCGCTCGCGATACTTGGGCACTTTCCGCATGGCGACTGCAAGGGCGAGATTCTAGGAATCATTGCAATTGCTGACACGCTCCGCCCGGAAGTCGTCGCGGCTCTTCGCCAAATCCACGCAGCTGGAGTTCAGAAAATCATCATGCTCAGTGGCGACAACCAGCGCACCGCCTCCGCCATCGCAAAACAAGCGGGCATTGACGAAGCCATCGGCGATCTCATGCCGGAACAAAAGGTCGAACATGTAAAAAAACTCGTCGCTCAATATACTCACGTAGGAATGATCGGAGACGGTGTGAACGACGCTCCCGCACTCGCCGTTGCCAACGTAGGTTTTGCCATGGGAGCCATCGGTAGCGACACCGCCATCGAAACGGCGGACATCGCACTGATGAAGGACGATCTAACAAAAGTTGCAGAGACCAT
>Ga0315899_10004059_pt1 | contig 15843 bp, 12 predicted proteins | sample LakEriMetagenome_2_FD_203518 | JGI IMG/M metagenome (GOLD analysis project Ga0315899, IMG submission 203518) | Freshwater fungal communities from buoy surface, Lake Erie, Ohio, United States - Buoy 4 MA112 | ecosystem: Environmental > Aquatic > Freshwater > Lake | place: USA: Lake Erie, Ohio... | reverse complement strand
TTTCACCTGAGAATTTAGCGAAACTAAAACTATGGATTCAGCAGGGGGCCAAGTTTGATGGACCTTCTCCACAAGCTCCGTTGGCAACCTATGTTGATCGACCAGCGAATGCTAACCCAGCAGGCACCCCAGCTCCAGAAACTATGGTGGCCAAGCCCACTGGTAAAGAAACAGTGAGTTTCAGCCGTCAAATTGCTCCGCTGCTAATCGAGAATTGCAAAGGATGCCACTTCAACGCGCAAAATGCATCGGGTCGATTGAGGTTTGATAACTTTACTCAATTGTTGACGGGCGGTGATAGCGGGTCGGTTCTTACGCCCGGCAAAGGGGAAGAGAGTTTACTGGTCAAGAAATTGAGAGGTACCGAGGGGCAAAGAATGCCGGCAGGTGGACGACCGCCTTTGTCCGACGAAAACATAAAACTCGTTTCTAAATGGATAGACGAAGGAGCGTCATTTGACTCAGATGATCCTCGAACCAATCTAGAGCAGATCAGCAGTAAAGCGTGGGCGCAGAATGCGTCGCACGTTGAACTCATGCAAAAGCGAATGGAGCGGGCCCGTGAACGATGGAAGACCGCATCCAACGTGAAGGATCCTGGAGAGTCGAACGACGATCGATTCCATGTAATTGGAAACATTAGCCCCGAAGCAACTCAAAAACTATTGTCGATCGCCAATAACGCTGAATCCCAAGTTAAGAAGTTGCTAAAGATCAGTTCAAAGGAGCCGCTAATCAAAGGTGGCATCACCGTGTTTGCTTTGAAGGGGCGTTACGACTACAGTGAGTTTGGAAAGATGCTAGAGAGCCGGGAATTGCCGGCTGAGTGGTCCAGCCATTACCGGGCGGAAGTTCTCGATTCTTATGTGGCGATCATCTATTCAGGAGGTGCCGATCAGGACAAGAACTTTGAAAAGGTTGTTGAATCTTCACTTGCTCAGCAGATTGCAAGCCTTTGGGTGTCTTCTCATCGCGCAGTGCCTCGATGGTTTTCTGATGGTGTAGGAAGGCAAGTGTTGGCCTCCATGGTTAGTTCGGGAGACGCGAGGGTGCAAGCCTGGACTCAGCGAATCCCTGTCGCGATGAGCAAGTTAGAAAACGTAAAGAGCTTTATCGATGGCAAAATCAATGACGAAGACGCAGCGAACATTGGTTTTGCGGTAGTAAGGTTAATGAATGATGGCGCGAAACGTAAAGTTTACGATACTTTGCTGAAGGGGCTTTCCAACGGGGTTCCTTTTGACCAAGCTATGCAAAAGACTTTTGGCCCGATTGAACCATTTCTTAAGACCACGATGGGACGAGACAAGTAGCATTCTATGGCAATCAAGACGCTATCGGTTCCGGCATCCATTCCGCAACCCGCTCGCAATCTCAATTCGGTTTTAAGAATCCTATTCAAATTGTCCCCTGCTCAATCTGATGGGTTGATTGAGCAAGGGCACGTACGTGTCAATGGTCGGATGTTGCGACATGGTTGGAAGGTATGTGAGGTAGGCGACGAAGTTGCGGTCGATATCATTCCTCAAGCAATCATTGCTCCAACCAAATCTGTTAAGCGTAATCAACCGAAACGAGTCATCGACTTCCTCTATGATGATTCCGATCTAATGGTTATTAACAAGCCTGCGAATCTACTCACCGTTCCTACCAAGCACCGCGAACCACACACGGTGCTTTCTTTGGTGGAACGTCGCATCGCTGCACAACAAGAAAACGCCAGAGCCTTTTGCGTCCACAGGCTGGATCGAGGTGTCTCCGGCGTGTTAGTTGTTGCCAAGTCACTCGAGATCGCTGAGGAGTTGCGAAATCAGTTCGCGGATAGAAAGCCCAAACGGAAATACATAGCGATCGTGTCTGGTGTTCCCAAGGACAATGAGGGGCGACTCGTAAACTACTTGTCGACTGACGAAGATTTGAATCGAGTACTGGTCCCTAACGAATCGCAAGGCGAGCTTGCTATCACGAATTATGCCATTGCTGAAGCGTGGACCGATGCCGCCCTGCTTCATGTACGTCTTGAAACAGGTAGAAGAAATCAAATCCGTGTTCAATTGGCGGAAATCGGTCATCCCATTCTTGGCGATCCACGATACAAACCGAGGCAAGCAGAGCATTGGGGGTGGCCACATACGCGTATTGCTTTGCATGCCGAATCGCTAGGTTTCATTCATCCTAGGACAGGTGAGCCTATTTACATCGAATCTCAATGGCCTCAAGAGTTTAGAGACTTTGTGCGCCAGCAAAGAAAAACTAAATCCTCGTGAGTATCGTGTGATGATCGAGCCACTGGTTCATTGGTGGGACTTGCTTCATGACTCACGAAATCTAATCTCTGCAAAATCCAAATGGAAAATTTTACGAGAGGGAGTTGGACTGCAAGCCGTTTTGTCTAATCATCGATTTGCGACTAGTTGGAGTGTTCTAGCTGAATACGGTGAATATTCTCGTGGTGCAATAAAGTGTTTAATCCGATCCATTGAATTCGGTGACGAGTGCGAGATGGTCGTGTTGTTTCCCAGGTCTGGTAAGCGGGCAACGGTATGCGTTTCGTCGCAAATTGGATGTGCGGTTGGTTGCAGGTTTTGTTCGACAGGCATGATGGGATTCCGTCGAAATCTTTCCTACTATGAAATCTTGGAACAAGTCTATCTGGCGCGTTGTGTAGCCATTCGATTTGGAAGGAGTTTACGCAATGTCGTCTTCATGGGGATGGGAGAGCCCATGCACAATTGCGAGGCCGTGTGGGAGAGTTTAAATGGTATGATTGGCGACACAGGATTCGGTTTGTCTCCACGAGCGATAACGGTTTCGACTGCAATTGGCGGAGGAATGTTGATTGAGACAGCAAAGAAGTTTCCAAATATTCGTATCGCTTTGAGTTTGCACGCTGCTGATGGCGATGTCAGACGAGACCTAGTGCCGAAATCGCCGTCCGAGATGGAAAGGATGAAAGAGGTTATTCGCACGATCAATCGAATACAGAGTGGCGATCCACTTTGGCTCGAGATTACTATGCTGAAAGGGGTAAACGATCGTCCCTCGGATGTGGCTGCACTGGTCGAATTTAGCAGGGATCTAAATGTCCAGATTAACCTAATACCTTACAATCCGATTCGACGTAATGAGAATTCGGATGACACTAAAACGCTTCCGCTGATGTGCTATGGCTCAGAGTTGCAAAGTACAGAATTGATCAAAGTCTATGCGATTGCTCAGTATCTCCGAGATAAAGGATTGGTTGTTCGAGTACGCAACTCATTTGGAGATCAGGATAACGCGGCATGCGGACAATTGGCATTATCGCACTCGCATGCCATCAACACGGCAGCTGAGATCATCAATTTGAAAGCTGAAATATAGAGTTGTTACGGGTCGGTCGTTTAACCTGCCACGCGACGGCTTGGTTCTGCCTGGTTAAGTTTGTTGTAAAGGGTCTTGAGGCTAATACCGAGTTCTTCAGCTGCAGCCGGTTTGTTTCCGTTATGGCGAGCAATCGCTTCTTGAACGGCGATCGCTTCCATGTCGCGAAGAGTCATCGGCGACATGGCAACTGGTGTTAAAACGGTTCGCTGTTCTCGTTTCGTTGTACGATCTTTGAAGTGTTTCGGTAAGTGTTTGAGTTCAATAGGTGGGTTATCACAAAGGATCGTGGCGTACTCGATGACATTGGCAAGCTCGCGTACATTGCCTGGCCACGGATGCTCTTCAAAAGCTTGAATCGTCTCGGGTGCGAAGACTTGCTTAATGGATTCGTGCTCAGGGCGATGACGCAAGTAAAGATGTTTCGCGATTTGAAGGACGTCATGGCCACGTTCACGAAGGGATGGCACGTTGATTTCGAAGGTGTTGATTCGAAAGAGCAAGTCTTCACGGAATGTTTGATCCGCAACCATTTGTTCTAGGTTGCGGTGTGTGGCGCAAACAAGTCTTACATCCACTTGCTTGATTTCATTGTCACCAACTCGACGAAGATCGCCACTTTCAAGCACCCGTAGCAATTTCGCTTGCATCGATAAGGGAAGTTCCCCTATCTCATCAAGGAAAATCGTACCGCCATGCGCTTCGTGAAACAGTCCGTCGCGATTGGAGTCTGCGCCAGTGAATGCGCCCTTCTTGTGGCCGAACAATTCACTCTCGATAAGGTGTTCAGGGAGTGCTCCACAATTGACCGCAACAAAGTTTTTGGTCGCTCGTAGGCTTTGTTCATGAACCGAACGAGCTACCAACTCTTTTCCGCAGCCTGTTTCCCCTCGAATAAGTACAGAACTATTGGTTCGTGCGACTCGACTGATAAGGGAGGAGAGCTGTTTCATCTCATCAGACTCGCCAATGATGACCGTTCCTCGGTTCGTGGCTTTTTGCTTAGTCTTTTCAATTTCGAACGTGTGCTGCTTTAGTTTTCTTCTAGCCGCGACGCGTTCAAAAAGTTCCTCGAGTTCCTTGAGTTTGCATGGTTTTCCGAGATAGTCGATAACACCGAACTTGAGCGCTGCTATAGCGCTTTCGAGTGTTTGTTTTCCCGTTAATACGACGCAATCCATTTTGGGTTGCAATACGGAGGCTCGTTCAATGACTTGGATCCCGTTCATGCCAGGCATATCCAAATCCACGATCATACAATCGAAGGCATTTCGTTCCATAGCCGCGATGGCAGTGAAACCGTCTGGGCAGACCGTTACGGAATGTCCCATTTGAGGAATTTCCAGCCTCATGACCTCTTGAATCGATGTTTCATCGTCAACAAAAAGTACTGATAGTGAACTAGGCTGCATGACTTTGCTCAACTGGCTTTGGGGGACTGAATCGGTTGCGGGGAGTTTCGAATAGTTTTCCGATTGCTGTGCTCGATAGCTCTTTTTCGCGAGGCGAGTGATTCGCGGAGGAAGCGTCTTTAGGTAGTAGTACCTCAAATCGGGAGCCTACGCCAAGACCGAGATTGGTAACGATAATCCGTCCACCATGATCTGCGATAATTCGGCTCGTAATGGAGAGGCCTAATCCAGTACCCCGCCCATCAAGCCTCTTGGTAAAAAATGGCTCAAACAAATGTTTTTGAACTTCCTCGGTCAATCCGCAACCGTTGTCTTGGACACTTACGACGACACAGGATTCCCGCTGTGAGAGCTCGATCGTAACAGTACCGTCGGTTCGCTTCGGGTCGATCGACTCGAGGCTATTGGTAAGGAGGTTCAAAATAACCTGTTTCATTTCCTGAGCACTTACCCAAGCGGAATAATCTGTCGGTTCACGCTGAAAGAGAATTTTCTTGGAGCGAAATTGCCCTAAGTGACGCACCATGCTAACAACGTCGTCGATCACCTCTTGCATGTCGACTAGGGATCGCTTGCATTCATGATTGAGGCGACTGAAATCCAATAGTCGCTCGGTAATACCTTTGCACCGGAATGCTTCGTCCTGGATTCGCTTCAGATAGTTTTTTAATGTCTGAATATCCTTGCTTTCCGATTGGCCTTCAGGGGGCCATAACTCGGGTGGGAGTAGTTTGTGCAGCCGGGATTCCAGCGCTTCGGCGCTCCATGCAATGGACGCAAGCGGGTTGTTGATTTCGTGAGCAACTCCAGCGGCGAGAAAGCCTACACTTGCTAACTGCTCATTCCGAATAACCTCTCTTGACCTCTCTTGAACTTGCTGGTTTAAGTCTCGCTGAATGTTGAGAAAGCTCTCTACACCAAGATTGATTGCGTTGGCCAGTTCGGCTAGCTCATCTTTGGATTCCGATGTCAATCGAACCGTAAAGTCGCCAGCCCCTACTCGCCGCGCTTTGGAGAGTAACTCTTTAAAGGGTTTGATAACAGCCACACGGGCGTAAACTACCAATCCAATCAAAAGCCCCGCTGCGAGAATGGCACTGCCCCACGTTAACGCGATCCAAGTTCGATAACGATTTCGAACGTCATCTCGAAAGCTTGCCATCCGTTCAGCCAGAAATGTCGGTAGCTCGTGAGCTAGTGATGAGAGTTGATCAAGATCCTGCGATTGCTCAACCAACAAAAACGCGTGTGGATACTGCTGAATCTCTGAGTGACGTTCGTAGATCTTGGTAAACAGTTTTCGAATGGCGTTGGTGTGTTCCAATTCCGCCGAGCGGTCCGAGAGATAGCGATCGTCCTTATCAAAGGCTTCCAATCTGGCTTGATAGCGTGCCAGCAGCAGGCCTACCTGTTGAAGCTGTTGAGAAAACCTCAGCTGTTTACGATAGTCTTCGTATTCTGGATCGAGTCGAAACTTGAGTGGCTCGCTCATTTTGAGTGAGCTCTGGTCGTTTCTGAGTTGATCAATAGCGAGCGTAAGCTCTGAGGTAAGCGGCATTTCTGACGCTCGGCTGCTCAAGGTCATCGCCAAGTCACGATAGGCGTAGACACCTCGAAAACTACTATAGCCAAGGACCGCAATAACTAGAGCCAGAACGGCCATAGAGTTAAGCAGTTTTTTGCGAATGGTCCATTTTGGGATTTGAGGCAAGAGGTGCATGTTTAACACCTATCGTTTAATGAAACTGTCCTGCGGCACACCTCGCAAGGAACTGTGGTAGGACGGATTCATGGGAGCCGCTGCAGGAGGTGGCGTTATAGGCAACGGTGTAGCCGTGCCACCCCCTAATGGTTCTGCAATATTGATAAGCTGGAAACCATTTGTATTGGGAAACGCGAATTGTGTGCCGTTATTGCCGCTCATACCATTGACAACGTACGAGCCAATCGAGATATCAAGCTCGATTGGTGGGTCCATCGCTGGTATCAGTTGGATCTTAACTTTGTGCGGTAGGGATGCTTGAATCGCACTATAGTACTCATGATTGGTTTGTTGAGCTTGTGCGACTAACCGACCGGAAGGATCTTTCAGGAAGACCTGTCTAGTGAAACCGAATTTCGGATCGACAACTTGGATTCGCTGAAAAGGCCCTATCGCGCTTTGCACGTAGGTGGATAGCTGGAGCATTCCATCTGTCTGTGTTACAGGCTCTTGTGTGAGCGTGCTTGGATCGAAGCTTGTGATACCCAAAGCTTCGATTAACCAAAGGGGAGATACAGGAAGAATTCGTCTGACCTGTTGGGCATCAAAATCGTCGTGTCTCGCGTAGAAAAGATTGGGCGTCATGCCAATCCGAATCGTCATCCAAAACGCATCTTGATTGCTTCCTAGATCGAGTCCTCTGAAGCCCGCGATCGAAGCGGTCATTCGAAAATTGCGTTCTCGCATCCATGTAAGGGTCGAGTTCAAAGAGGTCTCGTTGTTAACCTTGACCGACACCGAATTCGATTGCAACGATTGTACTTGCGATGTGCGATTGAGAGCTTCGGTAAGCTGTTCCAGTGTTGGAGGAGCACTAAAAATCGGAACTGGCTTGAGCTCGTTTAACTGACGCTTCGGAATGCAAGTGGCACCCGTTGCACAAAAAAGTACAATGCAGATCAAATAAGCTTGTAGGCTCGAACAGCAGGCACGAAGCACAATCTAATCCTCCGTGTACAAGAGTTCGAGGAGTTCGGATTGGATGCAATTAGATTCCGATGAGCTGATTTCAACGACCGGCACCAAGAACTGTTGATCGCCTGAGGTCGAGTTAAGATCCAGGGCCGTCGGCGATGCGCCCACTGACGAATCATGAGTATCTTGAGAAACAAGCACTTTCTTTCGAAGCAGCAATACCGCGAGCAAATAAGCGATTTGATCTTTGCCCGGCGTCTCGAGGAATGATTGCAGTGTATCTAACAGAATCTGAGTAGGGGCTAGCTTAGTCTTCGCATTTTTCTTGTCCGGGATTCGGGCAACCCACCATCCGAGAGTTTCGGCGCTTGGCCCGCTCCATTTTTCGGCAGAGTAGTCCCGTCTTACGAGTTCGCTGCCCTTTTGAATGATTGCAGAATAATAGCGTTCACCTGGAGCCAGAATTCGGTCCGAGTCGTAACATCGTCTGGAGCTTTTTTGGATCGCATATTCCTGCATCCTTTGGCTTGTATCAAAAACTATTGCCGACAGCCAGATCAGTCGGCCGAAGTGGGCTCTGGGGCTGGAGCCGTGTCCTTGAAAGGATACCAACCAGAAAGATAGATAATCTGCCGTCCCAACACGTAGGTTGAGAGCCCCATAATCACTCCGAGGACATCGGCATAGAAATCATTCCAGTCGGCTGTTCTCCCGACCGGGATTTGTAGCAATTCGTCGATGCCCGCATAAACGACACATATTAGTGCCGCTAGAATGACATTGTAGGCGCGATTAGGACGTGTTGGAATCGCCCACGCGAGAAGAAATGAAAGCCCTGCATAAGCCCCTGCATGTAGTAACTTATCGTTGAATCCAATCTTTCGAATGATTGGTCCGGGCGGTATGTGCGTCCCGATAAAGAGAGCAATCCAATAGAGGGATAGCAGTAAAACGGCCCAACGTAGACCGTAAATCGTGGACTTCATAAGTTCCTGATTGGGAAGCGTCAAAACAAAAAAAGGCATCGCAAGATCGATGCCTTTTAATCCTTACTCTACATTCAGTTTAGGAATCAATCCCACCACCATTGATCGGCAGCCAAATCCTTTGGTGCACCGAACTTGCCGATGGTTTCGGTGACGGATGAGTCGACCGAAACTCGCGATGGGGCAACCAATTTGCGAGCCGCAATATGGACCCCGCCACCAATTGGTGTCATCAGTTGTGCATCTTTGATAACATAATTCACGGCAGTCTCAACTTGATTGACTTCGGACGCTCCATAGACCGAAAACTTTTCTTCGCTTCCGAAAATCCCGAGGTTCCAATCGGCTTTGCTGTAAAGTCCGCGGTCTTGAATAAAGGCTGCGGCGATGCTGACGTCAAAAAGGTTTCGCATCTCGTTGAAGACTGGGGTCGCTTCGGCGATTGCATCGAACTTTTCTGTAAATTCCTTGGTGAATGTATTGCTTGCAGCATCGCCACTCTTTCCGGATCGTTGACGAGAGCCGTCTTTGGAAACTCCTTCGAGTTCACCGGATAGCTTCACACCCTTACCAACCAAGTGCATGGCTGTTCCATCTTCATTCGAAGAAACGGTCGAATAATCGGCTTCGAAATACCATCGTTGGAGAGCGTTTGCACCTGGCCGTGGTCGCGTCTTTTGAATCCAAGTGGTCATAGGGACCATTGGGTCTTGAAGACCGATGCCGATTAGCTTCATGCGGTAATCCGCTTCGACGAGTACTTGTGCGAAGTGTGTTGTCTTTGGCACGCCTTTGATCGAAATGGTTTGGAAACCGAGTGCGTCACGCATGCCCGACATGTACTGCGACACAAATTGTGGATTGTTAAGTTGTGCAGCGTTGATTCCATTTGCCGACACATTAGCGTGAAATTGGCTCATGCGCTTCAAGCCTTCCGGCGTTGGATCGATAGAGCAACCGATAACGGATGTGGCTCCCTCGCCTGGCGCAAAGGCTCTCAATGCGACAACCAAATCATCGAGCCGAAGCGTGGCGCGACCGTTGGTAAGGCCGACCAATCGATTGCTGTGGTCCAAATACCACTGATCCGCAGGACCTGCGATTACGATATCCTTCGACTCAGGCAAATAGAAAACATACTCCAGTCGCTGTAAGCCAGCCAAGCTCATGACTTCGTCTGACAACGCTACGCCGGACTCGAGTTGCTTTTTGACAAAGCTTTCCAAGCGATTAAGCGAAACCATTCGCATTGGAGACGACTTAAGTTCGTTGCGAGGTTTGCTCTGCAAAGCCGCTTGTCGCTGGAGAGCAGCTAGCTTTGGGTCAACCTGCATGACTCGCAGTACGCCCGTTGCGTCAATGCTTATACCCGCAACGCCGTTGTTGCCACCGTCACCGCCACCACCACCACCTCCTCCTCCTCCGTCTTGACCAAAGACAGTAACTCCAGTTCCGCCCAGGAACGCTGTAATTGCTAAAGTCCATGCTGTACGCAACAAGGTCTGGTAACGCATGCCGAGATGCCTTTAAAGAGAAGCGACTAGTTCAAACTCGATTCGAATACGAATTTCGCGAGCGAAACGAAAATCCATCCCTCAAGAATAATTGCCCCGCATGCAATTGGCAACAATTTGCTGGAAATAGAATCCCAACGCGGAACGAATAGTTCATAAAAAGCGAAAATACTGTTTTTTTGACAGAATCTTCGGCGATTGATTAAACCTTCCTTGACTGGCAAACGGGGGAATCTGTATCCCCTAAGAGAACTTTTTCTTGTTTCCCTTAACGAAACGACCTGTTTCGCAATGGATTTCTGGTCCAACCCGTGAACGCAACGAGTTTTGTATCAATTAGACTGATTCTAGTCGTGTTGCTGGCGATAGTAGTCCAACTATCTGCCCCAGGTTCGGTTCACGCTCAACCGGTCGTGCAATTGCCGCCTACAAATAGTTTTGGCGGCTACCAAGGAGCAAACCCTGTGTTGCCCTCGGGGACTATGCCTGGTTATCCCACTTCTGGCACGACAGGTTATGATCCTTACTTCCGACCAATTCAACCGTCGGGCGTTTATCCCCAATCTTCCAACTGGGGATTCGGAAACCTTTTCAATTGGAATAGCTCAGCGCCGGTTATTCCAATGGGGCCTGCAAACTACCCAACCTACATCCCTCCCAATTCTGCGCAGCCATGGAATTCGGCTCAGGCTCAGTCCTCGGTTTATCCACCCGGCGTTTATCCAAATCAACCAAACGTTTTGTTTCCTAGCACTACGAATCAGCCGAACCCTGGCGTTTGGGGAAACAGCAACCCGTACGGCTGGAATGGAAACCCTAGCGGAGCAGGATATAACAACTGGTGGAACAACACTACTTCGAGCGTCAGCTACGGTACTAGTCAAGTAATGAGGGTATTCCAGGGCGTTCGCCTACGGCACACTTGGTTGAGCGGAACGAGCGGTTTCAATGATAAGCCGACAAGCTCCGTGGAAATAAACGATACCGATGTCTCTCTCGTGTTTGCGATCCCCAATTTTCTGAACAGTACTCGCGCATTCTATATAATTCCCTCTTACTCCCAGCATCTTTGGGATGGGCCCAGAAATGGTACAAGCGATTTACCAAGCAACGCTTTCAGCGGGTTTATCGATACGGGATGGGATACGAATCCGATGCAAACATTGGGATTTGAATTAGGTGTAAGAGTCGGAGTGTTTTCTGCATTCGACGCTGTCAACTCGGATAGTATCTACGTTCAAGGCAAAGCAGTGGGACGACTTCGATTAACGCCCACTGCAACTGCAAGGTTCGGTGTGATGTATCTAGATAGAAACAAAATTAAACTACTGCCGGTAGCAGGTGTGCTTTGGTCGCCCAATCCCGATTCACGATTCGATCTAGTTTTTCCTGAGCCTAAAATCGCTCATTATGTTTCGACCCTCGGTAACACAGATGTTTGGTGGTACACCACTGCCTATTATGGCGGCGGGGCATGGACGATCAAACAGACTGACGACTCCAATGACGAGATTGACATCAACGATATTCGCGTCATGCTGGGACTCGAATTCGGGAGATCAGAACAGATGCGTCAGGGTTTTCGGTTAGGATTCGTAGAAGTAGGCTATGCGTTTAATCGCGAGCTAATTTATCGAGTTCGAACCTCAAGCAATCTTGATCTCCCCGACAGTATCGTTATTCGGGGTGGATTCAGTTATTAAAAATGAGTTTCTATTGGAATGACGGTGGGCGTGCGGCGGCAGGGTTCACCGGTTTCTGCGGTGATTGCGTTACGCGGTCCATCGCTATCGGTACCGGATTGTCTTATCGCACGGTCTATGATGAACTTGGTGATGCAGCCAATAAAACTCCGCGTAACGGTCTGTCCACGGAAATAGCCAATGTCTATCTCGAAAAAGCTAAGTGGACCTTCGAGCACTTAGATGATATCGAGTTTGACCCGATTACGTTTCCCCGAGGAACATACATCGTCCATCTGGTTCATTTGCACTCGCGACGGGCTGGACATTTGAGCTGCGTCATTGATGGGGTTGTTCATGACACTTGGAATCCCGCTGAAGATGAGTCCTATCGGTTGAGAGGTGTCTGGTCTTCTGCAGTCAATAACAACGAAGAGACATCGCAGCCTGCTCAATCGCCATTGGGAGTCGACGACCAGGCCTCCCTCACCCAACAGGAATTCGAACGAATCCTCCGTCGTTTACGAGCTCTTGACAACACTGCCAATAACGATGCAAGCACCGAAGGAGAAAAACGAAACGCTCTCTTGATGATGCAAGCCTTGCTACTAAGGCATAATCTTTCGCGAGAAGATCTACTAGGTGATTCTGGTACGTCTACGCTTCAACTAGGGCGGTTTTCATGTGTGCTCAACAGTAGTCGAGCTTGCACGTGGGAACATGGAGTCGCTCACTACCTATGCGATGAAATATTCCCATTAGTCCAGTATTTCTCTACTCGAAAGGGAAAGAGGACTCTGATCCATTTTTATGGTCCTCATCTCGATAGTTCGAACTGTATGGCGTTGTTTCGTGAGCTCATCGTCACGATTGCCGCCGCAGCACAAGTTCGATTCGGGGGGTACTATCGGGGCAGCGGTGCATCTTACGCCGAAGGCTACGTCCAGGGACTGCCGAGAACAAAAGAGAAATCAGAATCTGGATCAAAAAAACGATCGCAACCCTCGAGTGACGAATCTCAGTCGTTGATCGCGGCGAGATCATTGATCGTGCATGAAACGGCGAGGCAATGGCTGTCCAATGAGTGTGGCATCCAATTAGTGTCGTCGACAAAGTATTCAAGAAATGAACGCGATCATGCTGCCGAGTCACTAGGCAAGAAACATGGCGCTAGTCATGAGATAAAACCCGCCAATCGTCCGCTGGGAATCGGACATAAAAGAACATAGTTCTTTTCGATTCGTTATGCCTTTTGTGCAACCAAGATCCGCTTGTTACCTGCGAGATCCTTTACTAGCGATTCGTTTTTCCACGCGCCAAGACCTCTAACGAACTCCAGCGATCGATCGGCGATCATGGGAGAAAGCTCACACAAAATCCAACCAGAGGGCATGAGCTTTTCTCTGCCTTGGATCACGAGCTGTTCGATCAGTTCCATACCCGTTGCGCCGCTAACAAGAGCAACTTTAGGCTCGAAGTTCTTTACGGAACGATCTAACTCCAGATACTCGGATTCGGAAACGTAGGGTGGGTTGGAAACAACAAAGTCGAGCGAGTCATTGTCGATCGAGCCAAGCAGATCACCCTGCCTGAGCTCAACTCGATCTGTCAAACCATATAAGTTGACGTTGGCTTTGGCGATCTCCAGGGCTTGTTCGGAGATGTCGATTGCGACAATCTTTGCTGGCTCAAGATGTTTGGCGATCGAGATGGCAACACACCCGCTCCCTGTGCAAACATCGGCTATCTGAAAGCAGTGAGCGGGAGAGTTTTGGCGGATGGCTTTGGCCCGATCCAGGCATTCGATAACCAAATGTTCCGTTTCGCCGCGTGGTATCAAGCAACCCGGGCCGACTTGGAAAGAAATCGAGTAGAACTCCTTTTTACCAACCAGATAAGCAACCGGTTCTCCAAGTGCACGACGCTTGATTAGTTCACGAAACTTTGCCTTGACCTCTTCGGGTGGTTCTTCACTGAAGGCGGTGTAAAGTTCGATGCGCTGGCAATTTCGAGAGTGAGCCAGCAGCACCTCGGCATCCAGTCGTGGACTGCTGGAACCAGATTTTTTGAGATGCTCGGTAGTCCACTGCAGCAATCTCATGATGGTCCATGGTTCTGTATTCGCTGCGTTTTGGTTTGTCATCCGGTTTGACCTCGAAAGCGGGCAACTTAGTTAAGATCGCTATCATCGCGTAGCGTCGATCGTTCGTATTCGATTAACGCTTCGGTGACAGGCTGCATATTACCGGACATGATTTGGTCCAGTTTGTACAAAGTCAAATTGATACGATGGTCAGTGAGGCGGTTTTGCGGAAAGTTATAGGTCCGAATTCGTTCGCTTCTATCTCCGGAACCGATCAAGGACATGCGTTGGTCCGATCTTTCCTTCATCTCTTGCTCGCGTTTGGCTTCGTAGAGCCGCGTCTTCAAAACACGAAGAGCTTTAGCGAGGTTTTTGTGTTGACTCTTTTCATCTTGGCATTGGACAACAATTCCAGTCTCCAAGTGTGTGAGCCGAATTGCGGATTCCGTTTTGTTAACGTGCTGGCCACCTGGACCAGAAGCACAGAACTTGTCTAACCGGTAATCGTCTGGCTTGATATCAATTTCAATATCTTCTGGCTCAGCCATGACTGCAACGGTGGCAGCTGACGTGTGGATACGACCTTGGGCTTCGGTTTCAGGAACTCGCTGAACACGGTGTCCGCCGCTTTCGAATTGCAATTCGCGATAAACCCCTTCTCCTTCTAAGCCGAGGATGATTTCTTTAAATCCGCCACGCTCGCTAACGCTGCTATCCATGATTTCCACTCGCCAACCCTTTAGATCCGCGTAGCGTTTGTACATGTCATACAAGTCGCGTGCAAAGAGTGCAGCTTCTTCGCCCCCCGTTCCTGCCCTTATTTCCAAAACGCATCGGGTTCGGTTGGCATCTTCACCGCCGATGCTCATATCCAGCAGTTCGTTCCAAATGGTCTCTCGATCAGCTTTGAGCCGTACAACTTCTTCCTCTGCCATCGCCCGTTCGTCAGAGTCTGGCGAGGATAGCATTGGTTCGAGATCTTTGAGCTCTTCGCCAAGTCTCTTGTATTTACCGAACTTGTTTCCAACCTTTGCTAGCCCTCCGTGTTCACGGAGGATGGTAGCCATGCGGTTAGACTCGCTCAAAACCTGAGGATCCGACATCATGGCCTCAAGCTCTTGAAAGCGTGCGTAAGATTGTTCGAGTTGATCCCTGATTTTCATGATTATGCTTTGTAGAAATGCAAAAACCGCCGCAGGCCTATCGAGGCAATCTGCGACGGTTTTCGAATTTTGATTGCCAGAGCCAAGTTAGTCCCCAGAAGAGGCCGGTTAGTCCCCCAAAGAGCACGTTAAACCTCAGACGAGGAAGCGGCTCAGGCAGCTATTTCTTCTTGGTAGGCTTCTTAGCTGACTGTAGAGAAGCGTAGGTTCCTGCAGCAAATTTGCTCTGAAACTTTTCAATTCGCCCTGCAGTGTCAACGAATTTCAATTTGCCGGTGTAGAAAGGGTGGCAAACGTTGCAAATGTCGACCTTCAGCTCTTTTCGGGTGCTGCGGGTGACAAAACTGTTTCCACAACCACAGGTGACGGTGGTCGTTTGGTAGTTTGGATGGATTCCGTCTTTCATGGCTTTACCAGCAAAAATATTGGATTTTATCGTTGGTTGCCCCGGGTTGGGAGCAAGCTCAGTTCAAATAGACTAACTTTGGGAGGCGGATTGTAACTTCAACTCACCGCCTGCGTTAGCCCAAATCTCGGCATTTTCTGGACCGCCAAATGCTAGTTTTTGAGATCTTCTAGCTAAAAAGCATCCTTTGAGCCACGTATACCAGAGCGCCAGCCAGGTAGCCTGCAAAAGCGAGTGGAGCAATCTTCTTGGCATACCAGACAAAATCGATCTTCTCCAGTCCCATGGCAGCAACTCCCGCCGCAGATCCGATGATTAAGCAGCTACCTCCCGTTCCAGCACAGTATGCTAGAAGCATCCAGAAAGGATCATTCGGTGGATTGGATTCACGATACATGTCGATACCTGCTGCGACGAGTGGCACGTTATCGACCACCGCAGAAACGAGCCCGATAATGAACGCAATGATCTGTTGATTGCCAATCAATCCTTGAAGCCATTCGGCTAGCGATTGAAGCACACCGGAACTGCCAAGCGAGCCAACCGCCAGAAGAATT
>Ga0315899_10004058_pt1 | contig 15845 bp, 11 predicted proteins | sample LakEriMetagenome_2_FD_203518 | JGI IMG/M metagenome (GOLD analysis project Ga0315899, IMG submission 203518) | Freshwater fungal communities from buoy surface, Lake Erie, Ohio, United States - Buoy 4 MA112 | ecosystem: Environmental > Aquatic > Freshwater > Lake | place: USA: Lake Erie, Ohio... | reverse complement strand
CGCATAATCACGTCAGCATCTCAACTCTCATTCTCACGTACATGTGAGATAACACCACGCAAAGAAGAACGCATGTTTCCCAGCCTGGCATCGAATAAGCACGTAGGCAACACCCTTCCAATACTGTCTTGAAGAGACTAAAATGCTAATGATCCGCCACCAACGACAATGGGAGGAGACTTACGGCATCGTGCCCTGCCACACAACCGCCGTGCCCCATAAGACGGTCAACTGAGGATCTTTCGGGTAGGTATACCTGCAGGTGCACGTACAGGCATAAGAATGTCAGCAGCATATCAAGAAATGCAAAGCACTTCAGTACATAGACCCATGCCTGTGCGGAATCTAGGCACCACCTGGTGCATGCGCGCGCACACATGCACACCAAACACACACACACACACACACACACACACACACACACACACACACACACAAGCAAATCTTGGACCGCGCGTGCGCGCACACGCACCCGTTTGCATTTTCACCGTCATTCCCCGTGGCACCGACACCAATATCTTTGCCAGTCATCGCGTTGATTGCCTTCACAACAGTCTTTACGTTCGGGCTCGAGGGCACCGGAGGCGACTCGCGGTTGTTCCCAACGAAGGCCGCCTGGCCTGCACCAAGCCACATGCGGCTGCCGATCTCCGGGCTCGGACGAGTGGCCACAGTGGCTGTAAAATCAAATCTATACTCAACAGTGCCGCCTTCAATTTCATCCATAACAAAGTACTTGCCGTCCCCGGAGATGCACTTGTTGCCGTTGCAGGGGTACCCTGATGTTGGGTTGTTCTTGACAGTCGCGGCTACGTCCCCGTTGTACGTCACCTTCACACTGGCTTCCAAGTCCCCCTGCGAGCGCTATATTCGTCAGACCACTACAGTTTTTCTTGACGAGCATTTCATTGCCCAACTGGCAAGCGGGCAAAAGGCGCACACTAGCACACAAAAAACATACCAGCAAGTGCAATAGTACAATGGAGACAGCGCATCACCCGCGACAAATACGAAACAATAATTGGTAAGCGGGGGAAGTGTGTGGGAGCGGAAGCAATGGATACCGCGTCAGCATACAGGGCAGCCTGTACATTCCACCGTCCCTCAGCGCTCAGCGGGTAGACGCCGCGCAGGAACCCGGAGGTGGCCCCATCCTTGAGCGCAATCCCGCCCTGCAAATAATCAAGACCCGAGACCTCCAAGCGATACTCCCACCACGGAATCGGCAGAGGCGGCGGTGACTCACCCGGAGCCAACGCTGGCGGAGGTGGTGCTGGCGCAGGCGGGGCTGGCGCAGGTGCTGCTGCAGGTGCTGGCGCAGGTGCTGCCGCTGGTGCTGGCGCTGGTGCTGGCGGCGCAGGTGCTTGAGCAGGCAGGCCTGCTGAGATACGGGACACGCGCTGACGATTTTCCAGTAGTCGGATATCACGCTCGATGCGACCCATGCGGTCGTTTGCTAAAGCCATTTCCAGCGTGCTATTTACATGCTCCTGAGCGCGCTTCTCCGTCTCTTCGCTTAGAATGCTCTGCAAGTTGTTCGAAGCCTCCAGTAGCTGCGCTCGCCATCCGGCGATATTGCTGCTGATACCACCGGTTGACTGGCCGATGGACGAATAGTCATCCGTCACTGCTTTGTTCACGATCGCGACACCCGACTCAAGAGACTCGATCTGCGCTTTTATCCTTTCCAGCGAGTTGGAAGCGCCCTGCATCCTCTCCAGGTGACTCCGCATCCGGTCCAGCCTATTGAAGTTGTTCTGCTTGGCAGTCTCGGCGGAAGCTGTGGCATCAGTCACTGCCTGCGCGAAGCGTTTAATCTTTGCCTCTATTTCGTCCTGATCCTTATCGTTGCTGGAGTTGATGTTGCGGATCTCGCGAAAGCGAGCATTGTACCCTGTTGTGATCTTGCCCGCAACAGCGCCTATGCGGTTACGGAGATCGACCTCCTTGTCTGTGGGTCCCTGGTATTTGGTACTGATTTGGTCGCCCAGGGCATGCGCGTCGTGCGCAAACGACGCAAGGACGTCGGTCCCCTCATTTGCCACGCCCAACGTGAAGTTTATCTTCAGAGCCTCGGAATCGGCATTTGACAGCCGCGTGAACTCGGCACGGTCCGCTGCGTCTTGCGAGGCATTCACGCGCTGTTCAGACTGGAGCGTGTTGATCATGACACCCATGTCTTCGCGCACTTTGGTGTTATTGCGATGAGCACCAGCGCGAAGCCTCTCTAGCAAGGCGTAGAGCGTCTGCACGTCACTCGTCCATTCACCCAAGTTCGAGCTGTCGCCTTGCGACAGAGACCGGATTTTGTTATCCAATTCCTCCTGAAGAGCACCGGCCGCCGACTTTTCCTCCGTGACCGCCTGCTCCATCTTGTTAATCGACTGCTGAATCGCGGCACGCAGATATGCTTTTTGAGCAGAGACCGTTGAATCCAGCGCAGTCTTGGCCTCTGCGACCACAGACAGGACCTTCGCAAGCATCGTCATCTTATCCGCATCCTCAGCAGAACCCAGGGTCCTGAGACCAGCACGCATCAACGCCTGAACTCTGCTGATATTCACAGGAAGGGCGGCGCTGAATTCCCTTGCCGTCGACTCGGCGCTGCGCTGCAGGTCGGAAATGGCGTTGATCTTGGCCTGCTGGTCTGTATCGTGTCCTGCTTCATTGGACTCGAGCTGGCCCATCTTTGAGACAAGGTCCTGTTCAGCCGAAATCTCCTTGGTCTTGATTTTATCCACCCCAGACTCCAGGTTGGTGAGCTGAGCATTCAGAGCTGACTGCAACGTTGACTCGGCAATCTGAATATTTGATGTCAGGGTGCTTGATAGCCCTTCCAGTCTTTTCTTCACCTCCCTCTTGATGTCCAATTGACCTGATAACTGTTCGCGAACCAAGGCTTCATGCATCTGTTTCAGCGCTGACTTGGCTGTGCCCAGGTTCGTCTTTGCAGCAAGCATTCTCTTCACCACATCGCTCTGCATGTCAGTGGACTGCGCCTTGAGATCGATCATAGCACGGTCAAGCTTGGCAGCAAGGTCGAGAAAATCCTGAGTCTGAAGTTTGTCAATGCGACTTTGCGAGTTGCCGAATGTGTTTTGCAGTAGTCTTGAAGACCCTTCGAGGGTGCTAAGAGCTTTCTTCACATTCGCCACGACTGCAAGCCGCAAGTTTTTAATTTCCTCAATCTGCTGCTGATGCCTCTCGCCGGCTGCCGTTTGCTCGTCTCTGATCGTCACAAATGACTGGTTGAGGATGCCCTCTTTGCGCAAGATGTCAGCAAGAATGTCATTGCGCTTGCCAGCGATCTTTGCAGACGCTGAATTCAGCGCTTCCTTCATCGACACGAACTGAGCCTCCTGCGCAGCCGTGAAGTCGGCACGCAGCTGATTCAGGCCATCGTGGACGAGGGAAAGAACACGCGCCTTGTCGTCCTGCTGATCCTGTTTGACGGAGTCGACAGTGGTATTGAGTTTCAAAATTTCTACATTCAGACCGGTGCGGAGCGCTGTGATCGCAGTATCTGCGGAATCTTTGTTGTTTTCTACAGTGGACAGGAGCTGCAGCAAGCGATCATTGGTATCGGTGCGGTGTGCAAGTTCTGCATCCTGCGAGCACATTCTCAAGAGTCAGTTCATAAATAAAAAATATGGAATGCTAGTAGTATATTTCCTATATGAAGTCACTATATAGAGGACTTTTGAGAATTTGATGCCTGCAGCTGCCTGAGCTTGACATCAACCGCTGCTGCCTCAGTGACGCTCGCCTCCTGGTTTGCCTTGAGCTCTGCTGTCCACTGGTCAACCTCATTCTGCACCATGGCAACGTCTTGGGCCTCTTCTGCTGCCACCTGTGCTGAAAAGTTACTCGTGGCGACTTGCACTTTCCCGGTGATGAAGGCTTTGGCATTTGCAGCCAAAGTGTCGCGCTCCTGAGCTGACTTCTTCAATTCTTCGCCAACATTAGCTTTTCCCTTCTCAATACGCCGAAGCAGGCCATCGCTGAGCGCCTCCATTTTGGCCTTCTCCTCAGCTGCCTTCTTTTTGATGTCCTCCACCTCCGCTGCGCGTGCCGCACGTCGCGCTTCGATCTTGTCGCGCATGGCATCTATGGCGTTCTGGATGGTTGTCTCAGTGTCCTTGGCAGCTGCCTGCAACGAGACGACACGCGCTTCGAGATCTCCAGCGCCGCCGTCGATCTCAGACTTTACACCAAGTCGCGTTCTGGTGATGAAACCGAAGGCATCAGCCTTCAAAGACGCCATATCCGCGTGCAGACTTGTGTTGATTGCATGCGCTGTCGCCCGCTGCTCCTTCTCGAGCTTGGTGCCAGATGCTGTTAGGCGTTTGTCTTCCATCTTCAGAACCTTTCGCAATGTAGATGTCTGCGAGCCGATGTCGCTTGCCGAGTTCTTACTGGCATCCGCAATAGTCTGAAGCCACGCGCGTTGCCTTTGATTTTCGGCCTTTTGCGACGTTTCCCACGCTGTGAGGTCGGCTACAAGTTCTTGGAAGTCCGTCTCCTCCTTGAGTTTCTGCGCGTTGAACGTGGTCTTGAGCTGAGCGAAGAGGGAACTCAATTCAGCCTTCATCTTATTCTCGACGACGGCCAGCTTCGACTGAGCATCAGTCTCGGTAATGTTGTTTTGAGAGTCAATATTGCTTCGCATCTGCGCATCATCGTGATCACGCTCCATGCCAACGCGGCTTAGCTCCGTTGTCAGTCGTGCCTTGACTGTGCCGAGGATTGTAAGCAGACCGTCAGTAGTCGTGTCGAACTCGCGCTCATGTTGCTTCTGCGTGCGATCGATATCATCCATCTCTAGGTTTTCCTTCGTCTTCTGATGTCTCTGGTCTACGGCAATGTCATCAGAGAATTTAACGATCCCACTTTCCCTCTTTTCGACAACGTCCCGGATCTGATCGTATGTTGTTCTGAGGGCGCCGATACCACCATTCAACTTATCCCACAGCGCAATGTGATCCTTGGAAAGATCGCCCTCCAGCCTGGTCTTAGTGGCGGCAAATCCACTCGCGACGCGGGCACGGATGTCAGCACGGTCTTTATCTTGAATGTCGGTGATCTCTGACTTGACCGTTGCAAGGCGTTTCTTGACAGCTTCCATGTTGCCATCCAGCGCAGCAAGGCGTGCTTCTGAGAGAGCCTTCTCCACGGAGGCGTCCCGTTGCAGATCATCAATGGCTTTCTGCTGCAAAGCATTGTTCTGGACTTGTAGCGCTTTCATGCCGTCATACTGCACCTGCAGGTTACCGTTATCAGTCTTGATCGTTCCCTTGAGCGGGGCTAGTGCCGCTGTAGCCTCCTGCACGCGAGCGGTGAGCGTAGCATGGATCGCGATGTTATCAGCGTCCATCTGCGCATTCACGGATTCATCCCACCGCTTCACATCCTGGTTAATCTTGTCTGGCATCGAACCTTTCCGTGGATGCCCGAAGTTCAAGGGGAGCCCCATGTCCGCGTTGCGCTGTGCCTGCAGCCGATCGCGCTCAGCGTTCAGAAGGTTCTGCGTCGTGGTAAGACTGGCTTTGATGGCGGCTGTCTCATCTTTCGCCCAGCTGCGAAGGGCAGCAGCCTCCTTGTCGCGGAGCCCTACACCCCTGTCGATCTCATTCTGCAAGAGGGTGTAGTCTGCAGCAGCCTCGCTTGCAAGCCTGCCCTTGGCAGCTGCTAGGTCGCGGAAGGCCTTGTCCAGCCTGACATCTGCGGCATCAAGGCGCGCATACGCGGCATCCCTGTCCTGCTCAAACGCGCGGCGGATCCTGCTGATGTTCATTGCTTGCTCCTCGTTACTGGCCCTCTGCTCAACAATCATCTGGTCGATTGCACGCTGGATGTTATCGTAACGCTCAGTCGTGTTCTGCGTGAGTGACGTGACTCCACCTGCGATGATCGCCATTGCTTCTGTCAGCTGTTGGCGGATCTCCCTCCTCTCGGCTGCCAGCTCGTCGCTGCTCTCTGTGCGAAGGGCACTGACATCTGTGTCGATCTTGGAGTCCAGAGTCTGCCTGTCGGCTTCTTGCTTCTCTTCTGCTGCCTGCAGCGCCGTAGACAGCGTGTTCCAATCGGTCTTGTCCTTGTCGTCAAGACTGTTGACATCGACCTCAATCTGCTGTATCATTGCATCGAGCCGCAGATCACCAGCTTTCATGGCCTTTTCCACATCCTCAGCGTACTGCTGGGTGCCATTCACCGCTGTCATAGACCCGCGATGCAGGTCTTCGATCTCGCGGTTCACGAGATTCATCTTGTCAGCAATGGCCGTCAGCACTCGCTGGTGGTCGAAGTCGTGCGTGCGCTGCAACGAATCGATGCGGCCATTGACCTGGTCAACCTGGGTATCTGTGTAATCTTTTAGCTCCGTCGCTATGCCCACTACCTGCAGGACCAGCTGCTTGAATGCCGCGGTGTGCCTCTGGTGCATCTCGTCCTGAAGACGATGGATGTCCGCCACCTCCTGCCCCATTGTCTGTCGGAACAGGTCAAAGAGCCTGGCCTGCTCGTCCGCCTTGGCCTTGTGTTCCTTGTGCATGGCATTCTCGCGCAGCTCCAGTTCTGCAAGCGCCTTCATGGTCTTCCACAGCTCGCTCCGCAACTCTGCGTCGGACCAGTACTTGGGCATGCCCTCCACCTTCTGTTTCTCGCACTCGGTCGGGTCCGCGAAGACTTCGCAATACGTGTCGGCGTTTTTGTACCAGTTCTTCTGCTGCTTGTCCACTGGTGCTGCCGTATTTCCGCCGCCTCCACCGCCTGCAGCATCTTCCAGCACCACCGCCGGGAACGAGCGCTGCGCCGCCGAGCCTCGCTCCACCGACGCGGCGAGCAGCACGACAAACGAGAGGGCGACGGCGGCTGCCCCGGCCTGCGCCCACCTCCGGCGCCGCCTCCGCGTGTGCTCGCCAACGGCCTCGTCGCTGCCGTGGCGCGCGAGCGCGCCGTACGAGTCGGGTGCCCACTCACCGGCATGGCGCCCGCCCCCGGCGCAGCCTCCGCCCACGTCGCAAGCCGCGCGGTCCGGCCGGTGCGCCGCGGCCTCGTCGGGCGGCGGCGCCCCTGCCGATCCAGGCCGGGCCATCACGTGCCCGCGATGGCTCCGCGGGTCATGGCCTGTGTGGGCCACGGCTTCGGTGAACTATTTTCAGCACCAAAAAAAAAACACCCAGAATTTTTTTTCATGTGCAAGAAACACCACAGAAACCTCCCGTAGTAACTGCTGGTACTAAATATACTCCAAAAGGTGTGCTTATTCTTCTAAGGTAAGTTTTGCGGAGGTGTACGACTGGGCAAGGAGGGGCTCGCATCCCAGACTCACCGCAGTGCGAGCTGGTGCGTGTGGACGGCCGCCGCCACGACTGTGTGCGCTCCGTGGCCGTTGTGCGCGCTCCGGTGTGGTGCGAACGGGAGGCCCGTGGCCAACACCGGTGGCCCCCCCCGGACTTCCAACAGTTTGTGCTGGCTCTGCGGCCACGCCGAGCAGGGACGGGGCGACTGACGGTTACGTGCGCAGACGGCGCCATGAAGCTGCGTGTGCGCACCGCGGACGGCGGCACGCTCAGGGTGGAGGCCGACAAGACGTGCTCGGTTCACAGCTTTGTGGCCCAGCTGGAGCTGCCCCTGGGCCAGGAGGCCTCGCGCGCAGACCTGGGCCTGTCGCTCAACAAGAAGGACCTGCTCAATCCCGATACAACGCTCGAGGCAAACGGCATTCGTGGCGGCGACCTGGTGCACCTCGTGTCGAGGGCCGTCGACGGTGGAAGCGGCTCGCCCTCGAGGCCTGCGCAGGCCGCTCCCGCGGTCGCAGCGCCAGCTGCTGCCGCTGCAGGCGCCTCGGTCGCGCCTGGCGCCGCGGCTGCCCCGGTGCCGCCGCGCTCCAATCTGTATGGTCTGCCGACCGCAGCGCCCACATCGGATGCGCGCGGCGGCCCAGCTGCCCTGGTGCGGGACTCGACAGGACGCGTCTGGCAGGAATCGGTGGCGCCAACCTCGCGCCCTGCTGCTGCTGCCAGTGGTGCAGTTGCCCTAGGCAGCAGCGCCTCCGCAGGCGCTGCCGCGGGGCGGCAGCGTGAGGATACTCCCGAGGACTCGCGGCGGCAGCGGCTGCTGGCCATTGAGCGCCGCCTTGGCCCTCTCGGGGCGCACAAGCGCGACCGGCCCGAGACAGACTCGCCCAGCACGCTAAGGCAAGACAGTGGGCCCCAGCTGCAGAGGGACGCTCTGTCTGCTGCTGCCGCGGGGTGCAAGGCCGCGCATACTGAGATCAGCGACATGTTGACGGCGCTTTTGAGGAAGCACAGCCTTGCCCTCGCGTCCCTTACACCCGCTGATGTGTGTGTGCTCGGTGTTCACTGCTGCTTGTCGATGGCGGGCTACCAAGCGAGCAAGGGGTGCGACGCGGGGCTAGCGTCGCATGCGTGGAAGGGCAAGGGCGGCAGTTACTCATTTTACTACACTGCGGAGTTGGAGGGCTCGAAAACGGGCGATTTGACGCTGAAGTGCCTCGACATGGGCAAGGAGCTCATTGTGCACGCGGCGGTTCCAGGGCAGGAGACGCGCGCTAATATGCGGTGTACCATGTCCGAACACGTGTCTACTGCCTCCCTGGGTGCCGAGCCCTCACTGGTGGGGAGGGGCTGCGGGCTCATGACGCTGGTAAACTCAAAGCTTGTTGCTGCCCTCAACCGCCAAGGCCTCTCTCCCCCCAAGCTCCACAATTCAGCCAGGAGCGCCACAGCAGACACGGAGATGCAGGATGTGCATGGGCAGGAGGGTGATGTGGAGACTGTGGATGGGATGGGCAGGGTCGGGTTTGGGGGCCTGGTAGACCAGAAGCAGACGTTCGCGGTATTTCGTCAAGGGCTAGCCTTCGCCAAGTCCCTCCCGCACGTGCAGGGGGCGAGCGTTGAAGAGGGCGCCTTCCTCTTCCTCTCCGTCCATGTTCTCCTGTGCTGTGCTGGCCTGTCTCCACAGCGCGAGGCCCAAAGCCACACTGACTCCTCCACAACCACACCCTCCTCTGCTGCTGCTGCTGTTGCTGCTGCCGCCGCCGCCGCTGCTGCCGCCGCCTCCTCCTCCAATGTGGCGGGCACGTCGTGTATCGAGAGGAGTGCAGCCGCCGGTGGCGGAAGCAGCCTCAATCCGGAGTGGGAGCTGGTGGAGGGGAGGGGGGGGGAGACGGACTGGGAGATTGTTGACAAGGACTGCCCTGCCAATGACGACGATAAAGTCGTGTCCAATGGACACGCTACCTCTGTTCCTACCTCTGTGCCTACACTTTGCCAGGGGTTGCCCGAGGCGCTCAAGGTCAGCATAGCTGCACTGCCGCAAACGTGGCATCGCAACGCGTCTGGTGGCAGTCACTGCGTGCTCTATCACGCGACGGTGGAGGGCGGCAGCGCTACGATAGCTGTCAAAGCTATCCAGCTCAATGGGCGTTTGTTTGTCCACGCCCGCGTCGCTGGCGCTGGCGCGGGAGCGAGCATGGCACCGACGGCGCGATGTGTTTTTCTGAATTCGGAGATGGTTGCTAAGATTGATGGCGAGTGCGTGTTGACGGATGAGGCGCTCGAGAAGCTCCTCGTCATGGTCAGCCGCCGCCTCCTCGGGCCCATTGGCAGGGCCATCCGAGGAGCATGTGAGGCACCAAACTCGCCCCCGTCTACCCCTCCTCGCCCACACCGGGACACCCAAGCCTCCTCCACAGCCTCGGCCGCGGGAGGGCTTCAAGTGGGTAACACGAACTCCCGACGCGCCGCCGCAAAAAGGCGCGTGAGTTTCAGTTCGCTGTATTCTGAGCTCAAGATTCACGTCCTCGCGCATTTGCCCGGGCGCGTGCTGGGTGTAGTCGCGCAAGTGTCGCGTAACCTCAACTCCCTCGCCAAAAACGACTTGCTGTGGGGGTTCCTGGTTGTGAGGGACTTTGGAAAACCGTGGTCTTTCTCTTCTGCGCCGCTCACTGCGGCGGATGGAGGGGATCATACATGGCGTGGGACTTACCGTGCTCTCCTGCTCAAACGTCAACTGCGCCGCACTGCTGGTGAACACACACACGCATGCACACACACACGCATGCACACACACACACGCATGCACACACACACGCGTGCATGCGTGTACACACACACACATGCACACACACACAAATGCACACACACACACACACATGCACACACACACACATGCACACACACATTACATACATGACATGAATGATGTGTATACAGAGCGCGTCAACGCGCACACACAATGAGAGTGTGTCTATGTTTGTGTGTATGTGTGTGCGTGTGAAAGTATCTCTGTGTGTGTGTGTGAGAGAGAGAGAGTGAGTGTGTGTGTGTGAGAGAGAGTGTGTGTGTGTTTGTGTGTGTGTGTGCGCGCGCGTGTGTAAGTGGTTAGACGAACGTCAAAAGCATTCGGTGTCTTCAAGCACATTGAGTGATGCGCGCGAGCGCGCGCGCGCTCTGTCTCTCATACATACACACATACAGTGCGGCAGCTGCTCCGAATCCCGTTCCCCCTCAACCCTCTGGCCCCATGGATGCCTCAAGCTCCGTGGGGCGGGGGGGGGGGCGTATTTGGAGGCGGGGGGCGCCAGCCGAATCACGATCCGAGGTTTCCGCTTCCATGGATGGTTCCTGCGCCGATGCCGTTCGGAAGTGGGACTGGAAGCTGGGGGCTAGGTGATCATGATAGTAATCAGAGTAATAATAATAATAATAACACGACCCGAGTGGGACTGGCAGCTGGGGGCTAGGTTCTATGTGTAAAGAAACAAAAGCTCAAGCGTGCATGCGTCCGCACAACACACTCAATCACTCACTCACACACACACACACACACAGGGGGCAACGCGCTGCCCATTGATTGCGGGCCGCTGAACGACGGGGTGCGGACGTACAGCATATCTCGTGCCGGTGGTGGTGTCGCCTCTGCCATGGCTGGCAGTGAGCGCGATCAGCTCCGAGGTGTTGTTATTTTTATTTTTATTTTATTTTTATTTCTTTATTTATTTCTCTGCCATGGTTGGCAGCGAGCGCGATGAGCTCCGAGGTATTTCTATTTATGATTGTTATTCGTTCTTACTTTTATGATTAACATTTTTCGTTGTTGTTGTTAGTATATTACTCTTGTATTTTCATTGTTATTGTATTATTATTTTATTTTTCCTATTTGCTTGCTGTGTGAACCGACAAGAATCCTCAATGCTGTGTGAACGACACGAATCATCACCGGACCATGTAGGTGCGGCAGAACACGCAGTACATGCGTGCCTGCCTTATCAAGGAGAAAGCATTCTACACACGCAACATAACGCACAGGATACTGGGTTGCGTGCTGGAGATGAAATACCTATGGAGACTGCTTTCTAGTACTACACCTATGGAGACTGCTTTCTTGTACTGTATCCACATATACTAGGGAGAAGGCGTTCTAGTGTGTGTACGCTGGCGTGCGTACTGTACATGAAATGCATACTAACTTGCCTTTTTTTTTCTCAATAGCGCGGCCGTTACAACCCCTGGGGGACCGAGACGTTGCAGGACATGCGGGTGCTGGTGCCTCTACTGCGGGATCTCCTCCTAGACACCGCACTGATGCAGTGCTTATGGGCGGCTCGGGGGGGGGGCTTGGCACTCTGGGGGTGGCGCGTGGAGGTGCAAGCTTTTTGAGTGGCTTTCGTGGTTTGTGAGTGGGGGAGCTGGGGGCATGGAAAGGGATGTATCAAGGGGGCATGGAAAGGGATGTAACATGTTGGACGCGCTCCAGGGTAAGGGTGGTCTGGCGAACTTGAGGAGGAGGAGGCAGGAAGGGTGCAGGGGAAGAGAAGGAGGTTCAAAACCTTATATTTGCACTTGGGGCTCATACATACTATCAACTTTGGCCTCGCGCTCGTTGCTTCTCTTGAGTGACCTGCTGAGTGCTCTGCCTCGGTCGCTGAGGAACATGCTGCGGCGTGGTGGTTCGTGAGTGGTGTGGGCAATGATCGCCTTCTGCTCTTTGTATAATGAGCACAGTAGATTGTTTAATGAGCACAGTAAACACGAAGTGAGTGTATCCCGATGTGTGTGCGTGTGTGTTGTGGTGAGAGCACGCGCGGGCGCCTCTCTCTGTCTCTCTCTCTCTCTCTAATAGAGGAGAAGAGAGAGAAGTGGCTCATGAAGAGGCAGATGCGGTAGATGTACAAGTGCCTGGGTGTTCCTTTGTTTCCTCCCCCCCCCCCCCCATGAGTCAGCATCACAGTCACGGATCTTTCGTAGCCTTAACCTTTTTGTTCACCACACGAGAGGTGAGAGAATGCACCTAACAGCGAACAGACCATGCTCTTGTCAAGAGCAAGTCGGGTACGATGGTGATGGAGCCCGCTCGCTTCTCCCCTGGACGGCCGACGCCGGCACGCAGAGAACATCAGAGTTCCTTGACCCCGAACACATTGCGCAGCGGTTGTGCTACCAGAAGGACTCCAGGGGCTGCAGTCTTACGCTCAGTTTACACACTCTTTTAATTTTTTTGCGAACAATACATAGTCTGCAGTATACCTTTAATAAATTCACCAATTCTATATATAGTCTGAAATATAACTTTAGTAAATTCACCAATTCTTTATAAATATTTTTAGAAATAGATTGTACAGAGTGCAGCCTGCGGAATTCAATCCGCACTTGTCTTCGAACGCAGGCCCCCCGCTCCTTTTTGTCCCTTCGCGCGTGCCTTGATGAGGAGGGGGTAACAGGGCCCAAATTTGATGAGGAAATATGAGGGACCAAAGTCAGCGCATCTCACTCTGATCTCTGTCCGGTAGCCTGCAAACTAGGCATGTGGCTTGTCTCCGTTTTGAACAGTCGACCTGCGTCTCGCGTTGCTCCGGCCCCGTCTCTCGAGTCTCAATGGGGAACAAATACAGCCCATCCAGGATGGATAAAGTGTTGCTGCTGCGTGAATGCAATCGGCGATTGTCGATAGTCGACTTGCGGTGATGAAGGGCGTACTTGTACAGGGGAGGGACAGAAAATTTGTGTGTGGACAGAGGGAGGGCGTGCGTGCAAGGACGAGGGAGATGGAGGGCGTTTTTGTATGGGGGAAGGAGAGCGCATTGGCACTGGTGCGTGCGCTTGCAAAGATGGAGGGTGTACTTGTACGGGGGAGTGAGGGCGTGCGTTCAAGGGCGAGGGAGATCTTACGATGGCGTGTTGGTAGGGGTGTGGTGCATGCGCGTGCATCAGTGTGGTGGGGTAAGTGGGAAAGGGTGGTATGAATTGGGATCCGGTAGCGTATTGCAGGGAGGGCGATGCAGGGTTTTGCGGTAAGAGTGAAGGGGATACAGGGTGTTGGGGTGAGGTTTTGCGGGAAATTGGGGCGGCGTCGGGAGATCTTGTTGACGTTGAGGAGCTTGGTCGGCCATCCAGTGAAGAAATGGGCTCTTGTTGCGGCAGAGGTGCCGTACGCATGGGTCCTTTTGACGGCGTACGTGCGTTTGCTTGCGCCCCTGGACAAGTCACTTGTTGTCTGTTGACGCTCAGCAGCTGAAGACGCGATAGGTAATTAGCAGCTGAAGACGCGATAGGGCTGCAATTAGGAAAAGAACGCTCTCTGTACACCCGCGCGCCCACGTGCGCCCCAACCTATCTATGGTCAAGATGCAAAATGCGACCACAGTATATATACCGGGCTGTGCGCGGGACGGAACAAGGATAATGACGCTTGGTTCGTGCTCTTGTTCTGAATGACTGCCGCTGCCAATGCCGTGCTACTTTTTTGGCCAGGTGACTTTGCTTCTGACGGCGACCCGCTGTTGTTCTCTCCTGAGGGAGGAGTGGGCTGCGGAGTACCCCCAGTAACCTGAGACAGCAGCTCTGAATCAATAATAATTTCCTATGTAATGTAATAATAATTTCCTTAACCAACAAAAAAAAGCGCATGCACCTGAGAGAACGGCTCTGTATTGCGCCTGCGCAGCGCAGCTAAGTCCTTTTCCATTCTCTGCGTTTCCTCCGCCAACTGAGTTGCTAGGGGCGATGGCGCTCGTGGGTTTTGGAGGGATGTCGGAGGACTGCTCCTTACTGATACCGGAGAACTGCTCTTTTGCACTCGAGTACCGCAGTCTTCCCTCAGCTGAGCTACTATGGGTGATGGCGCTCGTGGGTTTTGGAGGGATGTCGGAGGACTGCTCCTCAGTGATGCCGGAGAATTGCTCTTTTGCACTTGCTGTCGTGCTGCGGCAGCCGGCAGGGTTACTGTTACATACTCCACTCCGTTGGTGGTCACTGCACAGGAGGTTCGGATTTTCTACAGATCAGCATCTTGCTTTGCAGGGCAGTTCAAATTCGAGTCCAGGTTTAAAAGCTGGTGTAAGGCGAGGTAAGTTGCATTGATGCCTTGTGGATCTCCTTCTCCCACATACTGCATGTCGCTTACCATGCAGTTTTATAACATTAATTTTTGGCACGCACAGAGCACATCACAACATACAGGAGCACGGGGTGCATATTTGCAACCTGAGCGTTGTACGCCAATGGCAACTTGGGGTCCTGGGGACACTGCGAGAGCAGAAGAGAGTGGCGAGTTCGAGCGCGGAAGAGCGTGTAGCTGTTGTGTGCAGCAAGACGTATCAAAACGAGGATGCGCATGCGCTTCAGAACCAAATCCACTATTTTGGGGACCTGGGAGGGGTTGTCGTCCGGAGGCAGAGCGAATGCGGACGGGACATCCTGCGCAGCGCGGGTGGTGCGAGTCAGCACACCGTAAAACTACGCTACAGCCACGCAAACAAACACGGACGGGTACCTGCTTCTGGGGGCTTTGCATATGTCCTGGCATGGAAGTGCTGCCTAACACCGTGGTTCTCTCAGGTGACGGTGGCAAGCTCACGAAGCCGCTCTGGAGGTACCCACAGAAGCTCTTGGGGAACATTGCGGCACATTCCGGGGGATAACTCCCGAGACCGTTCGCGCCCGAATCGTCCCAATCTGTTGGTGCGTACTGGTGCTCAATTCTATGCCCAAACGATACGCGCTTCGCGTCATTCTCCGCCGTCAACTGCACCGGCTTCTGTATGGCCTCGGGTTCAGCTGCAGGCGGGCCCTGAGGAGGCGGCGTCGGATGCCGCTCCGCGCTGCGGCTTACTATGCCCGGCGCACGTATCGGGCCTGCAACGTGGAAAGCCGGGGTCACCGGGGTCACAAGGTCCCTCGTCTCTCCTTCTCTCTTGGTGCACACCGATTGGACATCTCCCATGGCGCGCGTGTCTGCCGCTCCTGCCGAACACGCTTCTTCGTACGGCCTACGGCCCGGGGTCTCCTTGCCCCTCTGCTTGCCTCTCGTACCTTTTCCTTGCCTGGTTCACGGTCCCCTTTTGGCGCCCGACCTTTCGAACAGTTGCGCTTTTTGAAATATTTTTCGCGTTTTCTGTAGAAAACCGTTTATAAACGGATACACACACATACACACACCCCCGCGAACAGCTTTGTAACAGAATACAGAATAGGTCCTGCAGTAATAAACACACGGCGGCACCGCGGTCAGCACTGCTTTGCTGGGGCATTATGCGGGGCCAGGCACAGACAAGAAAGACACATGCTCAGCTGGAGGTCGCCATGGAAAAGTTTCGGGGTGGATGCGGAGTGAATGGAGTTCCGGCGGCAATGAGAAGGTCAGGCAGGCGGATCCGTTGCTCAGTGTTCATGGTCTCGTCCGGCTCGGCGGCGCTCCGAGGGCGGGCGCGGCGGGGGCTGGGGGCTGCGCCTAGTCGCGGTGACCAGCTGCGGGGCCGCTGATCGTCCCATCGGCTCGGCTTCGGCGCGCGCGGCCACGCCGGGGTCGCTCGCCGGCCTGCC
>Ga0315899_10004057_pt1 | contig 15848 bp, 13 predicted proteins | sample LakEriMetagenome_2_FD_203518 | JGI IMG/M metagenome (GOLD analysis project Ga0315899, IMG submission 203518) | Freshwater fungal communities from buoy surface, Lake Erie, Ohio, United States - Buoy 4 MA112 | ecosystem: Environmental > Aquatic > Freshwater > Lake | place: USA: Lake Erie, Ohio... | reverse complement strand
GAAAGCGAAAGATATGTTTTTGGCAAATATGAGTCATGAAATTCGCACTCCCTTAAATGCAATAATCGGGTTCAATGATATTTTGGGACAAACCACACTCACTTCAGAGCAAAGAAGGAATGTAGAATTTATATCCACTGCATCACGCAAGCTGAGCGTATTGATCAATGATATTCTCGACATTTCGAAGTTAGAAAATGGGAAACTCGACTTGGAGCATGCGCCTTTCAAACTGGAGGATTCTGCACGTCAGGTTATACAGATGCATTCAGCGAAGGCTAAGGCGAAGGGAGTTAAACTCCTCTTTAGCTATGACCAGCAGCTACCGCCCGTCATAATTGGTGATGAGACTCGTTTATCGCAGATTCTTATGAACCTAGTTTCAAATGCAATCAAATTCACCGAAAAGGGAAATATTGAACTTCGAATTGTTGAAGTTGAACAGAGCAATGGAAAGGTGTCCATTCAATTCGAAGTTCGGGATACCGGAATTGGTATCGACAAGGATAAGTTGGATTACATTTTCGAGCGTTTCACACAGGCCGAGAGTTATACAACACGCATTTATGGTGGAACCGGACTCGGGTTGAATATTGTGCGCTCATTGATTGAATTGCATCATGGTAAACTGGATGTAGAAAGTGAATTGGGCAAGGGATCTACCTTCCGGTTTATGCTCAATTATCCTATTGCAAGCAAAGAGGAGATTGAAAGCATTCAGATACCCAATGAACATCGCGACGAATCACAGCTGATGGATATGCGCATTTTGTTGGTGGAAGATAATGAGCACAATCAGATATTGGCGGAAACGTATTTGCTGAAGCATAAGGCGGTGGTAGATATTGCCGCCAATGGTAAGATTGCACTGGAAAAGTTGAGGAATTCTGTTTATGATGCGATTTTAATGGATATTCAAATGCCTATTATGGATGGTTTATCTACAACGCTTGCCTTACGAAATGATTTGAAAATTTCCACTCCGGTTATTGCATGCTCGGCTCATGCTATGGCGAGCGAGCGTATTAAATGTAGAGAGGCGGGAATGAATGACTATATTTCTAAGCCTTATTCGGAGGAAGGACTGATAGCTGTTTTGGCAAAGTTTAGAAGTAATAAACGCGCGCGAGTTGCTCATGGAGCGGATGATTTTAGCGAGGTAATAGGCAATTTGGAAAAGAACATCAGTAAAACGTATGCGGATAAGATTATTTCCGTATTCAAGCAAAGGCTGCCTGATGAAATAGAGTTGTTGCAGCAATCTATCGATGAGCAAGATTTTAAGCTCATGGAAGAAAAATGCCATTACCAGTGCGGCTCCATGTCGAGCTTACATTTTAAGCAAGGTTATCAGATTGCCTATGCGGCTGAAAAGGCAGCTGCTGCAAGAAACGAAGAAGTCGCTAAGGAAAATGCTACGAAATTGATTGCATACCTGCGCGAGTTGTATGAGTTTTTGATTCAGCGCGTTAATTAATCCTTTTCACATCACTTCCAACAAAGATTGATTTGCTGTATTTTCGGGACGAAATAAATGACGTATGCGCATTCCTTACTTCGCCCTGTTTTTCGTTGTAGCCGCACTGATTCTGTCGTGTAAAAAAACTCCCGATTACGTCGCCGTGCCGTTTGATTGTGCATGTGGCAATGTCATTTGGCAAGGTGTAGATTATCCCTTGTTGGGCACGAGCTATATTCTTACTGACTCTACCAATAACGCTTCGCGCAGATACTACATCACTGCGGATGTTTCTCTGGAAGGAGAGGAGGCCACCCATGGTCTTAGTGCATGGATCCAAATTCCCGATATTGGAAGTGGCGGAAGCTTTACCATTGACGCACAGTCGGGCATAAATGAGTTTCAGGCATGGGTTGATGAATTTAATCCGAATGACCCCACAGATACACTCCGTCAATATGTGCCTGTAAATGCTGTGGTTCAAGTGGGAGCAGCTGCGCCTTCAGGTGGTTTGGAAACTGTTAGTTTCCTTTTGACTCTCAATCAATTGGAAGAGGGTGAGCCTGTGCCCGGGGATATTAACTGCTCGGGTAGTTTCACTGTAAATATTACTCCTTGAGTAACTTATGCTGTTTTACCGCGTAAGAACGATTGCTATGAACAAGTTGCTGCAGACATTGTGTTGTGCTATCCTGGCGATTATTCTACTTTCCTTTCAGGATGTTCCCACTGAGCGCCGTGTGATGCGAAAGCATGCCAATGGGAAAGACCATGTGGTGCTTTATTTCGACAAGGAAACTGGGTTTCTGATGAAGGAAGAAGTTTTCTTCTCCGATGGAAAGATCAATTGGAGTGGAAATTATAAGCGCAATATTGAACACGGCTTATGGCAATTTTATCACTCCAACGGCAAGCTCAAGACTTCTGAAACCTATAGTAATGGTAAAGAAAATGGTATTTCTACTCATTATTCCGAATCAGGAAAAAAAATCAAAGAAGAACATTGGCGCAACGGTAAATTGGTGAAAGAAATTAGCTTTTAATCAGCTAGTGAATTGGAACCACGCTGTTGTCTGCAATGGCGAAAACCAAGTCTCCTTGCTTAGGTTGTATGGTGTGCATGCCTGTAAACTCCCCGAAAGCCGGCAATACTCCATATTCAGATCTAAACCAAAAGCAAGGCAATCTCAATCGTTGTTGAGCGGCTCCGTTCAGTCGTATTGCAGGGTGAAGATGCCCGCAGATCGTATACTCATCTGTTTTATCTGTGTCCGGCTCATGCAAAAATCGGATTCCCTCTATGCTAAGACTAGTGTGAACCGCAAAACCCATGCGCCGGTATAACTCCGGGGATTCGATTTCATGATTTCCTTTTATCAACGTCACGGCGATACCCGGAAATTGGGCCAGGCAGTCGGTCAGTTCTTCCCATTCGGAGTTGGATCGACTATGAAATAAATCGCCTAGGAAAATCACTTGTTTTGGATTGAAGTGCTGAAGAACAATTACCAGATTCCACAAGTTAGAGGCATTTACTTGTGGGGGAATGGGAATACCCGCTTGCCGAAAGTGTGCACCTTTGCCGATATGAACGTCAGCACAAATGAGTATGGCATGTTTGGGCCACCAAAGCGCGCGCAGCGGATGCAGTTCAAACTGATGATTCAGAATAGTAACCGGGGTGGTGGTCATGGGCAAAAAAAAATCGCCATTAAGGCGATTTTTGTGGGAGCAACAGGATTCGAACCTGTGACCCTCTGCTTGTAAGGCAGATGCTCTGAACCAGCTGAGCTATGCTCCCATTCTGTTTTAACGGGGCGCAAATATACACTCACATTCGAAAAGCACAAATTTTTTTTAATCGGTAATGAGGGATAAGCAGATTCTACTCAAAATCAGGGTACAAGAGATACTTCCTGCGTATGGTTTTGTAGTGTTCGATTTCGGGTAGCCACGAAGCGCGAATTTCTTCTGCGCTTTTTCCCTGAACAACCATTTCACGCAATTCAGCTGTGCCACATAGCTTGTCGAAAAAGCCATTAGACGAAAAGAAATGTTGTTTGTCGGGATAGGCGTCGTACATTTTAAGCAGCCAGCTCAGCTCAAGTTGATTGGCCTGTTGAGCATTTGTTTCACGCAGATCGAGCCCGCTGCAGAGTTCATGTTCGTAAGGTGGGTTAGTAGCTACCCCGGGAATGTCTTCCGGCGTAAAGGTATAGCTGCCAGCTTTGCAACCCGGAAAACCCATTACCTGAAACGGAAGTGAGGTTCCGCGACCTACACTTACTTCGGTCCCTTCGAACCAGCATAGTGAAGGATAGAGAGCGATTGATAGGTCGTTGGGTAAATTGGGCGAAGGCCGAACCGGCAAGGAGTAACGCATGTCGTGTGTGTAGCCCAAGCAGGGAATAATGGTAACAACAGGATTGGCTGTTAGCCAATATTCACCCACAATCATTTGGGTTAGTTCACCAATGGTAAGCCCATGAACAATGGGTATGGGGTGCATTCCCACGAAGGAGGTATACTTCTCTTCGCGCACAGGACCGTCTATATAAAATCCATTGGGATTGGGCCTGTCGAGCACCAATACCTGAAGATTATTTTCTGCTGCAGCTTCTAGCACGTAATGCAGGGTTGATATATAGGTGTAGAAACGTGCACCTACATCTTGAATATCGAAAATCAGGAGATCAATTCCCGTGAGCATGGTTGGAGTTGGTTTCTTGGTTTTTCCGTAGAGTGAAAGAACCGGAATGCCTGTTTTGGGGTCTTTGCCATCTGCAACATGTTCACCGGCTCCTGCATCGCCGCGAAAGCCATGTTCAGGGGCGAAAACAGCTACCACGTTAATCTTGTTGGCGAGGAGCGTATCTACCAAATGCGTATGGCCTATAAGCGATGTCTGGTTGGCAACTACCCCCACTCGTTTGCCGGAAAGTAGAGGCATATAGCGGCTCATCTGTCGGGCTCCTGTAATAATTTCACTTTCATGCGCTACTTCTTGCACTGCAGGTTGGCTGCTGCACGAGATGAACAAGGTGCTAAAGACAAAAAACAATAGGTGCTTCATGATACGATGTGCGAAATTCGAATAGAATGCTCCTGTAATTTACTTTACTACCCGTTACTTTTACGCCAAACAACGTGAATATCCTCGATTCCCTTGCGTATTGCCTCTTTCATAGCTAAGCGAATCCGTCGTGCTGATGATAAAACGCGCATTTCGCGTCCTATTGTTCGCATTGCTACAACCGGCATTGCTGTGGGCGTTGCTATGATGCTTCTAAGTATGGCCATTGTAAGTGGCTTTCAAGAACAAATCCGAAACAAGGTGATTGGTTTTGGGGCACATTTTCAAGTCACCACCATCGATCGCAACTATTCGAAAGATTCACAACGGTTGTTGTTCAATCGTGAGGTGTATGATAAGCTCAAACAAGCACAAGGAGTAAAGCACGTTCAGGTATACGCCACCAAACCCGGAATTATAGAATCGGATGAGTCGATGCAGGGTGTCATTGTGAAGGGAGTTTCCGATGACTATGACTGGACATTTATCAGCAATGCTCTTGAAGAGGGGCGCGTGCTCGAACCGAATGATTCGGTGCCGCAAATTGTCATTTCACGCTACATATCGGAGCGCATGAAATTGCGATTGGGTGATAAAGCGCGCATGATGTTTTTTGACACGCGTGGCGAAAATCATAGGCAACGGAGTTTTCGAGTATGCGGAATCTTTGATACGGGTTTGGAGGATTTTGACAAGCAACTTGTTTTTGTTGATTTGAAGGATGTCCAGAAGCTTCATGGCTGGGGACTGAGATTGGGTATATCGGCCGATAGCATTGCGGTGAATGATTCAGTTTCAGTATATGCTCTCGCTTCCGGTGGTGACGGGGAGTTGAATTTTCGATGGAGTAATAAAGATTGGCAAGGACCGGGCCCTCATCGCATGGCTATCGATAGTGACACGACGCTCCAATTGATGGTGACCGATTTTTCAGAAACACATCCGGCCTCTGCAGAAGTGAACTGGAAGCATACCGGAGATTCGGGGGGTAAATACTCTGTAGTAACATCAATTCGGAACTCAGATACGGAGTATATAGGTGGGTATGAGGTGAACATTGACAATTATGACGATTTATGGGAAAGTCAGGATGAATTGCAGGCGGTGGTTACATCTCATTTCCTACAAGCTCAAAAAATCACCGATCGGAACCATGATATTTTTGCCTGGCTTGAAATGCTCGACATCAACGTTATTATAATTATACTGCTCATGATTGTGGTATCCATTGTAAACATGACATCAGCTTTGCTGATAATCATTTTGGAGCGTCAGGCTTTGATAGGCGTACTGAAAGCGCTTGGTATGCCCGATGGAACGGTGATGCGCATATTTATGCAAAACGCTGCGTGGATTATTGGTAAAGGAATGCTATTGGGAAACATTCTTGGCATTGGCCTGGCCTATGCACAATCGAAATGGTCTATCGTGTCGTTGGATCCCCGTAATTATTATTTGGATACTGTGCCAGTGAAGTTTGATATAGCAGGCATGCTTTTATTGGATTTAGGCACATTGGCGGTTTGTATACTTGCCATGGTACTCCCTGCCTTGTACGTTTTGAAAATTTCACCTATTAAAGCTATTCGTTTCAGTTAACACATAACTCAAGAACAACTTCAAAGAACGATGAACTACCACGAAAATATTTTAAGTACTATCGGAAATACTCCGTTGGTTAAAATCAATCGAATAACAGCAGAAATTCCCGCTTTGGTTCTTGCAAAAATTGAATCGACCAACCCGGGCAACAGCATCAAGGATCGCATGGCCTTGAAGATGATTGAGGATGCAGAACGCTCTGGTGTGCTGAAGCCAGGAGGCACCATCATCGAAGGGACAAGTGGTAATACGGGCATGGGATTGGCCATTGCATCGGTGATTAAGGGGTACAAGTGCATCTTTACTTCCACCGATAAACAATCGAAAGAAAAGTTTGATGCCTTGCGTGCGTTTGGTGCTGAAGTAATTGTGTGTCCCACCAATGTGGATCCTGAAGATCCTCGTTCCTACTATAGCGTATCGAGCCGGTTGGTAAAGGAGGTACCTAATTCCTGGAAAGCCAATCAATACGATAATCCGAGTAATGCGCAAGCGCACTTTGAAACCACGGGACCCGAAATCTGGCAACAAACGGAAGGGAAAATTACACACCTTGTCGTAGGTGTGGGCACTGGCGGCACCATCTGCGGTGTAGCGCGATACCTCAAGGAAAAAAATCCGGCTATTCAGATTTTAGGGATTGATACCTACGGTTCGGTATTCAAAAAACTAAAGGAAACCGGAGAGTTTGATAAGAATGAAATTTATCCTTACATCACCGAGGGTATTGGTGAAGACTTTGTTCCGCAGAATGTGAACTTAGATTTAATTGATTATTTCGAAAAGGTAACGGATAAAGATGCCGCGGTCATGACCCGACGCATTGCCCGCGAGGAAGGCATTTTTGCCGGAAATAGCGCAGGAAGCGCCATGGCCGGACTGATGCAAATGAAGAATCGTTTCAAACAGGGTGATGTGGTCGTTGTCATATTTCACGATCATGGAACACGCTATTTGGGAAAGATGTACAACGATGAATGGATGCGCGATCGCGGTTTTTTAAAGGAAGAAAAGAAGACCGCGCGCGATTTAATTGCAACGCATCTCGATAAACCGCTCGTTACCATTGGCAGCGGCGAATTGGTTAGTCACGCCATCGACAAAATGAAGAAGTTTGGGATCTCTCAAATACCGGTAATGAAGGATGACAGCATGGTCGGTTTTGTAGACGAAACTCGCATGTATCAGAGTCTGGTAGAAAATCCCGCAAACCTTAATACGAAAATTGAAGAACGGATGGGGCCTGCGCTGCCGATTGTTTCCGAAGACGAATCCATTGATGCTCTCTCGAAGTTAATCAGCAAAGAGGTTCCTGCTATTCTAGTGAAGTTGCACAGCGGTAAGCATCATATCATTACCAAATACGACATCATTCAAAGTCTTGCCTAATCAGAACGTAAATGAGGTGGTGAGTTTAACGGCGAGGTTGTCCTTTACATTCGGAAGTGCATACACTCCATAGCGATAATAAACGCCCAATCCCAAACCACTGAAGCCCGAAATCATCAAGTTGTCGAGTTGAATGCCGCTCTCCATATAGCCTTTTTCTGCTTGATTCGATTGAAAATTGTGGCTGGACTTGTAGCGCAGGTCTCCCCATAGCATGCTGTGAGCCAACACCAGCTTAGGCTTGAAGGATCCATGGAATAGAACAAATTCACGAAACGCATGACGCAGATGAAAGGCAACATAGCGTGAATGCATGAATTCATTGACGCGCATAGTTTGAAATGAACCGGGAGCGACAATGGTGAATTTTTCATAGGTTCCTTCGGCGTTGTAAAGTAATGACAGCGGAACGTTGTGGGGGCAGAAACCGGAAAGTGCGGAAATGCTCAGTTTTCCAAAATTCAGCATCTGAAATGTTTTATCCATGCGCGCATCCACTCGCGTATAGGCATATGTTCCAAGCAGCACATTCGAAAGACCTGTGGTGTATTGAAAGTGAAAAACCGGGAATCTTCCGCCCAGCCGCACTTCTCGCGTGGGCGTGCGCGCAAGACGCTCGCCGGGCGCATAACGCAGAAGAAGACCGGCTTCGCTTACGCGGTAATTGCTGTCGGTGAGTGTTACCGACTCCTGTGTGATTCTGCTGAATGCATAGTTGTTGAACGCTGCGATGTATTGGCTATTCAGAAAGGCTGTGCAGGTGAGGTTTCCAATTACTCGCGCATTCAACGTGGCTTGCATTTTTTCACGGCGGTCCATGCGTGAAATGAACAGCGGATACAGATTCTGGCTGATCAGCATACTTTGTTCGGTTGGCTTAATTCCGTTGCCACCCATTTCCATTACATCATTCGAATATTCAAGTTTCAACCATGCGTTGCGTTTGCGATACAGATGAACCAACACATCGCCTCCAAACTTGTACGTGCGGTCTTTGAAACCATATGCGACATAACCACCCGTGTTGAATTTTTCGGATAGACGATGGTTTGTGCGTAAGCCACCACCTAGACGTAAACCTTCGTAGTTATTAAACCGCAAAAGCTGCTTTGCGTCGAAGTTGATATAGCCCAAACTGATTTGTCCCGAAGTAAGGGCTTCAAAGGCTTTTAAACGACGATCGAGATGCAGTTCTTTTCCAACACTGTCAATGACATGATAGGTGCGTGTTTCTTTTTCGCTTAGGGGTTGATCGCGATACTTGCTCCACAACGTGTCTGAAGCTCTACCTGCATCGGGCTTCATTTCGAGCGTCACCGGAGTGAATTGCGACACTTTCAGCGGGGCATCCAACTGAATATTCTTGATGTATGATCGCCCCTCGCCAATCATAGGGAAGGGGCCAACGGAAAGCGTTGAGTCAAAGACAATACTCGAGTTTAGCTGCAACGGAAACCATTGCTTGCTCTCCAGAAAACCATATTGCTGTTGAATTTTGAATTGCATTTTGCCGCGTTGATTCGGCTCGGCCACAACCTGCTGAATGGCGTAGCCGTTGGAGTTGATGTACAACCTGCCGCGCAGGGAAGGAAAGTTCTTACCGGCGCGAGGACGAAAGGAAATGGCGAAAACACTATCGTTGCCGATATAGGTTGTGTCTTCTAATTCAAAATAGTATTTACGAATCGCATTTTTGGAAAGTGGACTTACGTATTGCACCTCGAGTAAATCGACCGATTCGCCGTAAAAGGAAAACGACTGCAATTGCGTTCCCAGCAAAAAAAGGTCGGTGTTTTGTAGCCCCGAAACACGATTGGCAATTACGGTTTCTTCGGTGTGATTGGGAGGACAGTATCTGCGTTCGGTAATACTCTCCATGAGAAACAAATGTTGTTTTTTCAAAAATTGAGCTGCTTCGATGGCGTTGGAATCGATTGAAGAAGGCGCGGAATCGCTGAGCAATGTGGAGTCTATTGCTGCGCCGAAAATGAGTTTGTTGTAACTGTTGTAGGTGAATGCTGAGTTGCCTTCTGGATTATTGATTGCTTTCCTTTCGATGGCAAGTTGCATAATGCGTTCAGCAGGATTAATGCCCGGGCGGATGGTAATCTCTTGGAGTAAATTCTCCGCAGGTGTGAGTCGAATGATACGCGGCATTTCTGTATATCGATTGAAGTGCAGCGGCTGGTATCCAATCAAGTTAATTTCGATGGCGCGCAGTGAATCAGTCAATATCATTTCAAAACGGCCGTCGATATCGGAATACACCCCATTGAAGGTACCTTGTTCGATAATGGCAGCGAAAGGAAGCGTTTCACCGGAACGACTGTCGATGCAGGTTCCCTCAATAATTTGTGCACCCAGTTGAGTGGTCATCAGAGAGAGGCCACTCATTAAAAGGAGTAAGCAAACCAACCTTTTCATTGAAACCAAATATAGAGGGCGCAAGCATTTACTTTTGTCCCCATGGCTTCGTGGGTGCAAGAAATTCGCAGGTATTTACCCTATATAGGTGTATTCAAACTTTGGAATGCGCTGGTGGTTTGGTTTTCTTTTTACACGTCTCGCATTTTCAAGCACAGTATGCACCCCGGGTTGCCTATTGGGGTGAGTATTGAACCAACTACTGCTTGCAATTTGGGATGTCCGGAATGTCCGAGTGGATTGAAAATGTTTTCGCGCAGAACAGGCAACCTCCGACTTGATGATTACACGCGGTGGATTGATGGTATGGCCCCTCATCTTATTCATTTGAATTTATACTTTCAGGGTGAACCCTTTATCCATCCCGAATTTTTGCGGTTAGTGAACTATGCTCATAGATGTAAAATTTTTACGAGTACCAGTACAAACGGACATTTCTTCACCGATGAAATCGCACGCCAAACGGTGGATTCCGGTCTGGATCGTGTTATTATTTCCGTAGACGGAACAACGCAAGAGGTGTATCAGCAATACCGCATTCATGGTAAGTTACACAAGGTACTTGAGGGGACACGCCGATTGATAGCACAACGAACGCTGTTGAAGAAGAGAACACCCCAGGTAATCTTCCAGTTTTTGGTAGTTGCCCCCAATGAACATCAGATACCGGAGGTATTAGCGCTGGCTCAAGAGATAGGCGTGGATGAAGTTCGTTTTAAAACAGCTCAGGTATATGATTATGTTAATGGAAATCCACTGATACCTTCCAATGAACGCTACAGTCGATATCTTAAACTGAGCGATGGAACATACCGGGTAAAAAATGCTCTTGACAATCAATGCTGGCGTATGTGGAGTGGTTGCGTTATTACCTGGGATGGCCGTGTTGTGCCGTGTTGCTTTGATAAGGATGCAACCCATGCGCTAGGTCAGTTGGAAAACGAAAACTTACATTCAATTTGGAATGGCCAGGCTTATCGAAAATTCCGAAAATCACTTATGCATTCGCGCGCTGCTATTGATATTTGCTCCAATTGTTCGGAGGGCACTCGTGTTTGGACTGAAGCTTAAAGTTACTCATACCTGCGGAATGGACTTTCTTTCTATATTTCGCCAATGCAAGCGCTGGAGTTCCTAAAGGAGTTGACCAATCCCGAATCCATTATTCATCATGGAGGGTTGTTGCTTCTGCTTCTGGTAATCTTTGCTGAAAACGGGCTTGTTATTGGATTTTTCCTACCCGGTGATTCACTTATTTTCCTTGCAGGATTAATATGCGGCACAAAGCCTGAGTTGTTGGGAACTGAAATTACGTCCCTCACCTTGGCAATGTTTTTAGCAGCTGTGGCGGGCAGTTTATTCGGTTATGTATTTGGAAGACGCGTAGGGCCTCCTTTGTTCGAAAGAAAAGACTCGATTGTATTCAAAAGAAAATACCTCGATATCACACAGGCCTTCTATGCCAAGCACGGAGGCAAAACTCTGGTGCTCGGTCGTTTCCTTCCCATCATCAGAACGTTCGCTCCAATCATAGCAGGAGTGATTCGAGTGCCTGTGCCGACATTTATGTTTTTCAACGTAATGGGCGGTGCCCTGTGGATTACTTCGTTGAGCTTGATTGGATATTATCTGGGTACTCAGTTTCCTGCCATCGAAAACTATGTGGGTTATATCGTTATCGGATTTATTGGAATAACTACTACACTCCTTATTCGTACCTATATCAAACAGCGCAGAGAAGCAGGGGCGCGCAAAAAGCAGCATCCAACGGATGATGATGCCCCCATTCTAATGCCCTGATATTAAAAGCAACTTTGAATTACAGCGCTAATAAGTGATTTCTTGTCAATACCCTGCACTGCCGCTTGTTGTGGAATAATGCTGGCCTCTGAAAATCCGGGTGTCGTGTTTACTTCAATCACATAAATGTCGTTGCCTCGTATGATGTAATCGACGCGAATCATGCCTTTGCAGTCCAACGATTGGTAGATAGCTGCCGAGTTGCTCTGAACTTGCTGATAGATTTCGGTATCGATGCGTGCAGGAGTGATTTCTTCTGAATGACCGTGATATTTAGCTTCAAAATCAAAAAACTCTTTCTGAGATACTATCTCGGTAATTGGAAGTGCTGTAATTTTTCCTTGCCAATTGATTACTCCACATGTCACTTCCGTGCCCTGTATAAATTCTTCTATGATTATTTGAGAGTCGACTTTTAGTGCTGTATCGATAGCATGGTGCAAATCTTCAGCGCAATTGACCCGTGAAGTACCGATGCTGCTTCCGCCGCAATTGGGTTTTACGAAACAGGGAAGTCCAACCTTTTCAAGTATCTGTTGAACCGAATAGGCATCGGTGCTTTTAAGTGTGATGCTTTTAGCAACATGAAATCCATAAGTGCCAAGCACTCGGGTTGTCATTTTTTTGTTGAAGGTGAGGGCCATATTGAGGGTGTCTCCTGTAGTTGTCGGAATGCCCAACAATTCGAAGTAACCCTGAAGTATACCATTTTCGCCGGGAGTTCCGTGGATAATCATAAAAACACCATCGAAGGTGTGTTTAAAACCGGATATCAGAACGCTGAAATCACTGCGGTCTACTGCTGTTTTTCCGCCCGATGTTTCTGCATACCATTCTTCCGGCGTTATGACAATCTTCATAGGTGCATAGAGCGATTGGTCGATGTTGTTCATGACCATTTGTGCGCTGCGCATGCTCACTACCGATTCACCGCTGAATCCACCGCATACTACGGCTACTTTCTTCTTCATGTTTTAGGATTGTGTGGATCAAATTTCATCTGCTGCTGTTCCTTCACTGCGCTCTATTTCGTGGTATTTGAACATCCAAAGGTTGATAGCAATGGTTTTCGTGGTTATCATTGCCACAAACAAAAAGACATGAGAAAATTCACGCTGGTCGCTGCTGCGGCTAGTTTTCTTTCAGCAACTGTGCTTGCTCAAACTTCGGCTTCTTCAAGTCCGTATTCGTTTTCAATTGTAAAAGAAAATGCGGTGGGTGCCATCGAGAACCAATGTCAAACCGGAACTTGTTGGAGCTTTGCAACGGTGTCCTTCCTGGAAGCCGAGGTGTTGAGAAAAGGGGGAAAGCCGGTCGACTTGTCGGAAATGTATAATGTACGCGTTACCTATCCGATGAAGGCAGATGCCTTTGTGCGCTATCAGGGAAAACAGCAATTTGGCCCGGGCGGTTTGAGTCACGACGTACTGCGTGTGGTAGGTGAGTATGGAATAATGCCAGAAACAGCTTACGCGGGATTGCCAAAGGGCAACACGGAGCATAATCACGGCGGACTCGATGCGCTGCTCGAATCAACAGTGAAAACTGTAATCGATAAAAAGCTCAATGAAGAAGGTTCTGATTGGAAGAAATCGGTTGAAGGCATTCTCGATGCGGAGTTGGGTGCGCTGCCTACTTCGTTTGAATACAATGGAAAGAAGTATACGCCTGCACAGTTTCGAGATGAACTTAAAATCAACGCATCAGACTATGTGAGTCTTTCCTCGTTCACGCATCATCCTTTCTATGCACCTTTTGTGCTTGAAGTTCCCGACAACTGGTCGAAGGGAAGTTTTTACAATGTGCCTTTGGCCGATTTGGAGAAGATAACCAACAACGCCATCGACAACGGATATACGATTGCTTGGGATGCGGATGTAAGTGAAAAGGGATTTTCGTATGCGCAAGGAGTGGCAATTGTTCCTGCACTTGTGCCCAAGAAGGAAGAGTGGTGGACAACAATGCATGCAGAGGTGGTGCCCACCGCAGAATTGCGACAGGATGCTTTTGATCGCTTTGAAACTACCGATGACCACCTCATGCACATTACCGGAAAATCGAAGGATCAACAGGGGAATATCTACTACATCACCAAAAATTCTTGGGGAGGAAATAATCCGTACAAGGGATACTTGCACGTTTCAAGAAATTACTATCTCATGAAAACCGTGGGAATCGTGGTGCATAAGGACGCACTTCCAACCGATATTAAAACGAAACTTGGATTGAAGTAAGCGAATGAAGTCAACCTGGTTTTCTAAACTCCGTCTGAAAAAAATTGCGCGCGCGCTGGGTATTGCTGCTGCTATATTTTTCGGGACAACTATTTTGTGGGTAATTGCACTGAAGTGGATAAATCCACCCACCACCTTTTTGCAGCTCACAACTTCATGTCCTGCAGGAGTTCGGTTCCACAAGGAGTGGGTCGATGCCGAGCACATTTCCAACTACATGAAATTGGCCGTGGTATCGAGTGAAGACAATAATTTCATGAAGCATGGCGGCATTGATTGGGGAGCGGTTGAAAAAGCTAAGAAGTACAATGAAACAGAAGGCAAACGCAAAGGCAAGTACCGCGGTGCTTCAACGATAACGCAACAAACAGCCAAGAACGTTTTTCTATGGCCGGGTCAATCTAAATTCAGTAAATGGATTCGCAAGGCGTTCGAAGTCTATTTCACCTATCTGATTGAATGGATTTGGGGCAAAGACCGCATCATGGAAGTGTATCTCAACGTGATCGAAATGGGACCATGTAAATTTGGAGTTGGGGCGGCTGCGAAGGATTATTTTGGTGTAAGTGCGTCGGCTCTCTCGCGCGAGCAGGCCGCGCTCATTGCCGCTTGCCTACCCAACCCCAAAAAATACAGCGTCGCCAAACCGGGCGCCTACATGAAAAAGCGCCAGTCGCAAATTGCACGTCTAATGCGATTAATAGGAGATGATTATTTCAAGCGCTATGGGAGTGAAGTTGCTCGCGAAGAACGAGAAGCACGCGAACGCGATGTTGAAGAAGAATTGAAGAAGTTGCCGGATGATGAGGTTCCATCAATCGTTGACGAATCTTCTGCTGCAGAACAGCCTAAGGAAGAAATTACACCGGAAACAATTGCGCCCGCTGTAATAGATGATGCGCCTGCTAACGATGAAGTGCAGTCAGATACGTCCTCATCCAATTAGAATCCGAATAACCCGCCAATCCGAATAATCGGATTGGAATAGGGAGAGTTTGGGTTTTGAATAAGGTCATACATAATCATAGCGCTCAAACCTACTCGTCCTCCGCTGCTGTAGCCGGCACCTACCAGCCAAACGGGAACCGTAACTGCGGCGTTATTGCCAAATTGATCGCGCGCTTCTCTCTTCAGAATTTCTAACTCGCTTTGGGCTATGATGGATTTCAGAATGTAGGCTCTCGACCAAATTCCTGCGCCGTACATGTTCTCCGTATATCCGCGTGTAGAAAGGTATGTGTAGTTGAAGCTTACACCGTTCATCCACCAGGTAGTAGTGCGGTAGCCAATCATGGGATTGATAAGGATGTAGGTAGAATTACCGAAATTTCCACCGAGGTTCCCTCCGAAAACCAATCTGTCGCGTAAGGATTGTTTGCTGCGCTCGGTAGTTTTTTTCGCTTGTTGTGTTGCATAGTCTTCTTCGGAAGTTTTCTGCCCCCATGCAGCTGAACTAAATGTCAACACCAACAGAATGCTGAGAGTAAGAATTCGCATAGTCAAAAATAAACTGTACTGAAGTATGGAATATGTATTTGTCCCTTTCTTAGCATACAAAAATTTCATAGCATGAGTGAAAATGACTTGGCGAAGAAAATTGTAGATACCATGTTCAACAAGGATCCCATGTCGCAGTGGTTAGGTATTGAACGCTTAAAAGATGGGGCCGGCATTTCTGATTTGCGCATGACTGTGCGAAGTGAAATGCTCAACGGATTTGGTATTGCGCATGGAGGCATAGCCTATAGCTTGGCCGATAGTGCACTCGCTTTCGCAAGCAATGCTCATGGCATACAAGCCGTTTCTATCGAAACTTCAATCTCTCATGTTGCACAAGTTCGGGAGGGTGACATTCTAACCACCCATG
>Ga0315899_10004056_pt1 | contig 15849 bp, 8 predicted proteins | sample LakEriMetagenome_2_FD_203518 | JGI IMG/M metagenome (GOLD analysis project Ga0315899, IMG submission 203518) | Freshwater fungal communities from buoy surface, Lake Erie, Ohio, United States - Buoy 4 MA112 | ecosystem: Environmental > Aquatic > Freshwater > Lake | place: USA: Lake Erie, Ohio... | reverse complement strand
TCCTTACGTCAAGTTTCGAACGGTTTCAACTGCAATGGCGGGTCCTTTGAGGCAACCAAATTCGACGGTTGAAGTAATTGTCGATTCCAATGGAAAATGCCGTAGCAAATGGAAAATATGGTTTCCCAGTTGGACTCCGGGTGATGATTTAGTGCAGTTGAAACCCGGATGGAGAGTGGACTCTGATACATTGCGTATCACGAAAGGATTGGATCTTGCGTGGACGGAGCCAAGCCAAGAACAGAATGAATTCCACTTGCATTTTTTGTCATGGAGTAACGTAGTTTTGGAAGACGAATCGATTGTCTTGGAATTCGAGGCAATCAAAGACGATTCGCTCTGGAGTTCGAGCAGCAACCTTTTGAATTTCGCTGTTCCTTTGGAAATCCCCTCTTTGTACCTGAACTCCAAACCCGTGCATTCCTCTGGCCGTCTCTCAGTACCTGAGAGTCTACCATGGCAAGTCATTTCTCAACTCGAAGATGAGCCAAAGACTTCCTGGAGCTTGGTAACTGGCGCTCCGTGGTGGACCCATGTCAAAGGATTACTCTTGTTCGGCAGTGTTCAAAACAGTGACAGCACCACTGGGATGGGAAGGGAAAAGGATGAGCGAGGTTATTGGAAAACGTTGTTCGTATGGAAAGACCAAGAGAATGAGGAACGAGTTTGGGTTACCATCGCATCACGTGTCCATTGGTTTAGTGGACTGTTGTTCTCGATAATGTTTTTGGGCACGATTTGGACGATTCCTAGACGTACTTGGGCGATCGGTTTGTTGATCCTGGTACTTTCATCGCTCGCGATAGCGATGTCTTCTCTCGATCAGATCGTTCTCTTACCTGTTTCGATGTCAATCACTGGTTGTGCGCTTGGTATAATTTCAGCGTCGATTGCTCGCGTAGTTATCTCTCCACGAAAGGACCGGAGCGATGCAATCCGCGAAGACTCTGTTGTCGCTTGGGATCTACTTCGATCGGGTGCAACGATTCGGCCCGTAGCACCAAGCAATCAGACCGTTGCAAAGTCAGTATTGTTTCTTGTCGCTGCCTTTGGCTACGATTCCATTAGCATCGCACAGTCGGGGAACACCGCACCATCGGTACAGACACCTCGACAGGACATCCATTTCGATTTAGTGTTCCCAACAGAGGAATCGGAACCATCGACATCAATCGTTTATGTTCCAGACTCCCTGTATTCTTCCATCAAAGGGAATTCCGCTTCGCCGTATATATTGTTTTCCGCAAAGCATCAGTGGCGAGTCGCATCCAGGATGCGATCGTTTGCGGCTGTGGATCAACTATCATCCACTTATGACCTTTGGGTTGGTGTCATCGGGACCCCAGTCGAGATTCCGGTACGGTCCAATCAGATTCGTTTTTACGTTAACGATTCGGAGGTTGCCTACGGGGCACGCTTGCAGCGTAATCTCAGTAATAACACGATCGTTTGGTCTCCTGAAAAGCCAGGCAAGTATAAGGTGCAGGTGGTGGCAAATCTGCAAGCGGATGTTGACGAGAGCGATGCATCATCAACCGACGAGCCTCTTATAACTCAGTTATTTGACGTAAGCATTTTGCCAGCAGGCAATGCCATATTAGAAATCGAATTACCCGATACGCAACTTCAAGTGGAGTTGGATACGATTGGCGGGATGTCAAACCCATCACCAGGAAAGTTGGTGGCTTCACTCGGCAATGTTGACAAAATCAAAGGACGATTGAAATTCCCCAATAGTGGATTTGTCAGTCCTGTACGGAACAATAGCGTTACCGATCTCCCTACTCTTTGCACGGAGTTCTTGTTGTCCGAAACGATCCAAGCGCGTACGGTGATACATGTGCCACCTGGCGCATCAATGGAAAGCCAATTCGAAATGGAAGTCGATGGAAACTGGCAGCCGATTGGGAAATCATGGGGCAGTATTCAGCTTGTCGATACTCCAGCTTCCAATTCGTATTCTCGAAATCGCTATGTGTTTATCGACAAGTCTCGTGGACTCGTACCGAAGGAAAGAGCATCGCAACTATCGATTTTATGGGGCGTTCGAGATCCGACCGATGCGACATTAAATGCGTTGTTTGCGGATTGTACAGATCAAAGAATTCGTCCTTCGATTCTGCGTTACGCAAGGATGCCAGAGGCTGCTTGGAGTATTGAGGAGGTCAACACATGGTCCACGGTGATCGGTGAAAGAGAGAGGTTAGATTGGCCCGAGCTAACGGCGATCAATGTGAACCCCAGAGCAACATCGCTCCGTATTCCCACGAATGCGGGTCGTGGCGTGTTGAAAAAGGCTGCGAGGCAAACGAATGCCCAGGCGCGAGTTACTACTCGATGGACCGTGCACTCTGAATCGCAGACCATTCTCGTGCGAGTAGAAGTGAATGGAGCACTGAGCGGTGACTATATAGAAATGGACCTTCCGGACGGGTTTGTTGTAACGGAAGCGCGTCGCCGACAAGGAAGCTTTGTCGTTCTTCAGTGCGAGCACAAGAAAGATGGAAGTTCTACCAATCGAGTCAAACTGTTGTTGGACAGGTTACAGACAGACAGGCTTCAATGGAGGGATTTCGATTTCTCCATCCGCGCGGAACGCGAAGGCGTCGCAACTCAGAAAGGAACTCAGCCCCCAACTGTGTTTCTTCACCACATGAACACGGTGGAGCAAACCATTGAGCTAGCAGCATCCGATCGTTGGCAAATCCATGTTCAAGATCAAGAAGCACCGATCTACGGTTTAGGGATGAATGCAACCGTGCTGACCATCACACCCGATCAACGAATCTCTTTCGACCGCCGACAGTTTCCCGTCGCGGGCTCTATTGAACATCAATTCTTCTCACAACCGGAATCGGACAAGGTTCAATTGACGATGCGCGGTAGTTTCGAAATCCGCAATAACAGCTCAACGCGATTCATCGTAGAGATTCCCAGCTGGTTGGAGGAGTATTGGAACAGCGACCGTTCGGCTTCACTTATTCCGTGTCCCATCGCAGACAAGGCATGGCTTCAAGTTGATTTAGGTCAACCAAACCAGGAGATGGAACGCCGTGAGTGGTCGATCCAATTCTCTTTGATCCGCGACGAGTTGCCGTTACTCAAATCGGATCCATCATCGATTCGCCTTCTGGATTCTCGCCTGCAGTCGCTTCCGTTTTCAATTGAGTTTGCTGAACGTGATTTCCCTCAAGTGACGGATACATCTCTCTCAAATGGTGAAAAGCTGTCAGCGCATGTATGGACCGAGACATCGAAGCGAGACAACAGAAGTCGCTTGATCCGCTATTGGTTCGACGAATGGAGCCCGAGTCTTCAATGGGATATCGAATCCAAAGAAAGTATAGCAATGGTTCGAGTTCAAGATGTTAGTGTGCCGTGGAGTTGGAGCAACGGTGTTCTTTCGGCTTCGATTCCCCGTCAAGCCAGTGGCTGGATGTATGAAGTTGCGATAGAACTTCATACAACTAGTTCATCCGTGATCGTTCCTGAATTGCGATCCGCCCGTTCGGACATCAACTTTCCAGCCCCTAAAGAGATAGGGGAGCACAGGGACTTGGCGTTGTCCATTCTTGTGCAGAGTTTAGAAGAAAAGTTAGAGCAGTTGCCAGTCGACTTGCATGACGGTTCATTCGTAGCGCGATGGCTCGCCTTTTGGGGAGCAAAACTCTACGACCTTCGTCCATCCGAGAATCTGTCGACTGAAGATCTCGAGCATCGTTACGAGGAAATCGTGGGTCTGCTTGCGAAGCGCAATCCAAATTTCGTGCGAAAGCACGAACTGGGCCAATCATTATTGGATAGCAAGGAATTTGAACGAGATAGCATCGCCAAGATGGACTGGCTTTATGGAATGGAAACGGGCGTGTTCTTGTTTTCAGCGTTAGCAATTTATGGTCGATGGCGAAATCGACCATGGTGGTTACTAATCTGTGTTGCCATTCTGCTATGGTTGATGACCGGATGGATACTGCTCGCTAGTATTATCATTGGAGCAGCCGCGATCTCGGCAGCCGATACCTATTGGATACGCCGTACGAGCAAGACGATTTCGAGGAGCCAGCGACTTCGAGCGAGCTAGCTCTTTCCTGCTTGCCGTTGGTAGATCGCTTGAATCATGGCTTCGGTGTCTTTGAATTTCTGACCGGATGCCAAAGATTGCTCGATGAGTCGACGCGCGTCCGCTTCATTGTGTCCGAGTACTAGTAGTGCCTGATACGTCTCTTCGACAACTCCTGATTTTTGGACTTCGGCTCCAGGTAGCTCGCGACGAACCAGCAATGCGAACCTTGCCATCTTTCGACGCAATGTCGCGATGACTTTTTCAGCAGTCGCGGCACCAATGCCGGGCAGTGTCGAAAGCCCCTTGGCGTCCTGTTGTTCAATCATGATCGCGATATCCTGAACCGGGCGAACCATGGCACGCAAAGCCTTCTTAGCGCCCACTCCATCTACCGAACAGAAAAGATCGAAAAACTCCCGTTCAATCGTCGAGAGAAACCCGACAAGCTTTGGTGTTAATCGAGAACCTTGAGCTGCGTTCCCTTCGATGTAGTGAATTGTATGCAGAGAAATCGTCTTTGAAATTTCCGCTTGGAGATGTCGTCGCGTATATTCAGGAATCGAAACTTCGTACTCGAAAGGTGGAATGCAAAGGGTGGCTGTATCGTTGGTGAGCGTCAGTAGCTGGCCCGAGATCTTCGTAATCACTTTGTTTTCCTGGTTTTGGTTAGTAGTTGCCCTAGCGGACCCTTCGAGAAATGGTGACACAATGCGATGGCTAGCGCGTCGGCCACGTCAGGCGGATCAGGCGGTTCTTTAAGTTGCAATTGCATTTGAATGGCCCGTTGCATTTGATCTTTGGGAGCTCGCCCATTGCCTGTAAGTAGCTTCTTAACCTTGGTAGACTCGTACGAGAACATCTCTATGTTGGCCAATGCCGCGGCCAAGCACAATACGCCGCGCGCATGCCCCATGAGAATCGCGGTTCGAGGTCGTTCATAGTGGGAATAGAGTTGTTCAATGGCGACCGCTGACAAAGGATACGAAGAAACAACTTCGCCGATACCTTCATGCAATTCTCGAAGACGAGCCGAGAGAGATTGACTACGTGAAACTCGGATCACACCTGCTTCCACCAGTGATACTTTGCCTCCACAACTACGGATCACACCGTAACCGGTGATAGCGAGGCCAGGGTCGAGTCCAAGAACCAGAGTTTCGGCCATAGACCGACTTGCTAGGGCTTGGTTCGAATCGGAACTCATTGGACTGTGTCGGTGTTCAATACCACCTGGGAAGCTTGTTGGGCCGGCGAGTACAAACATGCCATTTCAGTCCCATTGCGCACTAGCAAGAATGGGCCAGCAACCGCAGGGTAATTCCATGTCACGCCATCCAAAATCGGTTGTTCATACACAACAGCCCCCTCTTCGCATTTGGCAAGAACAATTCTTCCGTCCTCTGCGGAGACGAGAAGCATCCCGTTGACGACCAGAAGCTGGCCTTGCCCGAATCGCCCTCCTCTCCAAATTCGCTTCCCATCCTCGGGTTCAACACATTCCAATACGCCATCACTCAAAGCATAAAGTCTTTTGTCATAGTAGATAGCGTTCGTGAATTTTGTCTTCAGTACTCGCGAGCTTTGCCAAAGAGTGGCTACCGACCAACTTTGTGAATTGCTGGAAGAATCACCCGAAGCGCGTTCGAGTCGGATCATCTTTGAACCTTGAGCGTACCCTTTTCCTAATAGTATTCTGCCATCCTCTAGCAAAACTGGCTGCGAAGCGCATGCATCCGAATTGGAGTGGCTAACCCAGTCCGTTGTCCAAAGCACTTTTCCATCCAATAAATCGTGGCCCGTTACATTGTTCTCGTTCACGCTGACGATCTGCTGGTCTATTCCAACCCGAATCAAGGCAGGAGACGCATAGCCGACTTGAGCAGTCCCTTGTTTCCAAAGAACATTTCCTGTTCGCAATTCCATCGAAACCAGAGTGATCGGAGTTTCTGAATTTGCTTTGCCACCCATCGGCACGATCACCTGCGCTCGGTCCGATTTCTTAACGACGAGGGGAGAAGCGCTTCTACCCCATTTGATGAGTTCTTCGGATTCTCCTTGTGTTGCGAAGCCCATCTTCAACACATCTTGAGTCCATAGAACTTCACCACTTACGGCATTACAGCATACGACGGTACCTGTTGCCGTTTGGGACAGTAGTAGATCCTCGAAGAGTGTCGGTGTAGCCCGTGGCCCGAGTCCTCCGAGTGGTTCGTAATGACGCCCTGGAAAACGTTGACTCCAACGGAGATTGCCCGATACTAAATCGAATGCTGCTAGGACTTCATCATCCGCATCTTGATACATGGTGTATGCTAACGAGCGATGGACAACAAACCCCGACCAACCTGCCCCAATCGGTTTCTTCCAAAGTAGCTGGGGTGGATGCTCTTTCCATTGAGTTCCAAAGCTTGGCTCTTCGACGATCCCGCTGCGTTGACTGCCGAGAAACTGCAAAAACTGTGCGTTCTTCGCATATTCTATCTGCGGACTATCCGCATCGACACGAGCATTGTCAACTGTCGGCTTCGGCGCTGCGAGCCAAGATCTCCATCCGAACTGAGGAAGAGTTTCGCCTGTAAATCCCTTGAGTTCGAAACAACCATAAAAGGCAGCAGCCGCAACAGCAACAACAAACAAAGACGCAACGCGTTGTACGTTTGATGCAACCCACATCCAAACGAGTCCAAGGCTTCCCACGGCCAACAGCATGAGACCTCCCGCGGCTAAGTTTGCGTACTGATGATCGATTTCAAAAATAGCCCATCGAGCAACTGGAATAGAGAACAAGGCTCCAATCCCTACCCAAAGAAGGATTGAAGCCTTTCGTCGATGTGGCTGTCTATCGAACTGCACTATTTTATCGGCCTAACGTAGATGTCGACTAGCGTGCGACGACTTTGTTGGATCGTGTCAATGCCTCGATATAATCGCTGGTGACATTGAGTACTTCTTCATTATAGAAGTTTCGTTGAAAGATGATCTTCTTCTTGTCTTCTCTCGCTTTCGCGTCTTTGTTCTCGGCGGCTGTCATTCCAGTGACCTCTTCTTCGATCTTCTCCGAGTTGAGTTCCTTGTTTCGCGCCATGTACTCGGATTCCTTTAACGGAATCGTCTTGATCTCTTTTTGTTTCACGTAGGTGTCGATTCTGGCTAGCAGTTTTTCAAACTCTGGATTCTTTGCGATCCGATCATTGGCTGCTTGCTGCAATCCAACCTTAATCGTCGAGTCGACCATTTTGTATTGTTTGTGCATGCGTGCCTGAACTTTATCCATCGGAAGTGCATAATCCAAATCCGATTCCGAGATATCCAGCTTGGCGGTAATCGAAGGCAAAATCACGTCGGAAGCGACACCCTCCAATTGTGTGGACTTTCCGTTGGGCAAGTAGAATTGTTGGATCGTCAGCTTTAGCCCACCGTATTGCTTGGATGCTCCGAGCAGTTGCGAAATGTCGAGCAACGTTTGGACTGTACCCTTACCGTGAGTCTTAGGGTCCCCCACGATGATGCCTCGACCGTAATCCTGGATGGCCCCCGCGAAAATCTCACTGGCGCTCGCACTCATTTGGCTGATTTTGACCACGAGCGGTCCAGTCCAAAGGATGGAACGTTCTTCGTCTTCGAGAACATCCACGTTTCCACCAGGTGTCTTCACCTGAACGACGGGACCACTCTCGATGAACAAACCGGTAACCGCGATCGCTTCTTGAAGGGATCCGCCGCCATTCTTACTCAGATCCAGAACGATGGCATCGATGTTCTGTGTCTTGAACTTGGTGATGATATCTGCAAGATCGCGTCGAGTGCTTCGGTAGTTCTTGACCCCTTTTCGAGCAGCATCCATGTCCAAATAGAAGCTCGGTAGGTTGATGTATCCGGTCTTATACTTGGTTCCATCTGGCTTCATACCATGCTCGACGACTTCCCCGCGAGCGGCTTCGTCTTCAAGTTTGATAAGGTCTCGCGTGATCTCGTAGATTTGCGTCGTACCTGTTCCTTTTGGCTTCACATGAAGCTTCACCTTGGTACCCTTCGCACCGCGAATCATGGAAACTACATCAGGCAGTTTCATATCGACCGTTTCCACTGGCGGTGCATCATTGTCTTGGCTGACAGCCACGATGTGATCACCCACCTTCAGACGCCCATCTCGATCGGCGGCACCGCCGGTGACAATGTTTTCCACGACGGTTTGGCCGTCATCAGGTCGAAGCGTTGCACCGATACCAGTGAATTCCAGTTTCAGATGGACATCGAAATCTTCCTGTTCGCGCGGTGACATGTACGTCGTGTGCGGATCCAAGGAGTTCGTCAGCGATGTCAGATAGAGTTCTAGCAACTCATCGACGTCAGTTTTCGACTTGATGTTGTAGAGCGTGCGGTAGCGTTTGTGTAGCGTGTCCTTGATCTCTGTTTCGGACTTTCCATCCGCCTTGAGAGAGAGGACGTTAAGTTTGATCGACTTGCGAATTCGGTCCTTCAGTTCTGCTTCATCCGCAGCCCATGGAAGTTCTTTCGCATCGGAAATAATCGACTCGTCGACAGTAAAGTCGTGGGCTGCGTCGATTTGCTCATGGATGTAGGGCATGAATTGGTCTAGTCGCTTCAAGTACCGTTTGAAGACCATATAAGCAAAGTCGACGTTGCTTTTCTTGATCATGTCGTCCAGTTGATTCTGGTAAACACGAAACTCATCCACGTCTGAAAGGAGCAGGTACGATTTGAGCGGATCGACGTTTTTCAGGAATATGTCGAATCCGCGAAACGACATTTCGTCGTTGAATTGCGGGTGCGAAATATGCTCTTTCTCAATAATACTGCGGACTGCCCGAACGATAATCGACGTGTTGGCAGGTGCTTCGGTCACGGCGGCCACTCGCGCCAGTTCTTGCGAGACCGAGCATTGGGGGAATAGCAGAGTTCCAGTAACCACCAGGCTCGCGAAGGCACCTCGTGCCAGAACTCTCGCCTTCTTATCCGATTGCATAAGCATTTTTTGCCCCAACGTACGAATGAAAATGAATCTGGAAAAAGCAGGCTGTTTATGACGCCAACTTCTCCATTAGTGCATGGTAGGAGATGCATCCCCTCAAATCAACATGGATAGATACGAAGAATATCGAAGAAAGTATGCATATTAGTCGGGAAAAGTTGTCGAATATCGCCGAATTCTGGCTCCTTCACCCTTGGACGAATTTGCCGGTCTCGTTAAACTCTTGACCCGCGAAAAACCGAAGGATCTTCAATTATGACAAAACAAAAGACTCACAAATCCACCAAAAAACGAGTTCGATTGACTGCCAACGGAAAGGCGAAGCATCGAAAAGCAGGCACCAGCCATTTGGCGATCAGCAAATCTGCAAAGAAAATCCGACAACTTCGGGGCACCAGAGTCCTGGAGCCTCAGTTCGTTCAAGCAGTAACTGATGCGCTGCGTGGCTACAGCTACTGACTTCGTGGCTACAGCTACTGACTTCGTGGCTACAGCTACTGATCGTCGAATGCTGATGGGATTCGAGTTCTGCTGACGTTAGAATTCTACCGTCTGATGACGACTAACAATCAAGACAAATGGCGATCCGGCGATTTTGGAACCGGAAAGCTGACGTACAACGGAAACGATGTACTATAAAAAACACCGTAGGCCCGCTTTTATTAGACCAAGCGTGTGGGTATCAACGGATGCGAAAGACTGTTTTGGGCCTGCTTGAGCAAAATTGCTCACACTTCGCATCGACCTGAGAACGCTACAGCAACAAAGGTTGCCACTTAGATGAGAACGAGAAAGGGTTCAGCACGAAGGCAGGCGAAACGTCGCTTGTTCCAGCGCGCTGAAGGTTACGTTGGCGGACGCCGACGATTGTACAGAACGGCGAAAGAAACACTGGTCAGAGCCGGTGTATTTGCGTTTCGCGACCGTAAGGCCAAAAGACGAAATTTCCGCCGTCTTTGGATCATCCGGGTCAATGCTGCTGCACGAATGCATGGCCTTCGGTATAGCCAATTCATTAACGGGTTGCTCAAGGCAAAGATTGAGCTAGACCGAAAGACATTAGCCGAAATGGCGGTCAATGATGCGGCAGGCTTTGCTGTTGTCGTTGAGGCCGCAAAGAAGGCTCTTGGCGTCAGCTAAACGATCGTTTTGCATCGTTTCAACTGAATAGAATACGAGAAACTTCAGACGGCCCTTTTGCAGGCCGTCTGTTTTTTTGTATACATCGCTAGGTGTATTTTCTTGCGGGTGTATATTTCGCTGGGTACATAATTCGCTATCGACGTAATTCGCTGTGTGAACATCCCGTTGTCGAAGTCGCTCTAGTCGAGAGACTCTTCCAACGCAACTTAACCACTTCTTCGTTTTCAACATGTCACTACCAGATTTTTTGAAGTCGCTAGACGATTTGATGGATGAGGCTCGAAAATCCCTCGAATCAGTTGATTCCGGCGATGCACTGGAAGCACTACGAGTCAAGTTTGTCGGCGCGAAAAGTGGCGTTCTCAAGACTGTCCAAAAGATGATGGGAGCCATCGATGTTTCGGATAAACCATCGGCAGGGAAACGATTTAATGAAGTTAGGGATGCAATTCAGTTAGCGATCGATCAAGCCGCTGAGAAGCTTGGCGGCGGAGCCAGCTCTTCGAAGAGTGGACCGATGACAGATCCAACGCTTCCGGGCATCCGGCCTTCTCTTGGACAGCTTCATCCGATCACTCAGACCATTGAACATCTGAAAGAGATCATGAGTCGGTTGGGCTTTTCTGTCACAGAGGGCCCGGAGATTGAGGATACATGGCATAACTTCGTGGCCCTGAACATTCCGGAAGACCATCCAGCTCGCGATCCACTCGACAATTTCTATTTGGCTACCGCAAAGAAACAAGGGGTCGGCAATCCGGCAGACCGTGACGCGATGTTGCTCCGAAGCCAAACAAGTACGGTGCAGATACGTGTTATGGAAAAGCAATCGCTTCCATTGCGTATCATTTCATTGGGTCGGGTTTACCGACCAGATGCACCCGACGCAACCCACTTTCCTATGTTCCATCAGATGGAAGGACTTTGGGTCGATAAACATGTAACCATGGCTCAACTGAAGAGTGTTCTTCGCTTGTTTGCAACCAGCTATTTGGGGAGCGATGTGCGGGTGCGTTTTCGACCTTCCTTTTTCCCATTCACGGAACCGAGCGTGGAAGTGGATTACTGGTGGAATGGGCAATGGATTGAATTCGGAGGCGCTGGCATGGTCGACCCCAATGTGTTCGGCCATCTGAACATCGATCCTGAGCAATGGTCCGGATTCGCATTTGGGCTTGGTGTGGAGCGTCTATGCATGAGACGCTTTGGCATAACGGACATCCGCGATTTGTATCGAAGCGATGTACGATTCCTCCGGCAGTTCGCATCCTAGTCGCATCGCACTAGTAGCATCACATTCGTTTTATTGTTCCATCTGATTTCAGTTCGTTGGGTTTCAATTTGCCATGCTAGTTTCTTGGGAATGGTTGTCAGATTACGTTCAACTCACGGTAGACCACGAAGAGATGGCGACCCGATGGGCTCTTACTGGGCTGAATCATGAGAGTACCGAGATGGTCGAAGGCGTGCCTGTCATTGACCTTGAGATAACCAGCAACCGAGGGGACTGCCTGGGGCATATTGGCATAGCTCGTGAAGCGTCCGTACTTTTGTCTCAGACGCTGACGATTCCATCTCCTGTGCTTCAAGAGTCAACGACCAGTGTCTCTTCGGCGCTAACCATCGAGAATCAGTTTCGCGAAGGCTGCCCTCGTTACATTGGGAGAGTTATTCGAGGAGTCAAGATTGGCCCAAGCCCAGAGTGGCTTCGCAAACGACTCGAAGCCATCGGAGTCAAATCGATCAACAACGTGGTCGATGCAACAAACTACGTTATGTTCGAATGCGGTCAGCCGTTACACGCATTTGACATGTCGAAGATTCGAGGGAACAAAATTGTTATCCGCCCAGCAACAGCAAAGGAGAACTTTGTTGCGATTGACCACAAGACTTATCCACTGGATCCAACGATGGTCGTTATCGCTGATGAATCACATGCTGTCGCCTTGGCGGGCGTCATGGGAGGCGTCGATAGCGAAGTAGGAAACAACACAGTGGATGTTTTGCTGGAGGCTGCCGAGTTCGCACCACTTTGCATTCGACGAACTGCCCGAAAACTTAAATTGCATTCTCCTTCTTCGTATCGTTATGAGCGTCGCGTAGATTCAGCGCAACTGGATTGGGCCTCCAGGCGATGTGCCGAGCTTATACTCAAGCTAGCAGGTGGTGAATTGTTGAAAGGCGCCGTCGATACAGGGATAGTAGAAACAGCCCCGCTATCGATCACTTTGCGAGCAGCGCGCATTTCCAACGTTCTCGGAATCGACGTCCCGTGGAGCATCTCTAAGGATATTCTTCAGCGCTTGGGATGCCAGGTCCGTGCGGGCTCCTCGGAGTCCGAGGCCGTTGTTTGTCCGCCAACCTATCGTATGGATTTAGTTCGAGAGATCGACCTTATCGAAGAGATAGCCCGAATTTACGGATATGACAAGATTCCTGAAGATGCAGTCGTACCGATGGTTGCGAGCGCACGTCGCCCTAAAGATATCATGATGCAGACCGTTCGAAATGTCTGTTGCGGATGCGGGTACCATGAAACGATGACGCCGAGTCTGGTCGGAAAGTCGCCGTCGCTCGCAGTGAGTCCATGGTCCGAGCTTGAGCCGATGAGTACTCTCGTTCCGTTGCTCGAAGGGGCCAGCCTGTTGAGGCGTTCGTTGATCCCTAGTCTACTTGCTTCTCGGCTGCACAATCAACAACAGTCGAATCGCGACGTGCGCCTGTTTGAGACATCCAATGTCTATTTGGCCAGTGTATCGGGAAAGCCTGTGGAGCAACTGAACCTTGGTCTCCTTGGTACCTGCGATATCCGAGAGGTCATCGGTACGTTTGAAGAAGTATTGGACCGTGTTTGCGGACGAGAGTTCGCAATCCAGAAAGTGACGATGCAAACCGTCGCTTGGCCGTACTTGGAAGCCAGCACAGGAATCGAATGGCTTATCGATGGTGAGCGAATTGCTTGGGTCGGACAAATCGGAAGACCTATTGCCGATAGTATGAAGCTAGACGCGTTGGTAGCTGTTGGAGAACTGAACCTCGATCTATTGCTTCGATTCGCGCGTACTGTGCCACAATTGAAATCGATTATCCCTTTTCCAGTTGTTGACCGTGACTTGAATTTGATCGTCGACGAGCAACTCTCTTGGCAGATCTTGTCGACTGCGATCAAACAATCGGCAGGACCACTCTGCATTGGAGTAGCGTTCAAAGAGATTTATCGCGACACCAAGAAAGATGGCGAGGGGAAAAAGCGAGTCTTGCTCAGTTTGCAGCTTCAGAGCGAAACGGAAACCTTGACCAGCAAACAAGCGGACGACGCTATTCAAAACGTACTGTCAACCTGCAAGGAACGATTCAACGCGACTATTCTTTTGTAGACGACATATCCATTTTGCAGACGGCCTGTTTTGTAGCGGTGGCATGTTGCTCCGCTTCAGGCACCTTTGCTAATTCTTGAGTCTGCGTTGGAATGCGGCTGAATGGACTAGCCCCTCCAGCAGTACGTCGAAACGTCCACCTTTCTGATCGAGCTCATCAACCAAGTGTTCGATGGTGGGATCATCGTAGTATTCCAGCCCCCGCCCCAATGCATAGATGAATAACTTTTCCGTTACGCAACGATAAAAGTCCTTGCGGCGATCGGTTGCCAGAATGCGTTTCAACTCTTGGATGTTTGCGAATTTCTCCCCCGTGGTTAATTCTCCTGCAGTTTCGATGGGCGCACCGTTCTCGAGATCGCGCCACGCCCCAACGGCATTGAAGCTCTCGAGAGCCAAGCCGAGTGGATCCATTCGAGAATGACACGAAGAGCATAAAGCGGATTCTCGGTGAGCAGCCAAAAGCTCTCTCAGCGAGGGTTCGCGTCCACCGAATTTGTCGGCGGCGTCTTCTAATGCTGGAACATTGGGCGGGGCAGGTGGAGCGGGCGTACCCAGGATGTTATCCAACAAAAAGAGTCCGCGCTTCACGGGTGAGGTACGCGTAGGATTCGATGTTACCGAGAGCATTGTCCCTTGGGTAAGGACTCCACCCCGCGGACTACCAGCGGGAAGTTGTACTTTGCGCAGCCCTTTCCCTTCGACACCTTCTAGCTCGTACAGCTTCGCGAGATTGGCATCGACGAAAACATAGTCTGCGTCAATCAGTTCGATCAAACTGCGGTTGTTTCGCATAATGTACTCAAAGGATTTTTCCGTTTCCTTTCGCATCGAACTTCGAACCGATGCGTCAAACCGGTCTCGAAGTTTTCCTAACTCTTGCAATCGAGCGATTCCTCGTTCTACTTCGGGATCCTCTGGAGTCCCTTCGGGCTGAAATCGCTTCCCTTTCCCCGAATACTTTGCACGGAGTGTTTTGTACTCGGTCTGAAATCCATAAGCCGCGATTGGATCAATGGAAACCTTTTCTACGTCGCTCGCTCTGAGCCATTGGCCAGCAAAGCTTTCCACGAACGCATTGGCGCGTTCATCCTTTACCATCCGCTGCAATTGCGAGGGGAGCTGAGCTCTTAATTGTCGCTTTGAAGCCAAATCCAAGAGCTCTTCATCCGGCATCGTGGACCAAAGCAAATAAGAAAGCCGAGTCGCCAAAGAAAATTCATCGATCCGACCACTGATTTCCGAAGAATCCGATTCTTCTAAGGGTTCGATACGATAGAGAAACTGTGAAGAGGCCAGTACGGCGGATATCGCTTTTTGAATGCCATCTTCAAAAGTCTTGCCGGACTGGGAATAAACAGACTCGGCAATGGCTACTAATTTATCGATGGAGGCATCGCTCGCTGGACGCCTATAGGCCTTGGTTGCGAATTTTCGAAGAACTTCGGCGGCGTAGGTTTTTCGAGACGATGGATCGTCAGGCGCCGTATCTCTTGTGAAAAAAAGATCAAACCCTTTCGGATGCTTCCAAAGTGTTGGATCTTTGGGGCCACCCACTGCAGCCGACACCAATTGATAAGTCACAAATCGTTCTGCCAAATCCTTTGCCTTGATTCCATGATCGTCTGATTCAAGCTGGCGAAGTTCCAATTCAAGTTGATGTTTACCTGGTTCAAGCCGAACGGTGAACTCTCGTCGGACGAGTTTGTCTTCTTCCCACTTGTTGTCTGATGCGTAAAGCTCTGTACCATCCAACCGGCAAACGACACGATATCTCCCTGGATGAAACTCAAAGGAACCATCTAATTTTTCCAAGGTTGATACGACGTATTCACCATCGTGCTCCACGGTGAACGAATTCTTGATGACAGTCTCGTGATCGTGCCGAATTCCCGCACCATTCTCTTTGCCATCGTCAGAACGAAACTCTTTTCCTTTCCATTCCTGTTTTGACATCACGTACGATTGCGTCGGAACAGCTTCTTCCGCGACAGTCTTTGCGGCTTGAATATATTTTTCGAGAAGCATAGGCGAGACCGACATCGCATCTCCAACGGTATCAAATCCGAATCCGGTATCGTCGGGTGGAAACACCACTTCCGCATTGAAATCAACACCCGTCAGATCGAGGATGGTGTTTCGATACTCACGGCGATTTAGTCGACGAAGCGGAGGTTTACCAGGGTTGGGGTTTGTCGGATCGTTTTGAAAAACGTCTTTTTGAATCCACTGATGAAGTGTTGTCTTGTCACCTTCGCTCAATGGCTCACTTC
>Ga0315899_10004055_pt1 | contig 15851 bp, 17 predicted proteins | sample LakEriMetagenome_2_FD_203518 | JGI IMG/M metagenome (GOLD analysis project Ga0315899, IMG submission 203518) | Freshwater fungal communities from buoy surface, Lake Erie, Ohio, United States - Buoy 4 MA112 | ecosystem: Environmental > Aquatic > Freshwater > Lake | place: USA: Lake Erie, Ohio... | reverse complement strand
ACGCCGTCGTGAAGATGATCGATTCATTGGGTGAGTAATCGGCGGCGGAGATATGGCCGGTGGAGAGAATGGTCGTGCCAGACCCCAGCAGCGTCTTTCGGCTCATTTGAGTCTGCAAAGCGCCGTTCGTCTTCACATAGCTTTCGATGCTCATGTTGATATTGGAACTCCCGTTCCCCGGCATCATCGCGTCAGCCAGAATGGGCGCATAGGCCCGCACGCGCGAATCATATTCCGGGTAGCGGGAAGCCATGCGCGTCACCCCGATAAAGGCGTTTTCAAACGCCCTCTTTTCAAGCCACAGGCGCGTGACTTCCAGCACGAAGCAGAAGAGGATCATCAGCAGTGGCAAGGCGAGCGCAAACTCGACCGCCGCGACGCCGCGATGATCCGCCTTCAGGCCCATTTTTTTGGCGATGTTCGACTTCATCATCTCAGTCCATCGGTCTTTCCGCGAGCAGAGCGTAGTTGAATATCTGAACTTGGGTACGACCGCCGGACGTAGGCAGGATCAATCGCGCCGTCGGCCACGGGCTGGACCATTCATAGCCCATCGCGACGATATAGGCGTCGTTCGTCAGCACCGCTGGCGCCAGATTGTCGATGATCACGGGCGGAGTGACGGGATTGGACACCAGATTGGTGGCATCATAGAGAGCGATCTTCATGACCGCCGCATCGCAACTGATGCTCACCAGTTTGGGCGCATTGCACGCCGCGTCGCGCATCCCGACCGTCGTCGGGATCAACTTCTGCACCCGCTGGTCCCGTAAATAGCGCGCAACCGCGTCGGATGCCGACGACATCGACGATTGGTACAGAGCAACGAACCCAAGCTCGAAGAACATCAGCAGCAAGACGATATAGATCGGCAACAGCAGGGCGAATTCGGGAATGGCCGCGCCGCGCCGGTTGCGCCGGACGCGATCAAGAACAGTCATTGGCCGGTGCCACGTCGCTGGGATAGGTTTCAGACGGTCGCTTCACATATTTCAACTGCAGCGAGTTGAAATTGCCGCCATAGGTGTCGTCCTTCCCTTCCGCTGCAATAGTCAGGTCGTAGATGGAGTAGAGATCGACGGGAAATTCGAACACCGCGCAGATCCACCCCTTGCTGGCCGGCTCGGATATGGTCAGCTTCTTTACCGTGGGGGACACGGGGCGAACGCCAGTCAGATAGACGGAAATGGTGTTGCTGCCGGTGTCGTTGATGCGCCCGTAATACCAAAATGAAAACTGATATGTGCCCCGGTGCAGTTCGACCCTCTTGGTCATGCTGCTGTTCGTGGGGCCGCCGTTATTGGAATGGCTGTCCAGTTCGACGACATAATTATTCTTCGCGTTGGCCGGAAGGGCGCCATAGTTGTTATTCGACCAGTCCTGAATTTCCACGCCCGGCCCGGTGCCATAGTCCCAGCCATAATCCTGCGGTTTGAATACCGCCCATGTCTGGTTGAGCTGTAGCAGGGGCTGGGTGGTCGGGCGCGTGAATTGCGAGGACAGGATCACGCTGTTCTTGGCAGGATAAGGCGGGATGCCCTGACAGCTGGCCGACACGTGAACCGTCATCGTCTTTCCGGGGTTGCCGAAAAACTGCAGCGCAGGAATGGTCGCGACCGCGGACACCGACCCCGAATTGAAATCCTCGACCACGGTGCGCGACGTGATGGCAAAACCACGGTCCTGCGCCAACGAGTCGAACAGCTTTTCGGCATAGGATTTGCGGGCCGAGTCGTCATACACATTGGTGCGCGACGGCTTGAGGCCACGGTTGCAGGCGGTTTCGGCTATATTTTGCAGTTCCGCCTTGCGGGCAAGCGCCATCATGATCGTGGCGCCACCAAGCGTCAGTATCAGAATGGCGGGCAAGGCGATGGCGGTCATCAGCAATATGCCGCCCCGCTGATCGGTCCCAACGGTCAGCAAGCGCGCATGCGCCGCCTTCGATCCCCACCACAGTTTTACAGCCACGACGATCACCAGTTACAATATCGAAGCAGCTTCATAACCGATGTTAATAAAAATTGGATTACCGGGGCTGGTTCAGTGGCCGAACGCCGGGGTGCCCAGCTTCAGCCCCGTGAATTTTGCAGCGAAGGCATAGCTGTCGGCCATCTCCTCGATCAGCTTGTCGATCGGCTTGCCTGTGCCATGGCCGGCCCGCGTTTCCACGCGCAGCAGCCGGGGCCGCGCGCCCAGGTCGACGGCCTGGAGCGCGGCGGCATATTTGAAGCTGTGCGCCGGCACGACCCGGTCGTCGGTGTCGGCCGTGGTGACGAGGATCGCGGGATAATCCTTGCCCGCCAATATATTATGGTAGGGCGAATAGGCGTAGAGCAGGGGAAAGTCGCGAGGATTGTCGGGCGATCCATAATCGTCCACCCAGTATCGGCCGGCGGTGAAGCGGTCGAAGCGCAGCATGTCCATGACCCCCACCGCCGGCAACGCGGCCTGGAACAGGTCGGGCCGCTGGTTGACGACAGCGCCGACAAGCAGCCCGCCATTGGAGCGGCCCTCGATCGCCAGCCCGTCCTGCGGGGTGAAGCCATTGGCCTTCAGCCATTCGCCCGCCGCGATGAAATCGTCGAACACATTCTGCTTGTTCGCGCCGCGCCCGGCCTCATGCCAGGCCTTGCCGAACTCGCCGCCGCCGCGCAGGTTGGCAATGGCATAGACGCCCCCCTGTTCCAGCCACGCCATGCGCGTCGCCGAATAGCCGGGCGTCAGGGAGATGTTGAACCCGCCATAGCCGTAGAGGATGGTCGGCGCTGCCACCGCCCGGTCGGCCAGCGCCTTCTTGCGCAGGATGGTGATGGGGATCATCGTCCCGTCCTTCGACGGATAGGCGCGCTGCTCCACCCCGTAATCGTCCGGGTCGAAGGGCAGGTCGGGCTCGGCGAAGAGCTGGCTCTGCCGGGTCGCGGTGTCGAAGCGATAGATGCTGGCGGGCGTGACGAAGCCGGAAAAGCTGAAGAAGGTTTCGGGATCGCCGTCGCGCCCGGAGAACCCGGCCGCCGTGCCATAGCCGGGCAGCGGCACGTCGCCGACCTTGCGCCCGTCCAGCTCCACCAGTTCCGCGACCGTCTGCGCGTCGCTCATATAGGCGAGGATCAGGCGGTTGCCGACCAGCGATCCGCCCGCCAGCGTCTCCTTGCGTTCGCCGATCAGCGGCCTGGGCCGCCGGCGCGGGTGGGCCGCGTCCAGCGTCACCACGCTCAGGGTGGGCGCGTGAAAGTCGGTGACGAAGTAAAGGGTGGTGCCCCGGCTGCCGATCAGCCGCCAGTCGTTCTCCGGTCCCCTGACCAACAGACGCGGGCGGACCGCGCCGCCGGTGAGTTCAGCGACATGGACCTCGCGGCGGGGGTCGATGCCCTCGAAACTGCTGATGACGAGCCAGCGGCCATCGCTCGTCACCTGTGCCTGATGGCTGAGCCCCGGCCGGTCGGGCGTGGCGTAGATCAGCTGGTCCTGCGACTGGGGCGTGCCGATGCGGTGATAATAAAGCTGCTGGTCCCGGTTGGCGGACCGATAGGCTTCGCCCTCTTCCGGCGCGGGGAAACGGGAATAGAAGAAGCCCTCGCTGCGGCCGTCCCAGGCGATCTGGGAGAATTTGACCCAGCGCAGTTCATCGTCGAGCGTCCGGCCGCTGTCGACGTCCAGCAGGCGCAGCGTGCGCCAGTCGCTGCCGGCTTCCTGCACCGCATAGGCGAGGCGGCGGCCATCCGGCGAGGGCGCCCATTCGGCCAGCGCCAGCCCGCCGTCCTTCGCCCAGTCGTTGGGATCGAGCAACAGGCGCTGGCGCCCGTCCAGCCCGTCGCGGACATAAAGCGGCGTCTGGTTCTGAAGCCCCTTGTTATAGCCGTAGAAATAGCGGCCGCCCGCCTTGCGCGGCAGCATGTAGCGACCGTGTGACAGCAGCGCCTGCATGCGCGCCTTGAGCGCGTCGCGGCCGGGCAGCGCATCGACATAGCGGCGGGTGAGCGCATTTTCCCGCCCTACCCAATCGGCCACCGCCGGGTCGGCGCGCAGGTCGTTTTCCAGCCAGCGATAGGGATCGGCGACCTTTACGCCGAAATGATCCTCGACCAGATCCTGCCGTGGGGTGGCGGGATAGGCGAGCGCGCCATTGCGGCCCCCGCCTGCGTCAATGACGGCATTGTCCGGCGCGGCGAGGGCGCGGGCAGGGCCGGAGAGGGCGAGGCAGGTCACCGCCAGCAGCAGCGGCAGGAACGGGGCGGCGCGCATCCTCTTGTCTTTTAACTCTTATCAAAAGCGAACAGGCCGCAGCTCTAATGAGCCGCGGCCTGTCGGTAAAGCGTCCAGTCCCGCGACGCAGGACCGGTTCGGATCAGGCGTCTTCCAGCTCGTCCGCGTCGGCGCCCTGGACCGGACCGCTGTCCTGACCCTTGGCGGTGACGTCGCGGTCGACCAGTTCGATGATCGCGACCGGCGCAGCGTCCGATGCGCGGAAGCCGGCCTTGATGACGCGGGTGTAGCCGCCGTCGCGATCCTTGTAGCGCTCGGCCAGGACATCGAACAGCTTGGTGAGCTGGGCGTCGTCCTGCAGGCGCGACTGGGCCAGGCGACGGTTGGACAGGCCACCCTTCTTGGCGAGGGTGATCAGCTTTTCGACGTAGGGGCGCAGTTCCTTCGCCTTGGCAGTGCCGGTCAGGATCTGCTCATGCTTGATGAGCGAGGCCGCCAGGTTGCGGAGCAGGGCGGTGCGGTGACCGGCGCTGCGCTGAAGCTTACGATGACCAACCTTGTGACGCATATGTCTTTCCTTCGTTCGTTAAGGGGCCGTTTCAGGTACCCCAGACCAGGCGACCGTTGGAGGTCGTCGCCCATTCACCTTCCCGAGCCGTCCGGTAACCGTCACGGGAGTAAATCCCGTGACGTCAGTCGATGCTGCGCATCGCTGGCCGGTCGTTCGCGTTCGCGTTGCGAACCGCCGCGCTGCTGCGCTGCGCGGCTCGCTCCGACTTAGCCCAGCAGCTCCTGTTCGAGCTTCTTGGCCATTTCCTCGATATTCTCCGGCGGCCAGCCGGGGATGTCCATGCCCAGGCGCAGGCCCATGGACGACAGCACTTCCTTGATTTCGTTCAGCGACTTGCGGCCGAAATTGGGGGTGCGCAGCATCTCGGCCTCGGTCTTCTGGACCAGGTCGCCGATATAGATGATGTTGTCGTTCTTGAGGCAGTTGGCCGAGCGGACCGACAGTTCCAGTTCGTCCACCTTCTTGAGCAGGTAGCGGTTGATCTGGTTGGTGTCGCTCTCGCCTTCCGAAGACGCGGCGGCCGCGGCATGGGTGGCCGAAGGGCCAGCGGCGGGCAGCGCGTCCTCGAAGTGGACGAACAGCTGGAGCTGGTCCTGCAGGATGCGCGCGGCATAGGCGACCGCGTCTTCCGGCGTGACGGTGCCGTCGGTTTCGACGGTCAGCGACAGCTTGTCATAGTCCAGTTCCTGGCCGACGCGGGTATTGTCCACCTTGTAGGCGACCTGGCGCACGGGCGAGTAAAGCGCATCGACCGGGATGAGGCCGATCGGCGCATCGGCCGGACGGTTGGCGACGGCGGGGACATAGCCCTTGCCGACGTCGGCGGTCAGTTCCATGTTGAGCGTCGCGCCCTGGTCCAGGTGGCAGATCACCAGGTCCGGGTTCATCACTTCGATGTCGCCCACGACGCTGATGTCGCCAGCCTTCACCACGGCCGGGCCGGTGGCGGAAAGCTGAAGGCGCTTGGGGCCTTCGCCTTCCATCTTCAGCGCGACCTGCTTGATGTTGAGGACGATGTCGGTCACGTCTTCGCGCACGCCGGCGAGCGACGAAAATTCATGCAGGACGTTCTCGATCTTGATCGAGGTGACCGCCGCGCCCTGAAGCGAGGACAGAAGAACCCGGCGCAGCGCGTTGCCGAGCGTCAGGCCGAAGCCGCGCTCCAGCGGCTCGGCGACGAAGGTGGCCTTGCGCCGACCGTCGCCCGAAGCCTTGATCTCGAGGCTGCTGGGCTTCTTCAATTCCTGCCAGTTCTTCATGTTGACAGTCATGTATTTCCCCTGGGGATGGGCCGGAACGCTTGTTTATCCTGCACCCGACAGGACGTTCCGGCGATGCAAACGGGCAAAGGGCGACGCGTCCGCCGCCCCGAAACACGCGCTGTGCGCTGTTAGACGCGGCGGCGCTTGGACGGACGGACGCCGTTGTGCGGGATCGGCGTCACGTCGCGGATGGAGGTGATGTGGAAGCCCACGGCCTGCAGCGCGCGCAGGGCCGATTCGCGGCCCGAACCGGGGCCCTTCACTTCGACTTCCAGTGTGCGCACGCCATGTTCGGCGGCCTTGCGGCCCGCATCTTCCGCGCACACCTGAGCGGCGTACGGGGTCGACTTGCGGCTGCCCTTGAAGCCCATCATGCCGGCCGAGGACCAGCTGATCGCATTGCCCTGGGCGTCGGTGATGGTCACCATCGTGTTGTTGAAGCTGGCGTTGACGTGCGCGACGCCGGCCGAGATGTTCTTGCGCTCGCGCCGCTTGATGCGCTGGGGTTCGCGTGCCATTTTTTCTGCTCTTCCTACAAAATCTGCTAAGCCTAGGCTGTGCCCAAGGAGGGCTGCCTCCGGCGGAGTAAGGCTGAAAACAGTCCCCCGGACTGTTTCCGGGCGCCTTACTTACTTCTTCTTGCCAGCGATCGGCTTCGCCTTGCCCTTGCGGGTGCGCGCATTGGTGTGCGTGCGCTGGCCACGGACCGGCAGGCCCTTGCGATGACGCAGGCCGCGATAGCAGGCCAGGTCCATCAGGCGCTTGATGTTCATCGCCGTTTCGCGGCGCAGGTCGCCTTCGACGGTCAGGTCGGCGTCGATGGTCTCGCGGATCTGCAGGACTTCGGCGTCCGACAGGTCCTGGACGCGGCGACCATGGTCGATGCCCAGCTTATCAGCGATGTCGACGGCGGTCTTGCGGCCGATGCCGTGAATGTAGGTGAGCGCGATGATCACGCGCTTGTTGGTCGGGATGTTGACACCCGCGATACGTGCCATGGTAATCTTTTCTCCTGCTCCACAGGGCGGACGGGCCGCCCTATCTCAAAGCGTCAGGACCGGGCTTCCTTGGCATGGAAAAACGGCCAAATTCATGTCCCCCCGGACGCAAAAAAGACGGCCGGTGCAGGAAGCACCGCCGCTCGCCAGCGTCTTGGGGAGGGCCGCCAATAGCGAGTCGCCGGAAATGTGTCAATCGCCCTGCGGCGACCCGTCCGCTGGAGCAGCAGGATGCGTCAGTGCATCAGGTCGATCTCCAGTTCGCCCTCATCCTGTCCATCCCAATAATGGGCGCGTTCGGCATGGACGTGGATCATCACCAGGCCCGGCGTGTCGGCGCCCTGCTCGAACCAGGCCTCCAGGTCCGGGTTCCAATGATCGTCGAACCGGCTCCGGTCGCGGATCAGGTCGGCGTGGCCTTCCAGCGCGATGAACAGAGGCCGCTGGCCGAACAGGCCGCTCTTGCCATGGAAGGACAGGCTGACGCGGGGGTCGCGTTCTATATCGCGGACCATCAGCGTGTCCTCGGTCGTGAAATAGAAGGAATCGCCGCCATGGGCGACGTCATGGTTGTTGCTCATCGGGCGGGCGCCGATATGCCCGCCGTCGGTGTGCGTGGACAGCATCGCAAAGTCGATCTGCTGCATCTTTTCCGCCAGGCTGGCGAGGGTGTGCTGCGTCATGCGCGTCTCCTTTCCACTATTCGTCCCCAACGCAGGACAGGGCGAGTCGGGTTCCGCCAAAGGGATTCGACAGCGGAAGGATAAGAACATAACATGAACAATATCGCTCGAGTCGGAGGATGTCGCCATGCATAGTCGCCTTCAGCCCCTCTACCGGGCCTTTTACGCCATCAAGCCGCCGGAGCGCGTCGCGCGGCAGATCGATCATTTCGCGGATGCCCTTGATCCGACGGCGGACCGCGTTCCCACCGGCCACCAGCATATCACGCTCGGCATCACCACGGACGCGCCCGTCTATCCCTATGAGCGTATCAAGGCACTGCGCCGGGCAGGCGCGGGCATCCGCGCCGAGCCGTTCGACCTGACGCTCGACCGGCTCAGCATCGGCGGGCGGTCCGCGGCGCTGAGGCCGGCGCACGCCGTGCCGGGCCTCACGGCCCTTCGACAGGAGATCATCCGCGCGATGCAGAATGCCGACGCGACCACGCGGCCCGGCTGGACCTTCAGCCCGCACCAGACGCTGTTCTACCGCGACGGCCGCCCGGATCAGCGGCCAGTGCCCGGCTTTGGCTGGCGGGTGGAGGAGGTGGTGCTGATCTGCAGCCATGTCGGCCGCACCAGGCATGAGATCGTCGGGCGCTGGCCGCTGACGGGAGACCGGCAATATCGGCTGCTGTGACGGGTCAGCGCTTGCGGACGAATTCCGCGCGCAGCACCAGCCCCTTGATGCCGTCATAGCGGCAGTCGATTTCCTGGCTGTCGCCGGTCAGCCGGATCGACTTGATGAGCGTGCCCCGCTTGAGCGTCTGGCCCGCGCCCTTGACGGTCAGATCCTTGATGAGCGTCACCTGATCGCCGTCCGCCAGCAGGTTGCCGACCGCGTCCCGCACCTCGACCCTGTCCGGGGACGCGGTTCGCGATGCGGCATCGGCCGCGCTGATCCATTCGCCACTCGCTTCGTCATAGACATAGGCGTCGTCGCTCATCGCTTTTCCTTCAGCCTTGCGTCACGCTTTCGAGCACGGCGGCGCGTAGTTCGGGGAGGCCCATGCCCTTTTCGCTCGACGTCGCGATGATGTCGGGATGGGCGGCGGGCCGCTTGCGGATCGCGTCGGCGGTGGCGGCGGTCACGGCGGCAAGGGCGCTCGCCTTGATCTTGTCGGTCTTGGTGAGGACGATGCGATAGCTGACGGCGGCGGCGTCGAGCATGTCGAGCATGTCGTTGTCGACATCCTTGATCCCGTGGCGGCTGTCGATCAGGACCAGCGTGCGCTTGAGCGCCGCCCGCCCGCGCAGATAGTCGTTCACCAGGAAGCGCCACTTCTTCACCATGTCGCGCGGCGCCTTCGCATAGCCATAGCCCGGCATGTCGACGAGGCGGAAGCGGAGCGGATCGCCCACGTCGAAGAAATTGAGTTCCTGCGTACGGCCGGGCGTGTTGGACGTGCGCGCCAGGCCATTGCGGCTGGTAAGCGCGTTCAGCAGCGAGCTTTTGCCGACATTGGAGCGGCCGGCGAAGGCGACTTCGTTCACCGCCATGTCGGGCAGGAACTTAAGGTCCGGGGCGGACTTCAGGAAGGCGATATGCCCCGCGAAGAGCTTGCGCGCTTCCTCCATGAGATCGGGGTCGGGTTGGTCGGTCACACTCATTCTCCGTTCGCCCTGGATAGCCGCTGAGCGAAGTCGAGCAGGAGAACGATCCGGGGATGGTCCTCCTGCGCAAATATCGAAGGGGATGTCGCCATGCTTCGACGCGGGACTTCGACTTTGCTCAGTCCCTCTTCAGCACGAGCGGTTACGCCCCTTATTTCGCTGTCGCCGCGGTGTTCAGCACGGGGTGACGGCGATAGAGCCACCATTGCTGCGCCATCGACAGGCAGTTGTTGGTGATCCAGTAAACCAGCAGGCCCGCGGCAAAGGGCGCCATGATGAACATCATCATCCACGGCATGATCGAAAAGACCTGCTGCTGCATCGGGTCCATCTGCGCCGGGTTGAGCTTGAACTGGAAATACATGGAAATGCCGAGCAGCAGCGCCAGCACGCCGATCGCCAGGAATGACGGGGGCGTGAAGGGCAGCAGGCCGAACAGGTTGAGGATATGCAGCGGGTCGGGCGCGGACAGATCCTTGATCCACAGCACGAAGGGCTGGTGCCGCATCTCGATCGTCAGCTGCAGCACCTTGTAGAGGGCGAAGAAGATCGGGATCTGGATGAAGATGGGCAGGCAGCCGGCGAGGGGGTTCACCTTCTCGGCCTTGTACAGCTCCATCATCTTGATCTGAAGCTGCTGCTTGTCGTCCTTATATTTCTCCTGCAGCGCCTTCATCTTTGGCTGCACCGCGCGCATCGCCGCCATGCTGGCGAACTGGCGCTGGGCGACGGGGAACATCAGGGCGCGGACCACGAAGGTCAGGCAGATGATGGCGACGCCGAAATTGCCGATATGTTCGAACAGCCAGTGGAGCAGCGCGAAGATCGGCTTTTCGAACCAGTAGAACCAGCCCCAGTCGATCGCCCGGTCGAACAGGGGAACGCCAAGTCCGCCCGGCGCGTCCTGATAGGCTTCGAGCGTCTTCACTTCCTTTGCGCCCACGAACAGGCGCAGCGTCTGCGTCGCGGCCTTGCCCGGTGCGACCATCGTCTGGGAAAGGGCGGCGTCGGCCTGATATTGCGTGCCCGCGCCCTTGCGGAACTGGCCGGCGAAGTCGGCGTCGGCGGCGGGCACGAGGGCGGACAGCCAATATTTGTCCGTAAAGCCGATCCAGCCGCCCTTGGACTGGAAGCTCTGGGTCGAGGGGCCCTTGTCCAGATCCTTGTAGTTCACGTCATAATTGGCCGCCCCGTTGAACACGCCCATCGGCCCCACATGGATGGTCCAGGTGTCGGGATCCTTGGGGATGCCGAGACGGCTGATATAGGCATAGGGCTTTACGCCGACCGCGCCCGCGCCGCTGTTCGACAGCTTCTGCGCGGCGGTGATCATGTAATTCTGGTCGACCGAAAGACGGATTTCGAACAGCTGGCCCGCGCCATTGTTCCAGCTCAGGGTGACCGGGCTGTTGGGGGTCAGTTCCTTGCCGCTCGCGGTCCAGACCGTGTCCTTGTTCGGGGTCTTGAGTCCTTCGCCCTGCCAGCCGAAGCCCGCGAAATAGGCGTCCTGCGTACCCGACGGGCTGTAGAGGCGGACGTCGGGCGAATCCTTGGCGATCGTTTCCTTGTAGGTCGGCAGCACGATGTCGTCGATGCGCGCGCCCTTGAGGTTGATCGAGCCGGAAAGGCGCGGCGTGCGGATGGGGATGCGCGGGCTTTCGCGCAGCACCGCCGCCCGGTCGCGGATCACGACCGGGCCATCGGCGGCGTCGGTGCCGGGCGCGGCGACGGGGGTCGTCTTGCCGCCCTCGATCTTCGTCACGGGCGGGTTTGCGGCCGGGAAGACATAGCGCGACACATAGGGCCAGCCGAACAGGATCGCCGCGGTCAGCAGCACCGCCAGGATGATATTCTTCTTGTCGTCCACGTCTGTTCGGCTCCGCCGTCTGGTGATCTTGTCTGTCAGGGAACCGGATCGTAGCCCGAGCCGCCCCATGGATGGCATCGCATTAGCCGCTTGAACCCCAGCCAGCTACCCTTGATCGCGCCATATTTGCGCACCGCCTGAATTGCATATTCCGAACAGGAGGGCGCGTAGCGGCAGGTGGGGGGCAGGATGCGCGATGGACCCAGTTGCCAGCCGCGCGCCAGCAGGATGAGAAGGCGGCCGATCATGGCCTTGGGCCGGCGGGCGCTTGAGCTGCCGCGGGGCCGCGTCCCCGGCCGTGATGGGGTCGCGAATCGCGCGGTGCACCCGGCTCGCGGCTCATGACTTTGACCAGCGCCCTGCCAAGTTCGTCCCGCAACCGGGAAAAATCGCGCTCGATCCCGCCATCGCGGCCGATGAGCACATGATCCGCCCCGGCAATGCCGTGGATCGGCAGCAATTCGCGCACCAGGACGCGAAAACGGCGCTTCATCCGGTTGCGGATGACAGCGCCGCCCACTTTCTTGGTCACCGTGATGCCATAGCGCATCGCCGGATCGCCGTCGCCGCGCTCACGCACCAGCAGGACAAAGCCCGGCATGGGGGCGCGACGTCCGCGATTGGCCGCCAGAAAATCCGCGCGCCGGACCATCATGGCCGGCGCGGCAGGCTTTTCCGGCGATGAAATCAGGCGCTCAGGCTCTTGCGGCCGCGCGCGCGGCGGGCGCGAATCACGTTGCGGCCGCCGGGCGTCGCCATGCGGGCGCGGAAACCGTGACGGCGCTTCCGAACCAGATTGCTCGGCTGAAAGGTGCGCTTCATCGTTCATTCCTCAAGACAAATAACAAGAATCGGGCGTGACGAAAAAGGGCCGCTTGTGCAGCGGCCGCTCGGGTCAGGGGGCGTCCGATACGGAAAGGGCCGGGGGAAGTCAATGGCGGAAGCGCGCACCCCAAGGGGCGGATTACTTGCCGCTTACTTGCCGCGCGCGCTCGCCACGCCTTCCTTGAGGGCGTCGTAGCCGACCGCGCCGTTCAGCACCTGGTCGCCGATGACAAAGGTGGGCGTGCCGCTCGCCTGCAATTTCTGCGCAAGCGCGATGTTGGACGCGATTTCGGCGTCATATTTGCTGGACGCGATCGCGGCTTCCGCTTCCGACTTGGTGATGCCGGCGCGCGCGGCGGCGGCGACGATGGTGTCGCGCGTCACCTTGCCCGCGCCGTAGAGCGCCTTGTGATAGGCCATATATTGGCCGCGCTCGGCGGCGAGCAGCGACACCTTGGCCGCGTCCCCGCTTTCGTCGGACAGGATGGGCAGTTCGCGATAGACGATCTTCACCTTCGCGTCCGATCCCACCAGCTTCGCCAGATCGGGCAGCGAGGCGCGGCAATAGCCGCAGGCATAGTCGAAGAATTCGACCACGGTGACGTCCGCGTTCGGCGCGCCTTCCCACGCCCCGGCATAGGGCTTCTCGATCGCGCTGCGGCTGCTCTCGATCGTGCTCGACATCCGTTTCGCCTGCAGCTTTTCCACCGCCTGCGGGATGATTTCGGGATGCTCCAATATATAGTCGTGGACTATTCTTTCGATCGCGGCCTTGTCGGTCGGGCTGACGGCGGCGGGCGCCTGGACGGCAAGGGCGGCGCCGGCGGCGGCCGCGAGGAAGGCGAAACCGCCAAGGGTCATCTGCATGGTCCTGTTGGAAAGGGCGGCGCGAAAGCTCGGCCGGTTCTGATCGGTCATCTTTATCGTTTCTTCCGCTGCTGCTCGATCGCCGCGCGCGAGACCATGGCGATATCCTGCGCCCGCAGATAGTCAACCGTGCCGGGCTTCAATCCCTGCATCGCGGCGTCCGCGCTGCGCAGCGCCATCTGGTCCTGCCCGATCATCGAATAGCGTTCCGCCGTGGCGAGCGCCGCGCGGGGCGTGTCGCCGCGCCGTTCATAGACGACGCCAAGCTGATACCAGGCAAAGGGGTTTTCCCGGTCGCGCTGCACGGCAAGGCGCAGCACCTGTTCGGCCTCCGCGAAATTCGCCTCATCCTCGCTGGCGATAAGCGCATGGGCGAGCAGGGTGGAGATGAGCGGCTGGTTGGTGAGCTTCACCGCCTCGCGCAGCGGCGCGATCGCCTCCTTGGGCTTGCCGCTTTCCAGCAGGATCTGGCCCTTCAGCTCCAGAAAATAGGGGTCGTGGGGCAGCGCGGCGAGCAGCGCGTCGGTCTCCGCCAGCGCCCGGTCGGGATAGGCGCTTTTGTGCCAGGCATAGGCGCGCGCATAATGGGCGGGGATCGACTGGTCGCTTTCGGGATATTTGATGAGGGTCTGCTGCGGTTCGGACGCGAAGCCGATCAGTTTCGCCTTGATCCGCTCGAACCGCTTTTCAAGATAGGGATCGGACGGACGGTTCCACGCCGGATCGGGCTCATAGACTTCGCGCAGCACCTGGATGCGCTCGCCCGACAGGGGGTGGGTGCGGCCGTAACTGTTGTCCTGCGGAATGGCGAGGCGATATTCCTGATTCTGCAGCTTCTTGAAGAATTCCAGGCTGCCCCGGCCGCTAATCCCGGCGGTGTGGAGATAGCGCGCGCCGGCCAGGTCGGCGGAGCTTTCCTGCGCGCGGGAAAAGGCGAGGAACTTGCTCATCGCCGCCTGCTGGCCAAGGCCCATGAGGCCCATGCCCGCCTCGCCCGCGCCACCGGCGATCGCCGCCGCGCCGAGCACCAGGCTCAAGAGCGTGATCCCGGTCGCTTCCTTGATCCCTTCGCCCGATCGGATGATATGGCCGCCCTCGATATGGCCGAGTTCGTGCGCGACCACGCCCTGCAACTGGTTCACATTGTCGGCCTGCGCGATCAGGCCGCTATGCACCCACACATATTGGCCGCCCGCAACGAAGGCGTTGATCTCCGGGTCGTTGATGACCAGCACCTGCACATTGCGCGGCTCCATCCCGGCGGCCTTCACCAGCGGAGCCGACATGTCGGCCATGAAGGCTTCGGTTTCCGCGTCGCGCAAGATCTGCTGGGCGAAGGCGGGACGCGCCATCAGCGCCAGCGAGGCCAGCGCGAGGGCAAGGAACTGCAATAGGCGGGCCATCGCGTAAGGGCCATGCCAGCGCGCAACTGAACCTGCCATGAAGACGGCGGAAACAAAAGGCGCCGCTGCCCGCCGGGTCGAACCGGACATGCAGCGGCGCCTGATCATCGCGACAGAGCAGCCCGGCTTACTGGCCGAAGGTGCGCTGCCACCAGCCGCGACGCGGGGCTCCGTCGGCCGTTTCGGCTTCCGCGTCGGCAGGGACGTCGTCATTCACCGCCACATCCGCATTGGCCTGCGGCGCGGGTTCGGCGGACGACTCTTCCGGCGCGGCCGCGATGAGGGTGTCGCTACCTTCCACGTCGCTCGCCACGGCCTTCTTGCGGCGGGCGCGCTTGGGCTTGGCGGGGGCTTCGGCTTCGGCAACCTCGGCTGCGACCGCTTCGGCAGGCGCATCCACGGGCGCATCCACGGCGGCGTCGGTTTCGGCCGTCGCCTTCTTGCGGCGGGTGCGCTTGGGCTTGGCGGGCGCTTCCTCAGCGGTCGGCTCGGCGGGCGCAGGCTCGGCCGCCACCTCGGCTGGAGCATCGGCTGCGTCGGCAACCGGCGTGGCGTCGGCCTTGCCCTTGCGGGCGCGGGGACGGCGACGGGTCTTGGGCGCATCCTCGGCGGGGGTTTCGGTCGCGTCCTCGACGGCCGCTGCCTCGGCCGCCTCGGCCGCCTCGGCAACCGGCTCGGCCGCCGGTTCGGCGTCGGCGGTTTCGCCCGGCGTGGTCACGGCATCCTCGCCGCCTTCGCCACCCTCGCGACGGCGACGGCCACCGCGACGGCCACGGCGTCCACGACGCCGCGCACCGCCTTCGTCCTCGTCCTTGGCTTCGGCCGTGGTTTCGACCGCCGCTTCATCGGCGTCTTCTTCCGCTCCGGCCTCTTCGTCAGCCTCGTCCGCCTGTGCGGACTCGGCCGGTTCATCGGCGCGATTCTCGTCGCGCTGGCCGCCACGACGGCGACGGCGGCGACGGCGACGGCGGCCGCCCTCGCGCTCGTCACCCTGCTCGCCGCGCTCTTCGCGGCCCGCGTCCGCCTCTGCCTCCTCGGCTTCTTCTTCCTCTTCCTCCTCCTCGATCAGGTCGAGATCATCCTCTTCGACCGGGAGGGGGGTATAGTCGACGACACGCTCGGGCCGGGGGCCGCTGGCCTCGACCGACATGCGCGCGCCCTCGATCTCACCATCGGGCAGGATTTCGATGCGCACGCCGTAGCGCTGCTCGATCTCGTCCAGTTCGCGACGCTTGTTGTTGAGGACATAGAAGGCCACTTCCTGGCTGGCGCGCAGCGTGATGATGCTGCCGCGCCCGCGCGCCGCCTCTTCCTCCAGCATGCGCAGCGCGCCGAGGCCCGCCGACGATGCGGTGCGGACAAGGCCGGTGCCTTCGCAATGCGGGCATTGGCGGGTCGATGCTTCGAGCACGCCGGTGCGCAGCCGCTGACGGCTCATTTCCATGAGGCCGAAGCCGGAGATGCGGCCGACCTGGATGCGGGCGCGATCGTCCTTCAGCGCCTCCTTCATCGCCTT
>Ga0315899_10004054_pt1 | contig 15851 bp, 15 predicted proteins | sample LakEriMetagenome_2_FD_203518 | JGI IMG/M metagenome (GOLD analysis project Ga0315899, IMG submission 203518) | Freshwater fungal communities from buoy surface, Lake Erie, Ohio, United States - Buoy 4 MA112 | ecosystem: Environmental > Aquatic > Freshwater > Lake | place: USA: Lake Erie, Ohio... | reverse complement strand
ATCAGCCGTGAGCCCCGCAAGGAACACGAAATTATGATATTCGACTGAGGATGAAAGGATCTGGTTAGATCCCTGACGATTGATCTTGCTCATATCCGGCCTTTCAGAAAGGTTGGTCAGCGCCAAGCGCTGAGAGGGTTACTAGAACAGAAAGCGTGGGGCGCGAAATGGCTAGGTCAAGCCACCCGATAAGTACTACCCGAAGCCGCCGCGCCGATCATGGCCTCAAACACCGCAACACCATGGATCGCTTCGTCAACCGGCAGGGGATAGGCCGGGCCACCTGTGATGGCGGCAGCAAAAGCTGCAAGTTCAGCATGTTCAATGTCGGTTTTCGGGAAGTCCTTGACCCAAGCTTCACCCTCACGCGGGGTGAAGCTGAGCTTCTCATGGCCGTTCAATTCTAGCGCCGCATCCGTGCCATAAAGCGCCACGCGCCAGACCCTGGGCGCGTAAGCCAAGGTCGCGAAGCCACCCGTGGCGCCGGAGGCGAAGGAAAACAGCCCCGCCGTCGTATCATCCATGCCATTCGTTAAGGCGCGGGCCAGTGAACGCACCGTCACCTCGGCAATCGGGCCGGCCAGGTTGATCATCATATCAATCATGTGAATGCCCATGCCGCCCATGCCGCCGAGCGGGCTTTCATGGGCGTCCGTGCGCCACATGCCGGGCTGATAGGAAAGCGCACCCGGCCCGCTGAATTGGCCTTCGACATGCAGCAAGGTGCCGAGTGCGCCAGCGGCGATCAGCTTTTTCATCTCGGCCACCGCCGGCAGGAAGCGCCGATTATGGCCAAGCGCCATCACCACGCCAGCTTGCCGACAGGCAGCAACAGAGGCCTCCGCACTTGCCTTCGTCATGGTGAAGGGTTTTTCGACAAAAACATGCTTGCCCGCGCGCGCCGCCGTAATCACCTGATCGGCGTGCATCTGGTGTGGGGAGGCGATCACCACCGCCTTCACCCGCGGCTCCGCCAGAATGGCGGCCAGATCAGGCAGGATCTTCACGCCCTGGCGCGCGGCCCATTCGGCAGCGCGTTCGGGGCGCCCTGTGCTGCCGGCGATGAAGCGGATGCCGGCATCATTCCGGTTCTGCACACTATCAACCAGGGTCTGGCCCCAGCGCCCCATGCCTACAATGGCCGCTTCAATCATTCTCATGCCTCATCAGGTTCAACGTTTTGCGGGATCGCTCGCCCCATCGCCTTCCAGCACCCGCGCCATGACGGGCAGGCGTTTGATCCCCCAGGCAATGGCTATGGCCGAAAGCAGCACGGCGGCAAGGGTTGGCAGCGTCATGCCAAAGACCTCTCCAGCGGCGCCAAGCAGCAGGGCGCCTAGGGCTGGAAAGGCGCGCACAATCAGGCCCCAAAGGCTCAGCACCCGCCCGCGCATGGCGGGATCGGATGCTGATTGCGCGAGCGTTTGCGCGCAAATCCCATGCACGGACATGGCCGCGCCCATAATGGCGGCGCAAAGCACGCCAAAGGGAAACCAGCTGGTCGCAATAAACCCAACCATGGCAAGCGAGATCGCCGCCGGCGCAAAAACCGCAAGCTTGGTGGTACCATGCATCTTGCCACGGGCAGAAACAAAGATACCAGACAATAAGGCGCCAACGCCGAAAGCCGCTGTCAGCACCGCAAGCGCTTCCGCCCCAAGGCCAAATTGCCGTTCCACATAAGGCGGCAGGATTTCCGGCAGGCTCCGCAGCAGAAGTGCGACAATCGCCGCATAGGTCAGTATCGGCCCCAAGCCCGGATGCCCGGCCACGTAACGCAGCCCGTCCCGCATATCCCCCCATAGGGATTTTGTTTTGGCGTGTCCCTGCCGTTCCTCGGCCGAGACCTTGAGCAAGGGCGTGGTGGCGGTTGCGATGAAATAAGCGACCGCATTCGCCGCAATGGCTGGCCAAACCCCCGCCACCGCAATCAGCGGCCCGGCCAGCGCCGGCCCTACAAACCGCGCCACATTGAAGCAAAGCGAATTGAGCCCCACCGCTGCCGTCAGATCATTGCGCGGGACCAATCCGGGCATCAGGGATTGCCGCGCGGGCTGCGCGAAGGAAGAAGCAATGCCATTCAGCACCTCAAGCAGCAGCAATGTGTAGATATCAAGCTTATCAAGCGCCACCAGCAGCGCGATCACGGCGGCCATGACGCCGATCATTGCCTGGCTCCAGAAGGTAAGCTTCAGGCGATCCGTGCGATCCGCAATGGCACCCGCAATGGGGCTGACCACCACCGCCGGCGCCAAATCGCAAAACGCCACCATGCCGACCCAGAAGGCGCTACCGGTCAATTCCCAGGCGAACCAGGAAATGGCGATGCGATGCATCCAAAGCCCGGTCCAGGAAATAAGGGAGGCGGTGAAGAAAACCTTGGCGTTACGATGGGAAAGTGCGCGCGTCAGAACCGAAAGGGATGCCATGCGCGCTTGCCGCCTTCAGCGCCGCGCGTGGATGTTCTGAGGGCGTTGGTTTCCCGGGTCAACCGGCGGCTGGCCGGTTCCTGCATTGCGGATGCATTCGCGAATCAGCTCATCGCGCAAGGTTTGTTGCCGGAAGCTATCGGAACGAAGCCGTGCGGTCGGCACGTCATTCGTCATGTCGCTGTCACCGAAATTTGAATCCGCCCGCATCAATTGACCGCGTTCACGGAAATTGACGACGCGCTCCGCTTCCTGGGTGCAGATGCGCTGCAATTCGGGCGTTGCGCCGGCCACCGCACCGCGCGGGGAAGGGGGTGCTTCATGTGGCGCGCAGGCCGCGATGACCAGCAACAAGGGCAAAAGACGAATCATGAATGGGCTCCCGCCGGGATAATCCGGGATAATAGCGCGGTAAGTGCAGCCTCGTCGAACCGGCCCGCCGGATCAAGCGGCACGCTGGCGGCAGCGCGCAGCAGGGCAGGGTGCAATTCCGCCCCGGTGGCGCGCAGCGCAAAAAAACCCTTGAGGCGCGCGATCCGCCCCATGGCTTCGATCAGCGCCAGAAGCCTCAGGCAAATCGCGAGGCCCTGAGGGGTCGCAAGCCCATGGCGCGCATCCACCGCTTCCGCCCAGCAGGCGGCATCGGCATCGGCCAGGAGCAATTCCATCGCCTGCCCATCCGGGCGGCGGAATATAAGGCGGCGCGGGCTGCCCCAAATCTCCGCGCCTGCGGCACCGCGCGCCGCTTCCCAGGCGCCCAGCAAATCGCGCGCGGTGACGGCGGGCGTTTCCTCGGGCGGGAAGGGGATGGCGTAGGTCAGCGCCCCATCGGGGGTCGGGATGATCCTGATTGAGCTCGTCATGCGCCCCCCTTCTGGACCGGCTGGGCGCGCCGCGCCAGACATGAACTGCATGCCCCCGCTTGACGCGCGCCATGGGCGCGGCACTCTGGCATCCATGACCGAAATCGCAGACCTGACCGCCTCCGAAGCCGCGCGGCGCATCGCCGCTGGCTCCCTGACTGCCTCTGCCCTGGCCGAGGCTTGCCTTGCCCGCATCTCAGAACGTGAGCCTGATGTCCGTGCCTTCGCCTGGCTGGACCCGGCGCTGGTACGGCGTGGGGCGGCGGCCTTGGACAAGGGCGGGCCGCCAGCGCCGCTCAAGGGCATTCCTTTTGGCGTGAAGGATGTGCTGGATACCGCCGATATGCCTTCGCAATATGGCTCGCCCATTTATGCGGGCCACAGGCCGCGGAGCGATTCCGCTGCCGTTGCCATGGCGCGGGCGGCGGGGGCGCTGATTATCGGCAAGACCATCACGACGGAATTCGCCACGCGCCATCCGGGCGCCACGACCAACCCGGCCAATAAGCATCACACGCCGGGCGGGTCTTCATCCGGTTCGGCAGCCGGCGTGGCAGCGGGGTTCTTTCCGCTGTCTTTCGGCACGCAAACCGGCGGCAGCATCATCCGCCCGGCGGCGTTTTGTGGCATTGTCGGTTTTAAGCCGAGTTTTGGCACCATCCATCGCGGCGGCATGAAGGTAATGAGCGAAAGCCATGACACGATCGGCGTCATGGCGCGCAGTGTCGCCGATTGCGCGCTTTCCATGGGCGCGATGACGGGGCGGGATTACGGCAACCCCGAAGCCAAACTACCCCGCGCGCCGCGCCTGGCTTTCACCCTTGGCCCGCCTGCTACCAAGGCAGCGCCCGAGACTTTGGCGCTGATGGAACGCGCCATCGCAGCGTGTCGGAAGGCTGGCGCCGAGGTGGTGGAAATCACCCTGCCCGAGGTGATGACCGAAGCCTTTGATGCCCACGAGTATGTGACGAATATGGAAAGCGTGCAGTCGCTTGGCTGGGAATTGGTGGCGGCGCGGGCGCAGCTTTCAGACACAATCAAGGAAAAGCTTGATTGGGCGAAGCGCTTCCCGACCGCGCAGCTTGATGCCTGCAAGTTGGTGCAAGCCAAGGCGCGCGCGGCGCTGCCCGGCGCGCTTGAAGGTTTTGATGCCGTGATCACGGCTTCTGCCGCCGGGGAAGCGCCGGCGGGGATTGGCTGGACGGGTGATGCTGCCTTCAATTCGCTCTGGACGCTGCTGCATGGGCCATGTGTGACGGTGCCGGCGGGGGATGGGCCGAAGGGCTTGCCGCTTGGTGTGCAAATCGCAGGGCGCATCGGCGAAGATGCGAAGGTGCTCGCGATTGGGGAATGGGTGAGCCAGGCGCTTTAGGGCGCCTGACGTAACACCTTTACTGCGGCTGAATACCCGCCGCGCGCACCACCGTTGCCCAGCGATCCACCTCGGCCCTTACCAGCCGCGACAGCGCTTCCGGCCCCATCTGATCCGCCGCTGCGGGGATCGAGCCCAGATCCTCAATGCGCTTGCGGATGGCAGGGTCATTCAGCGCAGCGCGCAAAGCCTCATCCAGCTTCTGCACCACGGGCGCGGGCGTGCCGCGCGGGGCGAAAATCGCGTTCCAGCCTTGGAAGATATAGTCAGGCACCCCGGCTTCCGGCGCGGATGGCACGCCCGGCGCATTGGGGTTGCGTGTGGTGGCACCCGTCAGCAGGCCACGCATGGTGCCGGCTTGGATTTGCGGCACGGCGGCGGGTGCCAGCAAGCAGGCGCTATCCACTTGCTGCGCCACAATATCATTCAAAGCGGGGCCTTCGCCGCGATAGGGGATTTCGTTCATCCGCGCGCCGGTCAAATGCGTGAACAGCGAACAAGCCAAATGATTGGTGGAACCGATCCCCGCATTGGCATTGGAAACCTGGCCCGGATTGGCCCGGACTCGGGCCAGAAATTCCTGCATGTTCTGCGCAGGGAAGCCGTTGCGCACCACGAAAAACAGCGGCGTGCCGGCAATCAGCCCAATCGGCTGCAATTCGCGCGGATCATATTGGATGGAACGATAAATCGAAGGTGCCGCCGAATGGCTGCCCAGGCTGCCGACCGTCAGCGTATAGCCATCCGGTGCGGCCTGGGCGCCGCGCGCCCCGCCAATGGTGCCGCCAGCGCCCGAGACATTTTCCACCGTGACGCGCTGGTTGAGTGTCTTCATCATGTGGTCCGCCACAATGCGCGCCAGCACATCGGTGGCACCCCCTGGGGCGAAGACCACGAGCATATTGATGGGGCGATTGGGAAAATCCTGCGCGGCGGCGGGCTGCGCCAAGCCAAGGAACAGCGCGGCCAGGGCCGCCAAAAGACGCTTCATGATGTTTCCTCCCGTTGGGCACTCTGGCGGGTTTGTCCCGTTCTGCCCCGAACATGGAAGCTTCTCCGCGCCCCCGCCGTCAAGCGCCACCCCTTGCGCCGCTGCGGCTGGCGTTTCAGGGTCTCCCCCAGCCAGACCACAGGAGAACCCCATGCTGCCGCCGCGCGAGAAAATGACCATTTGCTTCGCCCATGTCGCCTATCGCTTTGCCGATCGCTTCGCGCTGCGCGGTGCTGGGATTGATTTCTTCGAAGTGCGCAATCGGGATGATCTGGATGCGCGAATTGCAGGCGCCGATGTGCTGGTCTGTTCCGGGCTGTGGCGGAATGATTTGCCGAAGCTCTCACCCCGCTTGCGCTTTGTGCAATCCGCCAGTGCCGGGACGGATCAATATGACCGTGACGTGCTGCGCGCGGCAGGCATCAGGCTGGCCAGTGCGCAGGGCTGCAATGCCAATGCGGTCAGCGAACACGCTATTTCGCAAATTCTGGCGATTCTCCGCCGCATTCCGGAAGCGCGCGACAATCAGGCCAAGCGCTTCTGGCGCGGCATGATGGGCGATTTCACGAAGCGCGAGGATGAAGCCGGCGGCAAGACGGTGATTGTGGTGGGCACGGGCCGCATTGGCGGGCGCATTGCCCGCATCTGCAAGGCCCTTGATATGCATGTGATCGGCGTGCGCCGTGATGCCCAGGCCGGCGCCAATGGCGCCGATGAGGTGCATTCCTTCACGAATCTTCCCGCCCTTCTGCCACGCGCGGATTTCGTTGTGCTGGCCTGCCCGCTGACGGATGAAACGCGCGGGCTGATTGGCGCTGCCGCGCTGGCGGCGATGAAGCCCACCGCGCATTTGGTGAATGTCGCGCGCGGGCGCGTGGTTGATGAACCGGCTTTGATTGCGGCCTTGCAGGCCGGGCGGATCGCGGGCGCTGCCTTGGATGTGACGGTGGATGAACCCCTGCCGGAAGCAAGCCCGCTTTGGGCCATGCCCAATGTGCTGATCACTCCCCATACCGGCGGTGAGACGCATAAATATGAAGACAATGTGCTGGATATGATGATGGAAAACCTGAACCGACAATGGCGTGGTGAAACCGCCTTGTTCAACCAAATTGTTTGAGGTGCGTGATGCAGAGCCGTGAAGGCGCGCTTGCCCGCGCCGCAACATTTTTCGATGATGGCAGCTATAAGACATTGCTGACCGATCTTGTCGCCATTCCCTCCACCGCGCAGGAACCAGGCCATGAGGCTGATTTGCGCCATTATTTGGAAGGCGCCATCGGGCCTTGGCTGGAAAGGCTGGGCTTTGCCGTCACCATCCATCCCAATCCGCTGGAAGGCTTTGGCCCGATTTTGACGGGGGTGCGGATTGAAGATGCGGCGAAACCCACCGTGCTGCTTTATGGCCATGGTGACACGGTGCGTGGCCTGGATGATCAATGGCGCCCAGGGCTGAAGCCTTGGGAATTGTACGAAGAAGATGGCCGTTGGTATGGCCGCGGTTCCGCCGACAATAAGGGCCAGCACGCGCTGAATATCGCAGCGCTTGAAGCGGTGCTGGCCGAACGCGGTGGCCGGCTTGGCTTCAATGTGAAGATCATTCTGGAAATGGCGGAAGAACGCGGATCACGCGGCTTGCGTGAATTCGTCGCGGCCCATCGCGACATGCTTGCCGCTGATGTGCTGATCGCGTCAGACGGCCCGCGCGTTGAACCCGAAGTGCCCACAATCGCCACCGGCACGCGTGGGATTTTCCAGTTTGACCTGGTGCTGAAGCTGCGCCAGGGGGGCGTGCATTCCGGCCATTGGGGTGGGCTGACCACGGACCCCGCCATTCGCATGAGCCACGCGATTGGCGCCATTATTGATGCACGAGGCAAAATCCTGGTGCGCGATTGGCTGCCGCAAAATGGCGTGCCGGCGGAAGTGCGTGGCGTGCTGGATGGCTGCCCTGTGGGGGGTGGTGAAGGCGCTGCCACCATTGACGCCGATTGGGGCGAGCCCGGCCTGACACCGGCTGAGAAAATCTATGGCTGGAATAGTTTCATCGTACTCGCCATGCTCTCCGGCAAGCCGGATGCGCCGGTGAATGCGGTGGCACCCGATGCGCGTGCCACCTGCCATATCCGCTATACAGTAGATACCGACCCAAACACCTTTGAGGCATCTTTGCGCCGGCATTTCAATGAACAGGGTTTTGGCGATATCGTGATTGAAAATGCCGGCGTGCGCATGGCGGCTTCCCGCACGCCGCCCAATCACCCCTGGGTGCGTTGGGCGCAGGAAAGCATGCAGAAAACGCTCGGCAAGCGCGTGCAGATCATCCCGAATTCATCGGGCGGGCTGCCCGGGGATGTGTTTGTGGACCATATCGGCGTGCCGCTGGTCTGGGTGCCGCATTCCTATAATGGCTGCAAACAACACGGACCCGATGAACATTTCCTGATCGCGCCCGCGCGGGAGGGGATTTTAGCCTTCACCGGCATGTGGTGGGATTTGGGGCAAGGTGGCACACCCTGATCCCCGTTACCTTTCTTCACGCGCGGTCTGCGCTGGCGCAATGCGGCTGTTACAGAAGGGGCGCATAAATCCCCTCACGGCGTTTTGCCGTTTGCAGGAGTTTGCCATGTATTCAAGAACCTCTCGGACCCTTTTACTGGCTTCCGTATTTGCCCTTGGGACGGCGGGGCTCGCTGGCGCGCAGCCCGCACCAGGCCCCGGCCCGCAGGGCGCGACGCCCCATCACATGCACCAGATGCATCACGGCCAGCGTGGAGATAGCATGATGGGGTTTGCCGCTGGCGAGGCTTTTGCCCGCGCTGACGCGAATAATGACGGCAAGGTGACGCGTGAAGAAGCCAATGCCTGGCTTGCCGCGCGTTTCGCCGAAATTGATGCCAATAAGGATGGTGGCCTGACGCTTGAGGAAACCCGCGCTTTCTACACCGCCCGCCGTGGCGAAGGCCGTGGCCCGCCTGAGGGCATGCGCGAACGCATGGAAACCCACCAATCGGCGCGCTTCCGCTTCATTGATGCGGACCTCGACGGCAAGATTACGCTGCCAGAGCTTCGCGTCATGGCCGATGCCATGTTCCGTTCCATGGACGCCGATAGCGATGGTGCGCTGACGCGTGCCGAGCTGCAGCGCCGTGGCCGCCGCACCGATGGCCCGCGCGCGCAACCCTTGGCGCCGACGCCGGCACAGCCCGTACCTCGGTAATTTTTGTGAACAGGTTGGCGCGCCGCGTTGTCGGCGCGTCAGCTTTTTTTGGCCCCGATCTTTGCCGCAATCGCCAGAATGCGTTCTGCCTTTTGCACAATCGGGTAATCCACAAAGCGCCCATCCACCTGGATGGAGGCAAGCCCGCCCGCTTCCGCTTCCGCGAAGGCTTCAACAATGCGCCGCGCGCGGGTGATTTCCGCATCAGGCGGCGAATAGGCCGCATTGGCGGGCGCGATCTGATCCGGGTGGATACATAGCCTGCCTTGAAAACCCAGCACCGCGCCGCGTGTGCAAGATGCCTCGAACGCGGCGGTTTCGCGCAATTCGATGAAGACCGTATCAATCGGCGGCTCAAGGCCTGCCGCGCGGGAGGCAAGCACGCATTCGCTTCGCGCCGGCGTCAATTCATCCTCATGTAAGGTCCAGGTAATGCCAAGATCGGTGGTGTAATCCCCCGCACCAAAGGCAAGGCGGCGGACGCGCCCGGAAGGCAAAGCCGCCGCGGCGCGCGCCAAATCGCGGAGTGCTACCAAGCCACGCGCGGTCTCAACAATAGGCATCAGGTCAATAGCGCCAGCCGGCAGGCCGCGTTCGGCTTCCAGATTGCCAATCATCCAATCCACCGCCAGCAATTGCCCGGCATCTTCCAGCTTGGGCAGCACAATGCCATCCAGCGTGCCGCTGATCACGGCATGCAGGTCGCCAAAGCAGAATGGCGTATCAAAGGCATTGACGCGCACATAGGCGCGGCATTGGCGTGGCCTTTCCAACGCCGCCCGCACCACGCCGCGCGCAGCCGGCTTGGCGGCGATGGCCACAGCGTCTTCCAAATCCAGAATGGCGGCATCGGCACCCACCTGAAGCACTTTCTCGGCCCGGCGCGGATGGTCACCCGGGGCAAAAAGAAAACTGCGATTGGGACCGGGTGCTTTCATTTCATGCTGTCCTTTGCGTGATCTATCCTGCCAGATCATGCCGTGATCTGAGAGACGCGCATTATGCACCGCTTTGCGCTGCCTGTCTTCGCGTGGGGCACATACAGGCTGCGGCACCGCCCTGGGTCAGTTCAAGAATGGATTGCCCCCACGCGGACTACGCGCCCGTGGCCCGTAATGACGCGCCAAATAATCCACGATGGAATCGCGGAATTCGCCTTCCAGCGGATTCATGCCGTGCTTTTCCGCCATCCAATCCATCAACTCATCCCAGCGTTCACGCGTAAAAGCGCTGCGCCGGATCAGCGCGGTATTGTGGCAGGCGGTGCAATAGCCAAACACTTCTGAACGGCCTTCGCCTTCCGCCAGCACGGTTTCCTCTTCCTGACGATCCGCCAGGGCGGCAGCGGCTTCCGCCTGGCGCTGCGCGAGATCAGGCGTTTGCGCGATGGTGGCGGATGCGAATAACAGCACCGCCACCGCCGCATAATGCAGCAAGCGCATGGCGCGTTCAGCCGATCAGAATGGCGACACGGCTGATTGGATTGGCGCCATAGCCTTGCGGATTCCAATTGGCCGCGACATGCGGCTGCATGCGGCCATTGCTATCTGTCGCGCGGTACCAGATCTCAAAATAGCCATCGCTTGGCAAAGCGATGCGGCCCTGCCAGCGCTGCCAGGAATGGCGATTGGGCGGTGCGGCCACCTGCATCGCCTGCCAGCTTTGGCCGAAATCGGTCGAGACATGCACGTCGCGCACACTCAAATCCCCAGCCCAGGCATGGCCGCGAATATCCAGGCTGCGCGTGCCCGCCGGCATGCGCGTGCCATGCGTGTGGCTCGTCAACACGGAACGGACCGGCATGCTTTCCATATCCACGAAATCAGCGCCGTTATTGCGGCTGCCCGGGACGATGGGTCGCACCGGCATGCGGTAGGACGTACCCCCCATGCCGCGCCCGGTATGGGGCGCGTTCAGCACTTCAAGCCGGGTGAACCATTTCTGGCTAAGCGAACCAGGCCAGCCCGGCACAATCAGCCGCGCCGGGGCGCCATGCATCTGCGGAATGGCCGCGCCATTCATGCGAAAGCAGATCAGCGTGTCTTCATCCAAAGCCTTTTCAATTCGCATGCCGCGGCTGATCGCCGGGCCTTGTGCGGAAAGATGCGTATCGGCGCCATGCTGACCGGTGAATTTGGCGCCATCCTTCACGCCAGCAGCGCGCAGCACATCGCGCAGCCGCACACCTGTCCATTCCGCGTTGGAAATGGCGCCATTGCCCCATTGATTGCCCGCAGCTTGCGGCGAAAAACCGGAACGGCCATTGCCGCCGCATTCCATTTGCAGCTTGCGCGTCACCACCTCAAAGCGCTGTTCAAGTTCCGCGATGGTCAGTTCAAGCGGCGTATTCACTTCCCCATCAATGCGGATTTTCCAGGCGCGCGGATCGGCCACGGGGTCAGGCACATTGCCATTATTGCGAATGAAGAATTTGTCGGCGGGGGTTACCGCATCATCCAGCAGATGCTCGGGCGTCTCAGCATTGAGCGGGCGTTCGCCCTGCATGATTAGTGGCGCCTTACCTTCCATTTGCAGCAATTGCGGCTGAGCGCCGCCCTGCGCCAGCGCCGCCGGCACCAGCCCACCCGGCATATTGCGCGCGAAGGGGATGGTGGCACCCAAGGCCGCGCCCATGGCGGCAAGTGCGGCCCCTTGCAAAGCCCCGCGCCGTCCCCAGACCAGCGCATCGGCACGCTCAGGGTCATCACGATAAAGTTCTTGAACCGAGCGATCTGGTGGATTTTGACGCGCCATGATGAGCCTCCCGTTTGTTTGGCGTGAGCATGCCAGATCACGCCCTAGCGCTTCAAGCAAATAGGGTGTGACCCGCCCCCTTTCCCGGCATCGCCAAAGGCGGCAATCTATCCCAACATAGGAGAGCACCATGCAAAAAATCGAATTGGGCCGTTCTGGCATTTTCGTCCCGCCCGTTGTTTTCGGCTGCAATGTCTTTGGCTGGACCTTGGATAAGGCGCAATCCTTCCGGATTTTGGATGAGCTGGTGGAGCTTGGCCTCAACGCGCTCGATACCGCAGATGTCTATGCCTATTGGGTGCCGGGCAATAAGGGCGGCGAATCTGAGAGCATTATGGGCGAATGGCTGAAGGCGCGCGGGCGCCGGCATGATGTGCTGATTCTATCCAAGGCAGGCATGGAAATGCCTGGCATCGGCAAGGGGCTTTCGCCTTCCTACCTGGCCAGCGCCGTTGAAGCATCACTGAAGCGTCTTGGGACGGATGTGATTGATCTCTATCAGTCCCACCGCGATGATGAGAGCGTGCCGCAGGAAGAAACGCTCGCCGCCTTCGACAAGATGATCAAGGCGGGCAAGGTGCGCGCCATTGGCGCTTCCAATTTCTCCGCTGCCCGCTTCAAGGAAGCGCTGGATCTCAGCACAAAGCATGGCCTGCCGCGCTATCAGACCATGCAGCCGCATTACAATCTGCTGGAACGCGGGATCGAAGCCGATATGCTGCCGCTTTGCGCGGCTGAGGGTGTTGGCGTCATCCCCTATTACGCGCTCGCTTCAGGCTTTCTGTCCGGCAAATATCGGTCTGAGGCAGACCTCGGCAAAAGTCCGCGCGGCACGCGGGGTGCGGGGAAATACCTTAACGACAAGGGGCTGAAGGTGCTGGCGGCTTTGGACAAGGTGGCGGCGCGCAAGGGTGCAACACCCGCACAGGTCGCGCTCGCCTGGTTCAAGGGCCGCCCGGGTCTGGCAGCGCCGATTGCTAGCGCCACGACCTCAGCGCAATTGGTGGATTTGGCCAAGGCAGCGGCACTTACACTGGATGCCGCTGCGGTTGCGGAATTGGATGCGGCGAGCACGTGATGGTGCCGCCGCCTCCGGCAAGGCGCTATTTCACCTCAATGAGCGCTGGAAGATTCCAGCGCCCATCCAGGGCCTCGGCCTTCGGGCCATAGAAGCGCCCCACGAAAAAGAACGGGCCTTTTGGCGCAGGCAGCCAGTTGGATTCCTTACCAGGCCCGGGGCTTTCTGCCTGCATGTAGATTTCAAGCGAGCCATCAGCGCCTTTCACAAGGCCCGCCGTGCGATCACCAATCGAATAGCGGTTCAGTGGGTTATCCACCAAGAATCGTTGCGGCAAATTATACATGGTGATGGACCAGAATTCCGTCACGGGCGGGGTTTGGCCTGGTTCAAAGCGCAAGACCCAGCGCCGATTGCCATCCAGCACCTTGCCATCGCTGTCGGTCTGTTGGCTGCCATAGACAGCCTCTTCCTTCGTATTGCCATAAATGCCCAGCATGGCGCCGTAATTGCGCTTTGTGATGTAGCCATCAGCCAATTCTGCACGCGTGCCAAATAGCGCCCGTGAATCCTTTTGCTGAACAGCACCTTCACGCAGCGTCTTGGCTGCTTCGGCGATGCCCGCTTCCATCGCTGCCCGGATTTCCGGTGAAAGCTTCGTCGCATCGAACTGCCGGCCCGCACCAATGCCAATACGCGCAAAGCGGGCGAACATTTCTTGTTCTGAAGCATGTGTCGGCATGAAGGGCAGAAGCGCGTTCAGATAGGAAATGAACTCAATCCCCTCGGCCTTGGTGGCATCCCATACCGGCCAGTTAATGGCAGGCGCGGCAGCGGGCGCGGCCGTGCCAGTGAATTGCGACAGCGGCGTCAGCTTATAGCCCGCCTGCACCGCCTGCAGTGCTGCGACATCGTCGGGGCCAAAGAGTTGCGTGCGCGTGAGTGTTCCCACGAATTCGGTTTCAGCCACGAAAACCTTGGTGATTCCAGAGGGTACAGTACCCTTCCAGCGCGGGCCTACGAACAGATAGTTTCCAGCCTCCCGCCCCGTGGCCCGCACGCCGATATAGGCAAAATTATGCGTGTACAGATCAAACCATTGGTTCACGTAATACCGCGGCGCCGGTACCGCTGGCAGAGACAGCACCATAGGTTCCGCGCGCAAATCCAACCACGCCCAGGAATAAGGCGTATCGTTATTGGGCGTCACAATATCCGTATCTGTGGGCGTGGCGGAACGCGCATAATGCCGGAATTGATTGAAGCCGCCGACATAGCCACCGAACGCCTTATTCTGCGTCTGGTTATACATGGTCTGGTAGCCCTGCAGCGGTGCATAGGCATAGGCCCAAGCCTCCCGCGCGATGGCCTTGGCTTCATCGGGCGTGATGGCCGTGTTGCCCAATGATGGCCTGATGGTCAGTGCGATGGATGTCGAAAGCGCCAAGGCTGAAAGGCCGCGGCGGTTGATGGAAGTTGACATGTCAGCCTCTCCTGTTTTCGTTTCGGTTTACGCGGCGGCTTATCTCACCAACTCGATATCATTGAGCTGCCAGCTTTTGTCGAAATAGGCTTCTGTTGCGGCGTAAAAGCGGAAATAGGGAAACCAGCCCTTTCCCGGGTTTGTCCTGATCCAATTCGCCGCATTGGCCGGCCGTTCCGGCCCGAAATAGACATCCACCGATCCATCCGCATTCTTGACCAAATCAGGATTGCGCGAGGAAAGATCAGCGGCGCCCTGCGCGGTCACCAGCGGGCCGCGCGTCACATTGTCATAAAGCGTGATGGACCAGAATTGCCGTACCGGCGGATTAGGCTCAACCCGCATCCTATAGGTCTTGCCACCATCAAGCCAATTGCCATCCCGATCCTTGGAGGTTTCAAGATACACCTGACCAAAGCCAACAATACGGCCCTGCATGCCAACCGACATGCCAATGGCTTCATAGAACCAGGATGAACGCTCATCGAATTGAACGCGGTTCTTGTCCGGCGATTCCTGATCAAGATCAAACAGCACCGCGTATTCCCAGCGCTTGCCGGGATAAACCGTGGCACCCGCATAGCGCTTGTCATAGGCGATGGTGCGCGCCATCAATTCGCCAACCTTGGCCGCGTCCGTCAGAATGCGCGTCTGCCGTGCGTCTGGATTGAAGGCCGTGCCTGGCGCGATGCCAAGGGACCGCAACATGCCGAACATCACGCGGTCGCGTGGCGCCACCGGTTCATTGGCGTAAAGCTCGGTCAGCAGCTTCCAATATTCCAGCGTATCGGGCTGCGCTGATTGCCAGGCACGGCCACCCACTTCCAGGAATTTCGTGGGGGCGGGCTGTGCCCGTTGGTTCCAGCCATAGATGTTGAATTTGCGCAAAGTGGCTTCCGCCACCGCCCTGTCAGGATCAAGCCCGCGCGTGCCAAACCACACCTGATTACTGGGCGCGCGAAACACGGTGTAACCCGGCGCTGCAATATCAGGGCTGCCAGGCGGCAGGATCAGGTATTTGCCACCGGCGCCCTTGTCCGGCCCTGTCTGGCCCATATCGGTGATCGGCTGCTGCCAAATGTCCATGACGCCGCCCGCTGTCAAACCTTGCGGAACTTCCACAACCATCGGCCCCTGCCGGGCCAGATCCCAGAAGCTGAAGGCATAAAGCGTGGTGATATTGGGCGTCAGCATGCCGGCCTTATCAGCCAAATCACGGTAGAACATGATATCGCCATTGCTGGCGCCCAGCGTCTTGGTTTGCGCATCATAAAGCGCCTTGAAGCCCACCGCCGGCAGCGCCCAGAGATAAGCCTGAGTTGCCCGCTGAAAATCCATTTCATCATAGAGCCGATCTGCGGTCTGGCGGCTTGGAAACCCATTCTCAAGCGTTAGATCACCAAGCCGTGTTGGAACAGTTTGGGCATCGGCGGAAGATAGGGGCAGCGATCCCAGAAGGCCCACGGCCGTCGTGATGATTACTGCCGAGGTCAAACGCTTCAAGGGATTGGCCATGAATTGTGTTCCTAAAAAAATGTGCAATTTCCATACTTGATCTCGTGATGCCGTTACAATAGCCTCGCGATACCTGAATAGTATCAAAGGGTGAGAATGCTTGTTCGTCTGAAAGCGGCGCAGGCCTTGGCCGCGACCCTGAATTTCCATAAGGCGGCCCAGCGTCTGAAGATAAGCCAGCCGCACCTGACGCGCATCATCAAGTC
>Ga0315899_10004053_pt1 | contig 15852 bp, 13 predicted proteins | sample LakEriMetagenome_2_FD_203518 | JGI IMG/M metagenome (GOLD analysis project Ga0315899, IMG submission 203518) | Freshwater fungal communities from buoy surface, Lake Erie, Ohio, United States - Buoy 4 MA112 | ecosystem: Environmental > Aquatic > Freshwater > Lake | place: USA: Lake Erie, Ohio... | reverse complement strand
CTTCATCCCGCCATCAAGGACACCGTGCTTCAGACGTTCATCTTCTTCGAACAGGAGATCCCGCCCGGCAGCCGCACGGGACGCATGCGCTTTCAGGGCGGGCAGGTCATCATCATCCTGGAAGGATCGGGCTACACCATGCTCGATGGCGTGAAACATTCCTGGTCGAAGGACGACGTGCTGAACCTGCCGATACGCGGTCCTGGAATCGTCGTGCAGCATTTCAACACCGACCCGAAGAATCCTGCAAAATTCGTCGCGGTGGAGCCGAATTGGTTCGCCTGCACCACAGTCGATCGCGGATCGGGCTTCGAACAGCTCGAAGACGCGCCGGAATATCAAAAAGCGAAGCGGTCGCGCTAGGATCTGGGGGAAGAGATGACTGAACGAGACCGAGTGCGCGAACGCGAACGCCCGCCGATCGCAGACAATAATTACGAGCGCAACATGCGCCAGCGCAAAGAATATATCGAACGCAACGCCACCGGACCCATCGTGGTGAAGCGCTCGGACCGAGACTTGTTTCAGGCGCGGCAGGGAAAGCTTCTCTATTACCTGTGCCCGAACAACCATCCCGAGACGCCGCTCCAGCATTGGCGCGTCTTCATTCAGGAAATCCGGACATGTTCCGGCAAACACAGGCACGCCGGCGGTCTTGTCATCTTCGTTCTCGACGGCGAGGGCTATACGATCGTCGACGGCGAGCGATGGGACTGGAAAAAAGGCGACCTCGTGCTTCTGCCGATGAAGGTTGGCGGCGTCGAGCATCAGCATTTCAATCTTGGCCCCCCTGAGAAGCCGGCCGTCTGGATCGCGCTCATCAACATGCCGATTCACGATTATCTGGCGTCCGATCTCGAGCAGATCGAGAACTCTCCGGACTTCAAGCAATAGGCTGCAGGCGCATGAGCGGCGACCATTCGCATCACCATCACGACGGCGCCCCTCACCTCCATGTGAGCGTCGATCACCTTGCGCGCCCCTTCAGCGCAGGCGCTCGCCTTGGCGTATGCCTTGATCCTGAGGCGATGGCGAAACTCGGCGTCAAGCCGAACGATCTGGTGCGTCTGGCCACCGACAGGGGTCGCAGCATGGCTGCGAGACTGGACGAGCCCCTCGCCGGCGACGCCGGCAAGGGGCTTATTCGGCTGGATCGTTTCGTCCGACAGTCGATCAAGGCGCATCTGAATGAATCGGTCGAGATCGAGCCGCTTGAACCTGCGCCTGTCGAGCGGATTGAATTATTGCCCGCCGTCGACGTGACGCTGGCGCATGATCTCCTGCCTCATGTGACGCAGACGCTCGTCGATGCGGGCACGCCGGCGAGCGTGGGAGCGGTCGTCTACGTCACCTTCCCGGGGTCGCCATCCGGCACGACTTATATGATGAACCGGGTGATCGGCGGACCCGGTCCGGTCACCGCGCAGACCGAGATCGTCATCAATTTTCATGATTCGCATTTGCCCGACGGCCAGTTCGACGTCGGGTTCGAAGACGTCGGCGGTCTTGGCGCGCAGATCAAGCTTTTGCGCGAACTCGTGCAGCTGCCGCTGATCTTCCCGCATGTGTACCGCAACCTCGGCATCAACGCCCCGCGCGGCCTCATTCTCTACGGCCCGCCGGGATCCGGGAAAACCCATCTCGCGCGCGCGATAGCGAAAGAGGTCGACGCCCGTTTCTATTATATCAACGGCCCCGACGTCATCGGAACCTATACAGGCGAAACAGAGGCGAATCTGCGTCGCATCTTCAGCGAGGCGAGCCACCATTCGCCATCGATCATTTTCATCGACGAGCTGGACGCCATGGCGCCCAAGCGCGGCGAGACGGGGGCGCATGCGGACACGCGCACCGTGACGCAATTGCTCGCGCTGATGGACGGGTTGAAGCGGGTGGATTCCGTCATCGTCATCGGCACGACCAACCGCGTCGACGCCATCGATCAGGCCTTCCGCAGGCCGGGCCGCTTCGACCGCGAGATTTTCGTCGGGCCTCCTGATATCGCAGGCCGGCGCGAGATTTTGGAAATTCATACTCGAGAAATGCCGATGACGCCTCTGGCGCTGGCGTTTCTCGACGACGTGGCGCGACGCACCCACGGCTTTCTTGGCGCCGATCTCATGGAGCTGTGTCGGGACGCCGGCTTGAGCACTTTGCGGCGCAGCGCGAACAATCTCGAAGATCACCGCTCGGCGTTCAAACTGCATGATGAAAATCTGCTTGTGGATCGCCAGGATTTCGAACAGGCGCTCGCCACGATTCGCCCCTCCGCATTGCGGGAGACGCTGATTACGATTCCCGACGTCTCCTGGTCGGACGTTGGGGGTCATGCGCAGGCGAAGGAGCTTTTGCGCGATGCGGTCGAATTGCCGTTGCGCAATCCTCATCTGCTCGCCGCCCACGACCTCCCCCAGCATATGGGCGCGTTGCTCTACGGACCGCCGGGCGCAGGTAAAACGCTTTTGGCGAAAGCGGTCGCGCATGAATGCGGTGTCAATTTCATTTCCGTTGACGGACCGGAGATCTTCACGAAATGGCAAGGCGAATCCGAAGAGAGCATCAGGCAGATTTTCCGGGTCGCCCGTCAGGTCGCTCCCGCCGTCGTGTTTTTCGATCAGCTGGAATCCATCGCTCCCGTCAGGGGCGAACATGCGGGCTCAGCGACGACCGATCGCGTGGTGAGCCAGCTGCTGACCGAGCTAGACGGGGTCGAGCAATTGTCTCGCGTGGTGGTTTTGGCCGCCACCAACCGGCCGGAATTGATCGATCCCTCCATGCTCCGCTCCGGGCGATTCAGCGTGCAGATTCATGTCGGACTTCCCGACGAAGACGACAGGCGCGAAATCCTGACGCTGTTCCTCAAGCGCCCGTTCGAAGGCCGTCCCGATGAAATGGCGCGGCTGATCGATGTGCTGGCTCCCCAGACGGAGGGGCGCTCCGGCGCGGATCTGCGCGCCATTTGCGACGCGGCGAAACGCGCGGCGCTGAAGCGCGTCAATTACGAAAAGAGCGTCATTCCCACGACGGAAGACTTCCTCGTCGCCATCAAGGGTCTTTCGTCCCAATGGCGCGACATCGTGGGCTCGCAGGCATCCTAGGGAGCGTTGACCATGCAAGCCATCGCATTGAGACTCGCTGGAGCAACCCTGCTGGCAAGCGCGATCTGCGCTTCCTCCGCTCACGCCGCTGATCCTGTCTCTTTCGCAGGCAAGCAGATTCAGTTCCTCATCGGCACAGGCGCCGGCGACACTTATGACAGTTATTCGCGTCTTCTCGGGAAATATCTGACCAGGCATCTGCCCGGGTCGCCGGTCGTTGTGCCGAGCAATCGCGCCGGCGCGGGCAGTCTCGTGGCCGTGAACGCGACCTATAATTCCCAAGTGCGCGACGGCAGCATGCTCGTCATGGGTCAGCGTTTCGTGCCCTTGATGCCGCTGCTCGGCTTGCCGGGCGCGCAATTCGATCCAACCAAAATGGCGTATATCGGCTCGATCAGCAGCGAGACGTCGGTTTGCGTGGCGCATGAGCGCTCGGGCGTCGCCAGGATCGAGGATGCGCGCAAGCAGCCGCTCATCGTCGGCACGATGGGCGCTGGAACCGAGCTGACGAATTTCACCGCCACGATTCATAAAATGTTGGGGCTCGAATTTCAGGTCGTGCGCGGCTATGGAAGCAGCGGCGAGATCGATCTCGCCATCGACCGCGGCGAGCTGCAGGGCCGGTGCGGCGTGTCTTATTCCAGTCTCATGCGGACGCGCGGAGATTGGGTTGCAACGGGCAAGGTGAAAATCTTCCTCCAGATCGACGTGGCGCGCTCGCGGGAGATGGCGAATGTGCCGTCCCTCGGCGAACTCGTGAACGATTTCGATCGCGCGGCCCTTGGGCTTTTGACCGCGCCCGGCGCGATCGCGCGGCCGGTGTTTGGTCCGCCCGACACGCAGCCTGAGCGCCTCGCCGCGCTGCGCAAGGCTTTCGACGACGCCATGGTCGACAAGGATTTTCTTGAGGAGGCGAAACGTCAGCAGCTCGAAATCGCTCCGATGAGCGGTGCGGCGATGGAAAGCCTGATAAAGGATCTTTACGCGTCCGACCCGAAGGTGATCGAACGCGCGCGGGAACTCGCCAACTCGGTTCAGTGAGGAAATTCGATGTCTGGTGTGGATGGGCTCGCGGAACTGGACGCCAGGCTTGCCGCGTCCCATATGCGCGGGCAATGGAAGTCGGAAGCTTTCCTGTCAGCCGCCATTGGCGGGCCAAAGCCCGCCGGCGCCCCATACGCATGGCGGTGGGCCGACGTGATGGAGCTGATGGGCGCGGCCGAGCGCGCCATGCCGGAAAGCTTGCAGGCGCGTCGCAGCCTCATCTTTCAAAATCCGGCCTTGCCGCGCGGCACGACGCATACGATCAATATGGGCGTGCAAATGATCATGCCGGGTGAAGTCGCCTGGGCGCATCGTCATTCCATCGCTGCGCTGCGTTTCATCATCGAAGGCGATGAGAAACTGACGACCGTCGTCGATGGACGTCATTGCGTGATGGAGACTGGAGATCTGGTGCTGACGCCGAATTGGTCCTGGCACGATCACCACAACAAAAGCGATCAGCGCGCGCTTTGGCTCGATGTGCTGGACGTGCCGCTGGTGCTTGGCCTGAATCAGACGGTCTATGAGCCCGGGTCAGGGGCGGATCAGCCGAATGTGGAGCCCGGCCGGCGCGTGGGCGCCTTGCGTTTCGCGTGGCGTGAGTCGATCGCCGCCACGTGCGCGCTGCAGCTCGATCCCCATCATGGGCAGGCGTATGAATATCGTGATCCAGACCATGGCGGCCCGTGTCTGAAGACGCTGTCGTGCAAGCTCGTGCGCCTGCCGCCTGGTTTTTCGGCGCTGCCAAGCCGCACGTCGGCGAGCAGCGTCTGGTTCGTGGTGACGGGGAACGGATCCCTGGAGCTGGCTGGAGACGAAGCTTTGTCATGGGGGCCGCGCGACAGTTTCGCCATTCCGAACTGGACGCGTCACGCGATCCGAAATCGCTCGGACGAGGAAGCCGTTCTCTTCACGGTGAGCGACGAACCCGTCCTGCAGGCGCTTGGCTTGTTGCGCCAAGAAACGTGACCGCGGCGATGCGAACGAAGGCTCTTGTTTGACCTTCGCGCAAAAAATGAGATATATCTCGATTATTGTAGAACGCGTCGTGAGGCCGCCATGCAGGAATATCTCGTTGGCAAGTTCAGCGAATTGCCGGAAGGCAAAGGCGTGGCGGTCGAGGCGGGTCGCAGCACCGTCGCCGTGTTCAAGATCGGGAGCGAGGTGTTCGCGATTAGCAACGCCTGTCCGCACAAGGGCGCGTCGCTCTGCGAGGGCGAGGTTGTGTGCGAATCCAAAATCGTGCGCTGTCCATGGCATCACTGGAATTGGCGGCTCGACGACGGCGCGCTTGAACCCGACACGCGCCAGCACCTCCGTCAATACAATGTTTTCGTCGATGGCGACGACGTCATTCTTCGGCTCTGACGCATAAGGGAGACCCTGATGAACGTGGCCAGCCCTCACGAGCGCGAAATCGCCCGCCGCATCAAGCCCGATCCCATCGACCGCCGCGCGGCGGCCTATGACGTGATCGACACCGATTTCCATTTCGTTCCGGATTGGGAAGCGTTGCGTCGTTATATGCCGGAACCCTTTCGCAGCGAGCTGAATCGTTATCCGCTTGTGGGATCGGATTATTCGCCAAAATATGCGATCGGAATCGACGGCACGGGGCAGGATGTCCTCGGTCGCGCAAGCAGCGCAGGCGACGTGTTGAAGGTTCTCGACGAAATCGGCGTCCAGACCGTCATTCTGTCTCCCGGCTTTCAACGCCCGCAAAGCATGTTCCACCAACAAATGGTGAGCGTGCTGGCGTCGGCCTTTAACGATCATATGATCAAGGACGTCTTTCCCCTGTCGCGGCGGATCAACGCCTCGATCATGATCAACCACCGCGACCCCGCCGCCGGCGCAGCGGAAATCCGCCGCGTGGGCGATCATCCGCAATTCGTCGGCGTCTATACGGAGTTCGGCGGGAATTACGAGCCGATCGGAACGGCGCGCCATGATCCGATCTTCGAGGCGGCGGCGGAGCGCGACCTCGCGGTCATTCTGCATATCGGCACGTTCTGGCAGCAATTCACGCCGCTCGCGCAAGGGGTGCGGACCTGGACGGAGCTGGTGGGCGTTTCATCGGTCGCCACCTGCATGGCTTTCACCGGCAGCATGATCATGCAGGGTCTCTTCGACAAGTTCCCGAACCTGAAGGTCGTCCTGCAAGAAGGGGGCTTCTGGTGGCTCTGCGACTTCATGGCGCGCACCGATGATTATTACCTGAATCATCCCGGCGACATTCAGCTCGTCGAGCGCAAGATCGAGTCGGGCGAAAGGTTTTTGCGCAAGCTGCCCAGCGAATATTTCGAGTCCAACATCCGCTTCTCGAGCCAGCCGGTGTGCATGCCGCGCAATCCACGGCATTTCAAAAGCCTGATGGAGCTCTGTCGCGGTGAGGACTTCCTCATGTATTCGTCCGACTGGCCGCACGCGACCTTCGATCCGTTGAATTGGGTCTTCGATCCTGCGATCTCTGAGGCCGGGCGCGCGAAAATTCTAGGCGGCAATGCGCGAGCCTGGTACCCGCGCCTGCGCCTGTGAGGGCAGGCGCGAGCCCGGCTTCAGCGGCTGCGATATTTCTCGCACAGGCCCTTCCAGCGGTCGACGCGTTGTTGCATGCGGGCCGTGACCTCGTCGGGAATTTCGACGAACGGGGGACGCAGCGGACCGGGATCCACATAGCCGGACAGACGCACGGCGACTTTGGAGGCCGTCTCGCGCCATGACAGGTCTGGCGAGCTCGTGACGGGCGGGCAAATATCGGCCGTCGCTTGCTGCGCAAGCAGGTCGTCGCCGGCAAGAACCGCGTCGCGAAGAGCCAGCTGAGGCCACGGGCCCATCCAGGCGTCGATCGACCAGAAGCCGGCGGCCCCAAGTTTGGCGTAAGCGGCATATTGCCCCTGGAAGACGAAGACGCTCAATCGGCCTGCGGCGAGTTTATGCAGACGTTCGAATTCCTCCTCGCTGCGGTGGCTGTCTTTCATGGCGATGACGGCGGGATTTTTGAGGATCTCGCTGAAAGCCTCCACAGGCAGGCGCACATGGTGGAGCGCGGGGTTGTGGTAGATCATGATGTTGAGTTTGGGAAAGAGCGCGCCCACATCGGCGTAAAACCGTATCGCGTTGCGAAGGCTCGACGGGAAGTAATAGGGCACTCCCATCAGCACGCCGTCAGCGCCGCTGTCTGCGATCATCTTGATCCGCTCGACCGTCTCGCGGGTGTTCGGCGAGGTCACGCCGATGAAGATCGGAGCGCGTCCGCGCGCCGCCGCGACGGTCTCATGGGCCAGGACGCGAAATTCCTCGGGCAGAAGCGTATGGCATTCGCCAAAACTGCCGGTCGTCGAAATGACGTTCGCGCTATCGCTCAGCATGCGGTCGACGCCATGGTGGAGCCGCGCCACGTCGACGGTGTTTCGCGCGTTGAGATCGGCCGCGTCGTCGGTGGCGAACGCCGGCATCATCGCCATAAGACCCTTGAGGTCTCCTGCGGTCAGCATATGTGTCTCCTTGCGCGTGATTCAGTCGGTTGGCTTGAAGCCCGACGTCTTGATGATGGGTTCCCACGTCCGCGCTTCCATGCGCTGGCGCGAGGCGAGTTCCTCCCCGCTGGTCCCCGTGGCCAGAAGACCAAGCGTCAAAAGTTTTTCGCCGAATGGCTTCGACTGCGCATATTCGCGCACGATGGCGTTAATGCGCTCGACGATCGCCGGCGGGGTGCCGGCGGGCGCATAGAGGGCGAACCAGCCGTTGCCGCTCAGGTCATAGCCGCTTTCTTTCAACGTCGGGATTCCGGAGATAAAGGGCGAGGGCGATGCGTCGAGCGTCGCGAGGATGCGCACCGTGCCCTGATTGTGGTGCTCGAGCACATCGGCCGTGGAGAGAACCGCGGTCGGAATTTGACCGGCCACGAGATCGGCTACGGCGGCGGACGCTCCCCGATAGGCGACGTGGCGGTAATCGAGTCCGGCCGCGCGGCCGAAGGCGATGCCGAAGAAATGCGGAAGAGTGCCCGCGCCCGGCGTGCCGTAACTGCCGGCCTTCGGATCCTTGCGAATCCATTCGACCATTTCGCGGATGGTCTTGACCGATGAATTCTTCGCGACGGCGATCGCGAACTCGAAGGAGCACACCTGCGAAATCGGGACGAAGTCTTTTTGCGGATCGTATTTGAGGTCGGGATAGATATGCGGATAGATGACCATGAGCGTGAAGGGCGTGAGAAGCAGCGTCGTTCCGTCAGCGGGCGCGCTTTTGACGGCTTGAACGCCGAGCATGCCTGAGCCGCCCGTTCTGTTCTCCACGAAAGCGCTTTGATTCGTCGCGAGGCTGATGCGCTCGGCGAGCATGCGCGCGACCGCGTCGCCCGAGCCGCCCGCGGCGAAGGGAAATATGATTTTTACGGGCTGCGAACCAAATTGCGCCAAAGCGGCTGGGCTGGTGGCGGCGACTACCGCCAGGGCGAGCCAGGCTGGCGCAGACAGCCTTTTCAGAACGGATATGAGCCGCATTTTCTCTCCTTAAGGATTCGCGCCCGCCAGTTTGCGCGCACGCTCGACGACATGCGCCGGGGATGAGTAAATTCGAGTCAGGAGCTTCTGGACGTCTTCGCCCGTCATGGGGGAGATCTCGACATTCAGCCGTTTCGCCTCGTTCAGAAGCTCAGCGTCTTTCATGGTCGCGTCGAATGCGCGGCGCAGCGCGTTGACGCGCGCCGGCGGCGTTCCGGGCGGGGCGATGTAGGGCCGCGCGATTTCGCCCGGCGAGAGCATCAGCTCGATGGCGCGCCTGTCCGTTTCATCCGTCACGAGATCAATCACAAGCGGGGCGCCCGGAAGCTCGGGTTCCTTGGTCAGCCCGATCTGAAGGAGGATGTCCACAAAGCCATTGGTGAGCCAGTCGGGCTTGGTGGCCTTGATGCTTCCGTAGGACGCGCCGCATCGCCCCTGCAATTCGCCGCGCTCTATGGCCAGATCTATGGCGGCTGCGCTCTGGTAGCCGCGGATGAGTTTCAGATTCAGATTAAGCGTAGTTGTGAGCGTGCTGACGAAATTGGTCAGCTCCGATCCGGCGCCGGTGGTGCCGACGAGAAGTTCGCGCGTCTTGACGTCCTCGATCGACTTGAAGTTCGCGTCGCGACGGGCAAGGCAGATCGTCGTTTCCCTGCCCATCGAGCCGATATATTCAAACTTGTTCGCGTCGAATTGCGTCCCGGGCATGGCGAGCAGCGGCATGATGGGAATGAAGCGATGGCCCGTTGCGATCGTCGTACCGTCGCGTGGCGCGGTGATGTAGAGCGCGTTGATCGCATTCAGGCTGCCGGCCCCCGGCTTATTGGCGGGAACGATGGTTGGGGCGCCGGGCACATGTCTGCCGAAATGGCGCGCCAGAATGCGCGTGTACATGTCATATGTCGTGCCCGGCCCGGTGCCGATATAGACGACGATCTCCTTGCCCTTATAGAAAGCCTCCGGGCTTGCTTCCTGAGCCCTCGCCGATATCGAGAACGCTTGAAGGACGCAGCCCAGCAGGAGCGTGCGGGCGGCGATTTTTTTGCGCGCAGGATGATCTACGACCATGTCGCTCCCCTCTACTTGGACAGGAACTTGAGCCTGCCGGCCCATTTGCTTTCGATGTCGTCAAGGAAGGGCGTTTCGAAGGCGTTGACCTTCGGAAACTCGTCTTTCCAATGGTAGGGGCGAACCGCATACATGATCATGCGGCTGTTGGTGATGTCGCCGCTGGCGCGCTTTTCGGGCGAAAGGGCCGGGTCGATATGTCCTGTCCAACATCCGTCGATGACGTCGGTCTGCGTCTTGGGGTCCCAGCGCGTCGCAAGGGCCCACATGACGTCTGCGGGGTTCATGATGTCGATGTCGTCGTCGACGACGATCGTCATGCGCCCGAGATAGGCGCCCGCCCGCGCGCCTGTCGCCACCAGACCCGCCATTTTCGCATGGCCGGGGTACATCTGCTTGATGCGCACGATATTGATGAAGCGGACGCCGCCGCCGTCCATCTTCCAGACGCCGGTCACACCGGGCACGCCCGCGCCTTCAAGCGCGTCCCACAGGGCGGCTATGCCATCGATGCTCGGCTGGCGTCCGGGATAAGTGGGTTTGGCCGGGGGTTGGCCGATGACGATGGGATTGTTGCGATGGTAGATCGCGCCGACGCGGAGCACCGGCTGCGGACCGCCGTCGGATGAGTAATATCCCGGCCATTCCGCGAACGGCCCTTCGGGCCGGGTTTCCTCGCTCGGCGGCGGCATGAACCCCTCAAAGACGAGTTCGGCGTCCGCCGGCAGGGGGAGCCCGGTGAGCTTGCCGCGAACGGTCTTGATCGGCTTGCCGATCCGCCCGCCCGCCGTCGCATATTCGCTGACGCCGGAGCGCGACGAGGTGCCTGCGACGATTCCCAGGATCGGCGCCTGCCCGACGCTGACGGCCATGGGGCAGGGAAGGCCCTTGCTCCAATATTTCTCTCGTATCAGCGATCCGTGCTTTCCCGGCTCGATGAAGACCGTGAGCGTCTTGGAATCTTGCATTTGGGTGCGGTAGGTGCCGAGATTCACCCAGTCGCTGTCGGGGTCCTTGTTGATGACGACGCATTCGGTTCCGATATAGGGGCCGCCGTCGAGGTCATGCCATTTCACCGCCGGAAAATCGTAGATGTTGACGTCGTCGCCGAGGATCACGTTTTCGAAAAGCGGGCCCGTCTCCACCTCCTGCGGCGCGAGAGGCTTTTCCTCCCATTTGCCCGCCGCCCGATGGCGGATGACGGCGTCGAGGTCGAGCGGGCCCACGAAGATCCGCGAGAACCGCACATTGGTGAGAACGCGCCGATCCGCGGGGCAACCCTTGATGTCGTCGAACATGAGCGCGGGCGGATATTTGTCCCGCAGGCTCAGTTCGTAGAGCGCGCCCATCTCCAGGTGCGGATCCGCGCCGCTGATGTGCTCCAGCTCGCCGCGCGCTTCGAGAATCTCCACGAACCGGCGCAGGTCGGAGAGCGCCTCAATACGCTCCCGCTCCTCCTCAGAGGCGTTCATCCGTGACTTCCTCCCGATGGCGCCTCGCAGGGCGCTCCGCTCATGCGTGGCGGATTGCAGACGAAATTTGATACATATTTCGAAATCTGACAAGCCGCCGACTTGCGGCCAAGTTCAGCTGATTTCAAAAAAAGATATTCATTTCAATTATTGACATCGCTGGTTCGCCGCCGGATGATTTCCAAAACAACAAGTCGTCGCTGCGCGTGCGCCGACACGCGTCGATGCGGATGGGGGGGAAGATGGGGCGAGCTTGCTGGCTTGTGGCCATGGTCTGCGCGTGCGGGATCGGAGGCGGCGCCCATGCCCAGAGCGTCCAGACCGGCGCCTTCGAGGGCAAGACGCTCACGATGATTGTGGGCTTCGAACCCGGAGGCGGCACCGACAGCGCCGGCCGGCTGATCGCGCAATTCCTTGGCAAGCATTTGCCAGGCGCGCCGAAGGTCAATGTGCATAATATGCCCGGCGCGGACGGTTTGATCGCGTTAAATCATTTCGTGCAATCGGCCAGGCCCGACGGGTCCACGTTCACGATGGGCGCCAGCACGCAGGTGAGCCCAGCGCGCTTCCGCATGCCGCAGTCGCGCTACAATCCAACGGATTTCGAATATGTCGGCGGCACGGGGCGCGGCGGCACCGTCTTGCTCATCAACAAGAACGCGCTCGCGCGCCTGCGCGACAAGGCGGCTGCGCCCGTGGCGATGGGTTCGCTGGGAGGCATGCCGCGCTCAGGCATGCTGGCGACCGCATGGGGCATCGAATTCCTGGACTGGAACGCCAAATGGGTTCTGGGCTATCGCGGCACGAATGATTTGATGATCGCGCTCGAACGCGGTGAAATCGACATGACGGCCACCGGCAATCTGTTCCTCATCGACAAGATGGTGAAGACAGGACGATTCGAAATTTTGGCGCAATCGGGCCAATTGGAGAAAGGCCGCGTCGTTGGACGCGCCGAGCTTGGCGACGCGCCGGTTTTTCCGTTGATCGTGGAAGGCAAGATTTCGGATCCGCTGAAGCTGCGCGGCTTTCGTCTGTGGTCGAATCTGACATGGATCGACAAATGGGTCGCATTGCCGCCGCGCACGCCGGAGGCGATCGTGCGCAGCTATCGGACGGCGTTCTCGCGCTTGACGCAGGACCCCGAATTTCTTTCCCTGAGCAGGAAAATCAGCGAGGATCTGGAGCCGCAGAGCCACGAGGACGTGCGCGCGCTCATAGAGACCGTCGCGACGACTCCCGACGAGGCGTTGCGCTATTTGGAAGACATGCTGAAGCGTCAGGGTTTGGACGTCAAAGAATGATACGGCCCAAGGGAGTTTAAACAGAAGATGAACAGGCTTGTCTCGTCGCTCGCGTCGCTTTTCTTCATCGCGCAGCCGGCCTTGGCGGACCCGTCCCTTTACGCGGGAAAGACCTTGCGGGTGATCGTGAACTTCGCGCCCGGCGGTGCCGCCGACACCGAGGCGCGGCTTTTCGCGCGGTTCATCGGTTCCGTCATTCCCGGCAATCCGCAGGTCCTTGCGCAAAACATCGCGGGCGGCGGAGGGCTGTCGGGCGCGAATCACGTGGGCCGCTCTGCGCCGGACGGCCTGACGATGGGTTATCTCACGGGCGTCGGCGCGAGGGCCGCTTTCGAGCCTGAATTGTTCCAGACGCGCTTCGCCGACTTCCGCATGATCGCCTATATCGAAGGCGCGACGATCTATTATGCGCGGCGCGATCTCAAGCCGGGTTTGACGACGTCCGCCGACATCGTCAAGGCGCAGAACGTTTTCGTCGGGGGGCTGAGCGCAGGATCCAGCAAGGATCTCACCATGCGGCTGACGCTGGAGATGCTCGGCGTCAAGCATGGTTACATCACGGGCTATTCGGGCGCAGGTCCTTTACGCCTCGCATTCGAAAGCGGCGAGATAAGCATGTTGTCCGACGGGCGCGCCACCTATAACACCTCCATCGCGCCGATGGTGCAGGCAGGCCAGGTGCTCCCGATCTATGTGGACACGGGATATGACGGCGCGAATTTGTTCACGCCGAAGGGCAATCGCGACATGGACCTGCCGCCGTTCCATGAATTTTATGAGAAAACCATGGGCAAGGCGCCGGCGGGCCCGCTCTGGGAGGCGTATCTTGCGCTGCTCGCCTCCAATACGATGCTCCAAAGGATCGTCGCTTTCCCGCCCGGCGTCTCCAAGGCGCATGTGGATATGTTGAAAGCGGCTGTGACGGCGCTCAACACGAATCGCGAATTCGTCGAGACAGGCACGAAGGCCTTCGGCTTTGTGCCTGAATATGAAGCCGGCGCGGAGGTTCAGGACAAGATCGAGCGCATGACAAGCGTGTCGCCGCAAACGATCGAGTTCATCAAGACCTATATTGCGCGCGGCCAAAATTCAGGCGCGCCGAAATAGTCCACCGCACGGGCTGGCGGGGCGCGCCGGACGCCCTTGACGACCCGTCTTGTCAGGGAAGGATCACGGATCGGTCGATGCGCACCATGCGTTCGACAAGAGCCTGCACCGCATGGCCCGGCAGAGGCCGCAGTTCGAGATTGCTTTTTTGCGCGTCGGCTTGCAGGTCGGGATCGGCGAGCGCCAGGTCAAACGCTCCGCGCAGCGCCGCCACACGGTCGGGCGGCGTGTCAGGAGTGGTGGCGATGGCGCGCGCCAGACTCGTCATGCCTGAATAGAAAGCCAGCGCCGCCCGCTCGCCGTCATTGCGCGCGAGATCGGTCAGAAGCGGAACGTCCATCAGATCCGGTTCCTTGCGATTGCCGGCCTGCAGGAGGACGTTGATCTCTTCTGAACGCAGGCTCGATCCGCGCAGCGCCTTCATCGCCGACCAGCTCGCGCCTGCGCGCCCGCTCACTTCGCCGCGCTGCATCGCGATTTCGATCGCCTCGCCGGATTTATATCCATGAATGATCTTGAACCGCGTGCCGAGAATTCGGTTCGTGACCTCGGGAAGGATGCCGCCGATGGCGTTGGGCGAGGTGGAGCCGACGACAAGCTCCGCCGTCATCACGTCCTCGATCGAGCGGATGCCGGACGCGCGGGAGGCCACGAACACATTCGCGGATTCATCCATATTGCCGATCCATTGGAACGCGGCGAGATCGAAACGCGCCTTGCCCGTCACCTGAACCATCGGCGCCGTCTGCACCACCATCAAAAGCTCGGTGCCGTTGCGCACGGCGTTGTTTGCGAAATAGCTCGCGGCCGTCACGCCGGCGGCGCCGGGCATGTTCAGCGGGATCACAAGGGGCTTGCCCGGCAGGTGCTTCGCCAGATGGCGCGCGAAGAGGCGCGAATAGATGTCGTAGCCGCCGCCCGCGTCGGAGCTGCAGATCATTTTCACCTGCTTGCCCGCATAGAATTCGGCTGGTCCCTGCTGGGCTGCGGCGAGCGTCGGCGCTGCGACCGCAAGGCAGAAAGCCGCTACGCATGTCCTCCACATGGGTCTTCCTCTCTTGGTGGCCGCGCCTTCTGCGTGCGCGGTCGGCGCTTCAGGCGGGCAGAGGCGGAATCGTCTCCAATTCCTTGGCGTAAACGGGCTCCATGCGCGAGGTCAGCCCATGGCGGGCGAGCGCGGTCTCGTATTGCTCGCGGATGAAGGGCGATTCGTCGGCGTAATCGAGCTGGTCGCCGCCGAGCCGGCGACTGATCCAGCACATCATCACGCCTTGCGCGTTGCGCTGCGATCCATGTTTGAACGCGAGATAGCGCGCCGGCGTGACGCCTGAATTGAAATGCTGGTGAAACCATCCGTTGGGGGGCACGATCAGCGTGCCTATCTCCCATTCGTAGCGCCGCGGCTCTTCGCCGTCCGGCCACATCAGGGAATAGCCTTCGCCGCTCAGAATGATCACATGGGCGCCCGGCCCATGGGCGTGCGCTTTTTTATAGGTGCCGATCGGGAATTGCGAGATATGCCCGCCGATGGAGCTTTTCGCGAGATTGAAACGCACCATGCTGCTGCCCGCGCCGCGTTCTGCGGTGGAGGCGACCGAGACATTCACCGTGTCGGGAATGAAATTCGTCTCGAGGCGCAGGCCGTTCATTTTTCCCGCTGACGTGTAGTAATCGGGCTCTCCGTTGAAGCGATTGGCGAACTCGTAATCGCAGTTGAAGATGAAATCGAGGTCTTCATAAAGATTGATGACGGGAGGCGCATTTGTCACGGCGACGAAACGCGCGGGCGCCTGGCCTGATCCGTTGAAATGCTGATGCCATGTGTTCAGCGGAATGCCGAAAATGGCGCCGGCCTTCCATTCGAAAGTCGTGCGGGCGCCCTTGCTGTTCCAGATCGTGGTGGAGCCGCGTCCCTCCAGCACATAGATCATTTCCTCATAGATCTGGCGCTGCGGCGCGAGCTTGCCTGCGGGCGGAATTTCGCACACGTAGCAATCGTTCGTCGTGCGGGAGGCGTCATGGTTGATGAACACGCCGCGCCCGCCGCGCCGCGCCCAGGGCTTCAGCTCGACATGACGCAGATTGGGCACGTAATGCCCGCTGATGACGTCGAGCCCTTCCGCGCGAACCCAGCGCAGATAGGGCGTGTCTTTTTCCGTGGCGAATTTCTGCGCTAGGTCTTCCGAGACGATTGCATCCCGTTTCGCCATTGTGATGTCTCTCTGCTTTCGCTCCCGTTTCGCGAAAGTGC
>Ga0315899_10004052_pt1 | contig 15853 bp, 15 predicted proteins | sample LakEriMetagenome_2_FD_203518 | JGI IMG/M metagenome (GOLD analysis project Ga0315899, IMG submission 203518) | Freshwater fungal communities from buoy surface, Lake Erie, Ohio, United States - Buoy 4 MA112 | ecosystem: Environmental > Aquatic > Freshwater > Lake | place: USA: Lake Erie, Ohio... | reverse complement strand
AACCATGCGTCGTTGGACGGGTTGAAGATGAAATCGGGCCGGTTTTTGCGGTCCACCGTCTGGCCAGAGAAAATCATTTCATAACAAATTTGCATGCCAATTTTTACAGGCTTGCCGTCAACGGTCACGGTCATCGTCCGCGCGCCTGGGCCGGGCCAGAAATCGAGGCTGCCCGGCACCAATCGCGCCAGCCCAATTGGCTTTAGCAACCAAGGCAAAGGCAGATATTCACCATAAGGCACCAAATGTGCCTTGTCATAATGGCCGAGGGTGCGACCAAAGGCGTCCATGGCGGAGACGCTGTTGCGCGCGGCCACCAATTGACGTTTTTCAAAAATAAGGCGGTTGGCACCCGTCACCAGCACATCATTGTCGGCCATCAACGTGGTGAGCCGCGCGCGCGCGCCAGCGGCGCTTTCCCCCGGCTGTCCGTAATAATAACGATAGGGATATCCGTCCTCGAGATAGTCCGGAATAGCGGCCTCCGGCCAAAGGATCAGCCGCGGCGCTTGGGTAGGCAAGGGGCGGCTGTGCATCGCCAGCTTGGCGAAATTCAGCGCGTCATAGCCGGGCGCATATTTGTCGGCTTGCGAGATATTCGGTTGCACGACGGTAACGGCGACTTGCGGCTGGTTTTCGGCGCTGCTGCTGAAATATCCGCCCCATAATGAAACGCGGGCGATTATCGCTATTGCTGCTAATGCGAAGAGCAACAATCCGCCGACGAAATAACCTGTCCATCCACCTTTACTGCGTTCGGCGCTCGATGCGCGCGTCCATAAGGATGCGAATTGGTAAACGCCGCCGACGGCTAAAATGATGACGCCTGACATGCCATATGTGCCTATGGCGCTTGCGGGCTGCGCCACATAGGGGATGGAGAGCGCGATTACGCTCAACGGGTTCCAGACATAGCCGGTGAACACCCAACTGCGTAGCCATTCGGTTAGGATCCAAAGGCCCGCAAAGGCCAAGATGAGCGGGAGTTTTTTACCAGAAGCTTCCGCAGCGTCACCTTCGCTGGCGCGAGAATGACCACCAATTTTCGCCGAGAAGTGGCGCAACCCATAAGCGCCACCGGCCGCCAAGGCCGGATACACCGCCAAATAGAGCGCCAGCGCCACTACCGCGATATAACCCAGCCAAATCGGCATCGCTGCCTGAAAGGTGAATGCGACCGCAATCCATTGATTACCAAAGGTGAAATGCCCGACACCGAAAAGCCAACCAATCGCAAAAGCGCTTTTTGTATTTTGGGCACACGCGATCAGGTGGATCAGCAATGCAAAGCAAGCGAGCGTTAATGGCCAAAGGCCCCAAGGTTCAAAGCCGTAGGCCGACAGCGCGCCTGCGCCGATAGCGGCCCAGCGCGGAAACCGATGAAGCAGGGCGGAGATTTTCTGCACGCCCCGCCTTTGCCGTCGATATGTGACAAATGCAATCGAGCAAACATTGTCCTTGCTTGCGGTTCATGGTTTGCCTGCTAATTCAGGTCTATGCTATTTTTCGCCATCGCGCTTGCCGCCGCCACCAACCCTTCCGCGCTTACCGATGCCCATCAAGGCGACATCTTTTGTGTCGCCGTGCTCGCGACCTTGGCTGAGAAACAGCGGACGGGCACGGCGCCAGCCGATGCGCCCGACGTGCGGCAATCGGGCAAAAGATGGGCCGGCATCGTCGGCAATCGCATCACCACACAAAGCGGGCAACCGCGCGAATTGGTCGCGGTCGCGATGGCCGAAGCGGCGAAAGCGGAATTTCAGCGGCCAAGTGATCTTGGCCGGATCAACGCTTGCGCCGTGCAAATGACGGCGGAGCTTGCTAATGCCGACAGCATCGACAAACCTTTACCCAAGCCGGTGACATCAAAATGAGCTTACGTCCGTTCCATTTGGCCTTTCCCGTCGACGACCTTGCCGAAGCGCGGCATTTTTACGGCTTTGTCATGGGCTGCGCCGAAGGCCGCTCATCGGACCAATGGATCGATTTCAACTTTTTCGGGCATCAGCTTGTCGCGCATTTAGACCCATCGGCGCGCAGCATATCAACACATAATCCTGTCGATGGGCATGATGTACCTGTCCCGCATTTCGGCGTTGTTTTGGACATGGACCAATGGGAGGCATTGGCCCAACGCGTGAAATCGGCGGGCATCCGGTTTGGCATCGAACCCCATGTCCGCTTCAAGGGCCAAGTGGGCGAACAAGCGACGATGTTCTTTTATGACCCAAGCGGCAATGCGTTGGAGTTCAAGGCCTTTGCCGACGACGCGCAGTTGTTTGCGCGCTGACGCTTGCATTTTGCCGCTTTAGGCCACAGCGCAACGTCATGGACCTTCAAAATTTCGACATTGACCAATTTCTGCGGGAATATTGGCAGAAAAAACCGCTGCTGATCCGCAATGCGTTTCGCGACTGGCAAAACCCGCTGGAGCCTGACGAGCTCGCCGGACTGGCGTGCGAAGAGGAAATTGAATCGCGGCTGATTTGCCAAACCGATGCGGGTTGGGAGATGGAGCAAGGTCCGCTGGCCGAAGAACGGCTCTCTGGCCTTCATGAAAGCCATTGGACCTTGTTGGTGCAAGCCGTCGACCATCATGTCCCCGCGGTTGCTGACCTGATGGCGCCGTTCCGTTTCATTCCCAATTGGCGCATTGACGATGTGATGGTCAGCCTTGCCGCCGACCAAGGCGGGGTGGGGCCGCATTTCGACCAATATGATGTTTTTCTTATCCAAGGGCTTGGCCGCCGTCGTTGGCAGATCGGCGCCCACTGCGATGCAGATACTTTGTTGTTGCCGCATGCGGATTTGAAATTGCTTAGCGACTTTCAGGCGACCGAGGAATGGGTGCTTGAACCCGGCGACATCCTTTATGTCCCGCCGGGCATATCGCATAATGGGGTGGCGGTGGGTTCGGATTGCATGACCTATTCGGTTGGGTTCCGCGCGCCATCGCGCGCCGACCTTTTGGGCCATTATGTCGACGATGTTCTGGACGGGATTCCAGATGATGAACTCTATCGCGACCCGGATTTGACGCGCCAAGCCAATGCGGGGGAGATTTTGCCAGACGCGCTTGCACGCTTGCAGCAGATGATGCTCCAATCTCTGTCTGACCCCGCTCATTTCGCCCGCTGGTTCGGAACCTTCAACAGCACGCACAAATATCCCGAAATGGACTGGCGACCCGAAGTGCCCGTTGAAGCGGACGATGTGCGCGCGGCTATTACCGCGCAACTGCCGCTGTCGCGCAATCCGGCGAGCCGACTGGCGTTTATCACCACGGGCGCGGACGCGCTCATGCTGTTTGCCGATGGTGTCTGTTTCGACTGCAGTGGCGAGACAGCGGCGTTGGCGAAAAAGCTCTGCGCAGACGACAGCGTGGTTCTCGACGTCGCACTGGCGGGCAGCGCGGCGGCCATCGATCTCCTCACGCAGCTGTGCAACAATGGCTGCATCGCGTTCGACAGCGAGGATTGATCTGCGCACGCGGTTAAGCATCTGCGCGAAGAAAGCGCGTTATGTGTCGGAGGCAGATGCGCTATCCGCGATTGCAAAGGCGACCATCACCTTGCGGCATTATGCCTGCGATCGCTGTGGGCAATTTCATCTGACCAGCCGGACCAAGGGCAAGCGCATCCCGCGCCCTTCGGGTGATTGAGGGCTTTGGCTTAGACTTCGACTTCGCGCCAAGTGCCCGGTGCAAGGCCATCCATCGTCCATTCCCCAATCGCGCGCCGGACGAGGCGCAAGGTGGGATGCCCGACCGCGGCGGTCATGCGCCGGACCTGACGGTTGCGGCCTTCGCGAATGGTGAGCATGATCCAGCTATCGGGCACTGACAACCGCACGCGGATTGGCGGGTCGCGCGGCCAGAGCATGGGGTCGGCAATCCGCTCGGCTTCGCACGGCAGGGTCAAGCCGTCCTTTAACGAAACGCCGCGCCGTAACTGCGCGAGCGCATCGTCGGTCACATCGCCCTCCACCTGCACCAGATAGCTTTTCGCCATTTTATATTTCGGGTCCGATATCCGCGCTTGCAACCGGCCATCATCGGTCAGCAGCATCAACCCCTCACTGTCCATATCGAGCCGCCCAGCAGGATAGACGCCGGGCACATCGACGAACTGCGACAAAGTCGGCCGCGGCGAGCCCTCCGTCCCCTTGTCGGTAAAGTGCGGCAAGACGCCATAAGGTTTGTTGAACAGGATGATGCGGGACATGGAGGTGCTGTAGCGAAAGCGCGGGCGATGCGAAATGATGTTGTAGGTGGGGAAGGAACTTTCATTATAACCAAATAGGCTAAAAATATATTGACATCGTAACCATAAAAGGTTAGTTTATGTCATAGTCGAAAATTGCGAGTCGCGTCGGGGCTCGCTTTCATCATCACCTTTGGGGTCGAAGCGCAATCTTCGGCCCTTTTTCTTTGCGCTCAGGAGGGCTTTTATGGCCATCAATACACCACCCGTGCCGGATGCGCGGTTGAATATGAAAATCCGTAGCCTTTTTCTGGACCATTTGGCGCAGACGGCGAATGTGGCGGCATCGGCGCGCGCGGCTGGGGTGACGAGCAGTGCAGTCTATGCCGAACGGCGGCGCACGCCGGCTTTTCGCGACGCATGGGCGCTGGCTCTGGCGGAGGGCTATGCCCGGTTGGAGACCGATTTGCTGGCCGAGGCGCTGCAGACGCCAAGCGGACGCACCGGCGATGGCACGTTAAAGGCGCGGGCGCAAAAACATCGGTTGGCGATTGCCTTGCTCAGCACGCATCGTGCCGCGGTCAAGGGTGGCGCGCCTGTTGCGCCTGCGTCCAAGACCGCCCATCCCGATTTGGCGACGTTAAAGGCGCAATTGGTCCTGAAGCTGACGCACATGCGGCAACGCGCCCAAGACAATGCCGCGGCGCGGCCTGCACCCGAAACCGAACCCGAAATTGAGGGCGCACCACATGCCGATGCCTAACGCGCAGGCGTTGCTCGCCCTACCGTATGAACAGATGGTTGAGGTCATCCGCCGCTGGACCCGGAAAAACATCGCCGACACACAGTGCTGGAATTTTTGGGCGCGCGATGATCAGGCGGAACCTTTGGAGGATTTATGTCCGCATTAGAAACTGGGCGCCATCGCCTGCCGCTTTTGGCAGTGTCGCAGGCGCAGAAAGAAATCACACATAATGAAGCGCTCGTGATGATTGATGCGCTGCTGCACATGGCGGTTGAAGCAGCCTTGACGGCGCCACCTGTGGTCACCGATAATGATATCGGTAAATCTTGGATTATTCATGGAGCACCAACGGGGGTTTGGGCGAACAAAGCTGGGCAGGTCGCCTACTGGATTGGTGGCAGTTGGCGTTTTGTTTTGCCCCATGAAGGCATGCGGGTCTGGAACAAATCCACACGAAGACATAGCCTGTTCATATCGGGCCAATGGACCACCGCGCCCTCGGTGCCAAATCCAACCGGCGGCACTGCCGTCGACAGCGAGGCGCGCATGGCACTTGTGGCAATTTTACAATATTTCAGGTTGATAGGCATACTGGCAACATGATCCCAGAACGCTGAAAAACGACACAAATATTATGATAAATCGGCGGAAATGGCGACATTTTAGCAACAGTATAGAGACATAGCGGCTTGCATCGATGGAACAGAATTGGTAGACCTGCGTTCTCGAATTTCCGTTCCTAAGATAAATAAGGGGAAAGTTGATGCGTAAGTTAGCCATAAGTTTGGCGCTCGCTTCTACTGCTCTGGCGTCACCGGCTTTGGCCCGCGATAACCAGTGGTATGTCGGAGTTGATGGCGGTGCCATGATAGTAGAAGACCTCGCTTTGGATATTGCTGGCCTGAATGATGCGGCAACAGTAGATCCAGACAAGGGTTATGATTTCGGCGGCGTAGTGGGCTATGATTTTGGCGGTTTCCGTCTTGAATCAGAAGTCTCGTATCGTAAGGCTGATGTGACTGGCTTCACCAGCCAAGCTCCCCAGATCACCAGCGGCGCAGGTACGACCTTGGCCCGTGGCGGCACATATGCCGTAGCTGGTAACGCAAATGCATTGAGCTTCATGGTCAATGGCTTGCTCGATTTCGGTGACGATGACGGCCTTCAGGGCTTTGTTGGCGGCGGCGTTGGTGTCGCACGCGTAGACATGCAGACCGTTTTGGCTGCCCCTGCATTCCTTGATGATTCTGACACGGGTTTTGCATGGCAGGCACTCGCTGGCGTTCGCGCGCCATTGAGCGACAATTGGGATATCGGCCTGAAATATCGTTTCTTTAACGCCAACAAGGTCAGCCTGGTCGATCGCCTTGGCCGTGCAGTGGACTCACGCTTCCGTTCGCACAGCGTGATGGGCAGCCTGGTTTACAACTTCGGCGGCGCACCTGCGCCTGTTGAAGTTGTTGCACCACCGCCACCACCTCCATATGTGGCGCCACCCCCACCGCCGCCACCACCGCCGCCACCTGCGCCGGTTTGCAACATGGGTCCGTATATCGTGTTCTTCGATTGGGATAATTCGAACCTGCGTCCAGACGCGGCTTCGGTTCTCGACAATGCCGTTGCGCAATATGCAAACTGTGGCAGCGCGAAGGTGATGCTTGCAGGTCACGCCGATAAATCGGGTACTGCAAAGTATAACGTTGGCCTCTCGCAGCGTCGTAACGACACCGTTCGTACGTACCTTGAGTCCAAGGGCGTAACAGCTGGCGCGATTGCCACTGAAGCGTTCGGTGAAACTGCGCCATTGGTACAAACTGCAGATGGTGAGCGTGAACCGCAAAACCGTCGTGTCGAAGTTACCTACGGTCCAGGTTCGGGAATGTAATTCCCAATCTGATTTCAGGTTAAAAGAAAGGCTGGTCGAAAGACCGGCCTTTTTTTTGCTCTACATGCGTGATCCCGCTCATGGCAGTGCCGAATTTAGGCCGCAGCCTTTGCCTTGACGCGTGCCTTCACTGCTGCTGCTTCCAAAAGCCGGGCTTCCAGTGCTTTTAGTTTATTCTTGTTTTCGATTTTGCCACCGAACAAATCCGTCACATAAAATGTGTCGACCGCGCGTTCCCCGTAAGTTGCGATATGCGCGCTGTGCAATGTCACTTTGGATTCAAACAGCGCGAGCGCCAAATTGTTGAGCAAGGCGGGACGATCCAGCGCATTTACCTCAATCACTGTAAACCGGTTGGAAGCTTGATTATCAATCAAGACAGATGGCGCGATTTTGAATGCATCAGCCCGGCGCAGCGCTTTCGGTTTTGCATCCAGTTGAGTCATCAAACGTGCGCGGTTGGTAAGCGCCTCTTCAATGATACGCTTGAGGCGGTTTAACTGGCTTTGCTCCTGAAAAGGACGACCCAGCGGATCCTGAATAAGGAAATTGTCAACCGCCATGCCGTCACTGCTTGTGTGAATCCGCGCATCGATGATGTTCCCGCCCGCCAAATGAATCGCGCCAGCTATCCGGTAAAATAGCCCCGGATGGTCGGCGGCAAAAACCGTCACGAGCGTCGCGCCTCGATCGGGATAGAAACACGCATCAATGGCAAGTTCCGTGCCCGCATTGGAAAGAAGGTGCCGAGCGTTCCGTTCAATGATGTCATCGGGCTCCGCGATCCAATAGGCGTCGGGAAGCGTTTTGGCAAAAGTAGAGAATGTATCTGCGGGCAAGCGCAACGCTGACCCCAGCATCGCTTTTTTCGAGGCAATTCGCTCGTCCCGACCGCGTTGCTTATGTCCCAAACGCAGCACTTCTTCGGTCGCTTCAAACAGGTCCGACAAAAGCTGTCGTTTCCAGCTATTCCAAACACCCGGCCCAACGGCGCGGATGTCCACGACGGTCAAGACCAATAACAGCTTCAACCGCTCAGGTGACTGGACGGCTTGGGCAAAATCCAAGATAGTCTTGAAATCCGCCAAGTCCCGCTTGAACGCAGTGGCCGACATCAAAAGATGGTAACGGACGAGCCAAGCGACGGTTTCGGTCTCGGCTGGTGAAAGACCAAGCCGTGGGCATAAGGTTTCGGCAACCTCCGCACCTAACACGCTATGGTCACCCCCACGTCCCTTCGCAATATCGTGGAGCAACGTAGCCACAAACAAGACCCGCTTGCTGACAATCTGTTGCACAATGGCCGAAGACAGCGGGTGATCCTGCTTTAGCATGCCGCGATTGATATCGGCGAGCAATCCAATCGCGCGGATCGAATGTTCATCGACCGTGTAATGATGGTACATGTCGAACTGCATTTGCGCGACGACACGGCGGAAATCGGGAATAAATCGGCCAAACACAGTGGATTCATTCATCCAGCGCAGCACGGTTTCCGGGTCGCGTGGCGACGTCAATATATCCAAGAACAACGCATTGGCTCTGGGGTCGCGTTGCACCATTTTGTCGACCAACCGGGCATCCCTTTGAGCGGCGCGCATCGCCAGCGGGTGAATTTCCAATTCATGCAGATCTGCCAAATGAAATATCTCGAGCAAACGCACGGGGTCTTGTGCAAAAAAACCGTCATCAGGTAACGCCAAGCGACCACGATCGAGTTGAAAGCCGTTTAGCTTTCGCGGTTTTCGACTAAAGCTGGGCAAGAAGCGACGACCCTTTTTGGCCATAGCTTCGTCCAAATGCGCAAGGAAAAGCCCGGTCACATCGCCAACCGTTTTGGCGTTCAAAAAGTAAAATTGCATGAACCGTTCAACTGCCGAGCGTCCGGGGCGATCGGCAAATTGCATAAGCTCCGCAACTTCACGTTGCAGATCAAAAGTCAGGCGCTCTTCCGCACGCCCCGTGATATTGTGCATATGACAACGCACGGCCCACAAGAAATTTTCGGCTTTTCTAAACCTATTATATTCATCGACTGTTAGCAGGCCAACGTCGACAAGTTCCGACGCGGTGGACACTTTATGGATATATTTTCCAATCCAATAGAGGGTGTGGAGGTCGCGAAGCCCGCCCTTGCCATCCTTGATATTCGGCTCGACTACATATCGGCTGTCCCCCATGCGCCGGTGCCGATCATCGCGCTCCATCATCTTTAGACGAACAAAGTCAGATGCTGTGTTGCCGACGACTTCATTCCAGAAACGCAGCGAAGCCTCTTCGTAAACGCCCCTGTCGCCCCAAACAAACCGGCTTTCCAACAAAGCGGTGCGAATGGTCAGATCCTCTTGCGCCATCTTGACGGTTTCATCGAGGGACCTACTCGATTGGCCAACCTTCAACCCAAGATCCCACAGCAAATAGAGGATCGCTTCAACGACCTGCTCTGTCCATGAGCTGCGCTTAAATGGTGTTACGAAGGCGATATCCACGTCGCTGTGCGGGGCCATTTCGCCGCGGCCATATCCACCGACCGCCAGAACCGCGATTCTTTCGGATGCGGAACGGTTGGCAGCGGGATAAGCATGGACGGTGACATAATCGTAAATGAGCCGGACGATTTGATCGACGAGAAATGCTTGCTCCGCCGACGCACGATAGCCTTGCGACGGCGCGGCATTTAGGCGTCGTTGAATTTCTGCCCGACCGTTGGCCAGAGCTGCTTGCAATATCTCGACAACGCGTAGACGGCGTGCGGGGGCCTCGCATACGCGCACGATACCCTCGATTTGTTCGGTAAGCGCGCTCCGGTCGATAATGTCGCGCTGCTTGAATATCCGTTCTGCTGCTGATGCCATCACGCGACCTTAGTCGCGATCCAGCATCATGTCTGCATCAAGCAGATATTTTGGCATTATATTCACGTCGTAGCGTTACCCGGTCGATTTTCTGCGTCCCTAGCCGGGGGAGTGGTTCGGCCACTTGCCAGAAATGCACTGGAATCTTGTATGGTGCAAGACGCGGGGCCAAAAACGCTTTCAGCTCATCTTCGGTGAGCGTGACGCCATCCTTTGTGTAATAAACAATGCCGGGTACCTCGCCATATTTGTCATCAGCGATACCAAATACAGACAATTCGACAATTGCGTCATGTTCATAGGCCGCCGCTTCAACCTCGGGGCAACTGATATTCTCTCCGCCTCGGATGATGATGTCTTTCTTGCGATCGACGATGAATAAATAGCCGTCTTCGTCGAGATAACCGATATCGCCGGTCCGGAAAAATCCATCGGCGGTGAAGGCATCGCGCGTGGCCTCTTCGTTATTCCAATAGCCATTGAAATTGGCAATCGTCCGAATGCCCACTTCACCGCGTTCACCCTGCGGCAAGACATTGCCGTCATCGTCCAGCATTTGGACTTCGACGAGTGGCTTGGTCGCAGGACCAGTGCTGGTTGGCTTTTCCAGATAATTGTCGGTGAAGTTTCCGCAACCAACGCCGTTGGTTTCCGTCAGGCCGTAGCCCAATAATGGATAGCCCCAGCTCATTTCCTTGCGGATTTTTTTAACATGCTCGACAGGGCGCGGTGCGCCACCGGCGGCAAATGCGGTGCAACTTGTTAAATCATATTTGTGTCGGGCCGGGTGCGTCGCAAGTTCGATGCTCATCAACGGAACGCCAACGAAATAAGTGATGCGTTCTTTTTCAATAATCCGCATCGCCTCTTCGGCGTCCCATTTGGGCATCAAAACAAGCTTGCGGCCAATGGCGAAGCTTTGGAGCACCAAAGGTATCGAAGCGGTGACATGGAACAATGGCACATTGACGAGCGCGGAGGGCTGCGCCGGCATCGTCTGTCCACTGGCGGACATAAGCTCAAAGAAGACAAGCGTTTGACCCACATAGCTCATGGCGCCTTGGACGACAGCGCGGTGGTCTGACACTGCACCCTTTGACTGTCCGGTTGAACCAGAAGTGTATAAAATCGTCGCATTATCGAGCGGGTCTAGCGTTGGCAGCGCTGTTGCTGCGCCGCCACCCTGTGCGGTCATTACCGATAAGCCATCCAAAGGCAGGGAATCATGGTTGATGATGAGTAGTTCGCAACCGCCGAGATCTTGTCCGGCCATTCGGGCGGCACGCTGTTCATCGGCGAGAACAAAGCGGCAGCCGACCATGCGAATGCCTTCAGCTAGCTCCCCGCCTTGCCACCAGCCATTGAGCAAAGTGGCAACACCGCCGGCCATCACAATTGCCATATAGGCAATGATCCAATTTGCCGAATTGCGGGCCGCAATGCCAACGCGCTCACCTTTTTGCAGCTTATGGCCTTCGACAAGGCCGCCTGCCAAGGCGCGCGCCGCACCATAAGTTTCTGCGAAACTTAAGCGGATGTCGCCATCTACCAAAAATTCCTTGTCGGCGTGGGTCGCGCAGAAAAATGCGAAATAGTCGGCCATGTTGCCTGGCGCTTTGGCGAAAACGGGCATTTGGATACCGTTTTTGTTGGCATATGTAATGGCCAAGGGGCCATCATTGGCCATGAGCCGTTCAATGGTGGCATCGATTGCAAGGTCCAACTGTGACGGCATGTGATTCTCTCCTAAACTCTTTGTGAGTCTTCTATTTGGCTCTATAGGAATGTCAAAATATCCTGAGGAAATATTGTGTCATTCGAGATTATTTCAACTGCTGCTGGCTATATTCAATTTACCGACCTTGGCGTGGGTCCGGTTGCGCTCGATTTGGGCTTCTTCCAAATCCGCTGGTATTCGCTTGGATATTTGGTCGGCATTTTACTGGGCTATTGGATGTTGCTGAAATTGCTTGTCCGTCCGGGCGCGCCAATGTCACGCGAGCAAGCCGATGACATAATCCTCTACGCCACCTTGGGCATCATTTTGGGCGGGCGCATTGGATATATTTTATTCTACCAGCCATCCATTTTGCAAAACCCCATGGACGTATTCAAACTGTGGGAAGGCGGGATGGCCTTCCATGGCGGCGCGATTGGTATCATATTTTCGATTTGGCTTTTGGCGCGTAAGCACAAGATATCTTTCTTGCGGGTCTGCGATTATGTCGCCTGCGTCGTGCCCTTTGGCTTATTCCTCGTGCGCCTCGCGAACTTCGTGAATGATGAACTTTGGGGCCGCGTAACTGACGTGCCATGGGCGATTGTTTTTCCCAATGGCGGGGATTTGCCACGCCACCCAAGCCAGCTTTATGAAGCGGTGTTTGAAGGCTTGTTAATGGCAGCAATATTGTGGCCATTATTCTGGAAAACCAATGCGCGATATTGGCCCGGGTTCCTAACGGGTATGGCCGCAATCATTTACGGCACAGCACGGTTCTCCATCGAGTTTGTCAGGGAGCCAGACCAGCAACTGCAATGGCTGGTGGAAACAAGCGGCTTGAGCATGGGGCAGTGGCTCACCCTGCCGATGATATTGGTCGGACTGTTTTTGATATTCACCGCAGGTGCCCGCAGGCAGCGCGCTGAGTCCTAACAGTGTCGTCTGACAGTGAGGAAGTCGCAGTCCGACTGAGGCAACGGATAGAGGCTTCAGGACCCATCAGCGTCGCCGAATATATGCGCGTGGCAAACACCGCATATTATGGGCGCGCTGACCCGCTGGGCGCAGAAGGGGATTTCATCACTGCGCCTGAAATCAGCCAGATGTTTGGCGAGATGGTGGGCATTTGGTTGAGCGATTTATGGTTGCGCCACCGCCCAGCGACTTGCCATTATGTGGAGCTTGGCCCTGGCCGTGGAACTTTGGCAGCAGACGCGCTGCGTACAACGCAGCGTTTTGGGTGGGAGCCTTCTGTCCATTTTTTTGAAAACAGCCCTGCATTACGCGCCAAGCAGTTGCGGGCAGTGCCGGACGCCATATTCCATGACAATCTGGAAAGCCTCCCGACCGATGCGCCTTTGTTCATTGTGGCAAACGAGTTTTTTGACGCACTGCCGGTTCGGCAGATGGTTGCGACACAAGCCGGCTGGCGAGAAAGGGTCGTTGTTCGGAACAGTGAGGCGGGCTTTGCCGCAATGCCCGGAGCTACTGCGGCCGATGACCTTATCCCCGAACAATTTCGTTCTGCTGCCGTGGGCAGTATTTATGAAATCTGTCCGGATGCATCATCGATCATGCAGCAGCTTTCGGCGAGGCTTGCAAAGCAAGGCGGGGTTTTGTTGGTCATCGACTATGGCTATATCTACCCTGCGTTGGGCGACACTGTGCAAGCGGTCGAGAACCACAGATATGCCGACCCCTTCCATAATCCGGGCCAGATTGATTTGACGGCGCATGTCGACTTTTTTGAATTGTCGAATTGCGCGAAAAACGCTGGTCTTTTAGTGGCTGGGCCCAATGACCAAGGCGCATGGCTTTCGGGTCTTGGCATTGACCGGCGCGCGCAAATTTTGGCGGCGTCCAATCCCGACAAGTCTGCAGAGATCACCGCTGCGCGTCATCGACTGGTGGATCCCGACGCCATGGGGACCTTATTCAAGGTCTTGGCTGCTTATGCCCAAGATTGGCCGCAGCCGGAGGGGTTCGGCCTTTAGCCAGCCCAGTCGGCGATCTGCCCCGCAACATCATTCGCGGCGGCATTTAAAGCCGCGCCTGCCGGCGCGGGCGCAATCGTGGTTATGGGACGGCGCGCCTCAAACCGGCGTTTTTCGGTTACGCTGCCGCGGATGATTTTGACCACGTCATAGACCACAACGGCCTCGCTCGTTTCGGCATCAATACCGAATTCTAGCAGGCTTCCTGATATATAGCGCACTGCCTTGCCGCCTGCGTCCACTTCATTGAGGACAAGATTGCCGCTCTTGGCGGATACAGTTTCGGTTACCAACATCTGCATCAAGCGGGCGGGCTTATCCGCCCAAAATGCGTCCTTCAGATAGGCAATGCTGCTCGCGTCAATCTGAACCGGCACGCGATTGGTATCCAGCTTGCGCGGGACTTGTGGTATCTGGATAACCAAAGCGTCGGCCGCGGTTGCAGTTCGGGCAGTTCCGGCAGCTACGACATTGTCGGCCGTCAGGACCAACATGGACGCTGGCGCCTTGCCGCCGAAGCTGACGCACGCGCCAAGGGCCATTATGAGAGATAATGCAAATACGCGTGGGCCGGAAATTCTGCTGAACATCATTTTGGGTTCCTGCTGCCGGGTTTATAATCGGGTAAGGCGGGGGTGCCGACGACGCTGCCGATGCCGCCTTGGTCCACTTTTTCGGTTACGGATTTTAACGATACCGACAAGTCTCTCAAGTCGCGCGCCAGTTGTGTGACTTCGGGCAAAGTCTGCGTATTCAGCGTTTCAATGGCTGGGTTTGCATTGTTCAGGGTTGTTTCCAACGCGGCCAGACTGCCATTTGCGGACCGCAGCGTTTTGCGCAATTCATCCAGCATCGGGCGGCCTTGGCTGTCCAGTAGCTTATTTGTAGTCCCAGCCATTTTGGTGATTTCATCCGCGGCCAGGCCTGCCTTTTGCAGGGTAATGCGGGATTCCTGTATGGCCGCACGCAAGTCGGGTCCTTGCGTTGCCAATGATCCTGAAAGGCTTTCCACATTGTCCAAAATTTGTTCGATGGACTGTTGATTCTTGTCAGACAATATGTTGGTCAGCCGTTCGGTCAAAGTCGACAACCGCTCCAAAAGCAAAGGCGCGTTGTTGAGCAGTTCACCCAAAGCGCCGGGCTTTGTTGGAATGACGGGTACGCCGGTTGGACATGCGCTCTGCGGATTCACCTTAGGGCAAGCCAGTGCAGGCGCGTCTTTGACCGCGCCATCTAGCTGAATTTCCGAGACGCCGGTGAAGCCGACGCCGTTGATTGTGGCGGTCGTACCCAAAAGTATGGGTACCGTATCCTTGATGCTGATGCGCACCCGAACGAACTCAGGATCGGGCTCCCATAATTCGATGCTCTCTATCTCGCCTACCGGAACACCGGAGAAGGACACGCCCGAGCCCTTGGCCAAGCCATTGACCGATTGCTGAAAGAATATGTCATATTCTTTCTTGTCGCCATCGCTGGTCCGCGAAAGCCAAATGGTAAAGGCGGCCAGCAGCGTCAGAAGGAGAAGCGTGACAGCACCTACCATCACATAATTGGATTTGGTTTCCATATTACTGCCTTATGACCTTCCTAGCTGCTGCGTCTTTGCATCTGCGGATTTGTCTTGGTCGCTGTGACCGCGCCGTGCCGCGCGACCGCGCGGGCCGCTGAAATATTCGTTGATCCACGGATGATCGATGGCCAGCAATTCTTCAATCGCACCAATGGCTATAACTTTCTGATCGGCCAAAACGGCCACGCGGTCACAAATGGCATAGAGCGTATCAAGGTCATGCGTAATCAAAAAGACAGTAAGTCCAAGCGTCTCTTTCAAATCGCGTGTTAAATTGTCGAATTTGGCAGCCCCGATGGGATCAAGCCCAGCGGTTGGTTCATCTAGAAACAACAATTCCGGATCCATCGCCAATGCCCGCGCCACACCCGCACGCTTGCGCATGCCGCCCGATAGCTCAGATGGATATTTGTGCGCGGCTTCTGGCGGTAGGCCGCTTAAGAAGATTTTATAGCGCGCGATTTCATCGAGCAATTCTTTGCTAAAGTCCGGATAAAATTCGCGCAACGGCACCTGCACATTTTCGGCGACCGTTAAGGTCGAAAACAATGCGCCGCCCTGAAACAAGACGCCCCAGCGTCGCCGGACGTCGGAGGCCTCGTCTTCTTCCTTGCCGATCATGCCTTCGTCAAAGACCCGAATTTCGCCTGAATCTGGTTGTTGCAAGCCGATGATTGACCGCATGAGTACGGATTTACCTGTGCCCGAACCGCCAACAACGCCCAATATTTCGCCACGGCGGACTTCGATGTTGAGATCTTGATGGATGACCTGGTCGCCAAAGCTGTTGCACAGGCCCGTCACGGAAATGATGTTGGGTGCGTTCATCGCTTAATCCCAACCAATTTCGCTGAAGAACACGGCGAAAAATGCGTCGAG
>Ga0315899_10004051_pt1 | contig 15856 bp, 8 predicted proteins | sample LakEriMetagenome_2_FD_203518 | JGI IMG/M metagenome (GOLD analysis project Ga0315899, IMG submission 203518) | Freshwater fungal communities from buoy surface, Lake Erie, Ohio, United States - Buoy 4 MA112 | ecosystem: Environmental > Aquatic > Freshwater > Lake | place: USA: Lake Erie, Ohio... | reverse complement strand
GGTGGTGGTCAAGGTTGGATTTGGATGGTTACTAATAACACGGCGGTTGGCCCAGTGGGTCCGGGTTATTTCTATGAAGGTCCAACGGGCCCAATTGATGGTAACGCATCAAACGACTGGGGAGATGCAGGAAATTGCACTTGGAGTTTTTGTGTGAATCTTACTGTGGCAAACTCACCAGCCGCGGGTAATTTGTCTGTTGCCGTTTCTCCGGCATCCGATGGTTATTGGGGAAGTTGGGGTGGAAATGGTTGTGATTATGCCACACCAATCACCGTACTTCCTCCTTCAACAAGTATTTCAGGTGTTCCGATTTGTGCGGTAACAGCTACCAACACTTCTCCAAACGTTAACCATTGTGCAGGTGCACCCGTAACGCTTTCGGCGTCTAACGCTTTTGGAGCAACAAACTATACTTGGACTGGACCGAATGGATATACGGCGACTGGTCAATCAGTAACAATTCCTTCTGCTCAAGTAGCCAATGCAGGGGTATACACGGTTACAGCTACTGGAGCTGCTACATGTTCTGGATCTACAACAGTGGTTGTGAATCCAGTTCCACAAGTAAACGCAACGACGAACGGACCAGTTTGCGTTTGTAATCCATTAACCTTTAATTCAGGCCTAACTCCTACACCGGGATTATTGGTGGCGTGGACTGGACCAGGCTTTGCTTCATTGACTGCAAATCCTACTATCGCTTGTCCTCAAGTTACGAATAGCGGCGTATACACATGTACCGCTTTGCAGGCAGGATGTCAAACACAACAAACTGTTACCGTCCTAGTAAGCCCAACGCCTTCAGCTGTTGTCAGTCCCGGTGGAACTTATAGCGTTTGTTCAGGTGCAACTATTCCAACACAAACGATTACGGGAACTCCTGCGAATGCAGTATTAGGTTGGACCAACACACAGCCAGGTATCGGAATTCCAGCAACTGGGGTTGGTACAATACCGTCATTCACCGCAACGAATAACACCGCAGCCTCTATCACTTCAGTGGTTACGGTTACGCCAACTTTGGGCACTTGTGTAGGAACCCCAAGTACAATTACAATTACAGTAGGCCCAAGTCCAACGATCATCGAGCCTGTTTCAAATTTATACTGTGACGGTGCAACTTTCGCAGGTGTAGATTGGGGGGCAACGCCATCTAGTACAGTTGTGAACTGGAGCAACGACAATACTTCATCGGGACTTCCTGGTTCTGGACAAGGAAATATTGGAAGTTATCTTTTGAGTAATCCAACGCTCGGACAAGCGCTCTCAACCTTTACCGCAACACCTTCTGTAGGAACCTGTATTGGAACACCAGTAACCTTCACTGTTACGGTTGCTGGAAATGGTGATGCTACGATTACGGATATTGGACCACTTTGTTCAGATGTTGGTCCGCAAACAATTATTGCTGCAGATCCAACTGGGACTTGGTCTGGAGCCGGAATTGTAAGCACATTTGGCAATACTTCAGTTTTTGATCCAACCCTCGTTGGTCCTGGTCAGCATGATATTTATTACAGTATTCCCGGTCAATGTGGTGGTTCAGATGGACTCCAAATTGAAGTAGTGAATGTTCCTGCAGCCTTTGCAGGACTTGATTTCAGTATTTGTGAAGGAGTTGATTCTGTAATGGTTGGTTCGTTTACAAATTCAAACACAGGCACGGAACAATACTCATGGTCTCCGGCTACAAATTTGAGCGATGCAACAATTTCATCACCGACACTAACTGCAACGACAACGACTACTTATACGCTTACTGTTAATTCTGGTATTTGCGCATCAAGTGACGACATAGTTGTTACGGTTGTTCCACAAAGTGATGCTACAATTAACGCTTCAGGGCCTTATTGCGCAGATATTGCGGCTGTTCAATTGACGTCGATTGAATCAGGAGGAACTTGGAGTGGAACAGGCATTACAAATGCTAGTACGGGCACCTTTGATCCGGCAGTAGCAACACCAGGAACCTACACTGTTACGTATTCAATCGGTGGTTTTTGTCCATCAACAGATACTGAAGACTTTGTTGTTTGGGATGTGCCAGACGGAACCATTACTCCTGCAGGTCCGTTTTGTATTTCAGAACTTCCAATTACAATGACTGCTGCTAGTGCAGGTGGAACTTGGAGTGGAACTGGAATTAATAATGCCGTTTCAGGAAGTTTCGGAAGCGCAACAACTACAGCGAATTCTTATTTAATCAACTACAATACTGGCGGGAACTGTCCGCATGATTTTACAACTACGGTTGTTGTAAATGCGAACTCGGATGCGACCATTAATGCCGTTGCTGATATTTGTAACGACGCTCCGGCTGTAACACTTACAGCGGCTCAAGGAGGAGGAACATGGTCGGGTCAGGGAGTTTCTGCTGCAGGTAGCTTTAATCCAGTTGGATTAACTCCTGGGCCTTACACAATGACCTATACTATCGGTGGCGCATGTCCAGATTCAGATACTGAAGACGTTATTGTATTGGCAGTTCCAGACGGGACAATCACTCCTGCTGGACCTTTCTGTCAGGATGCCCTTCCGCAAACACTTACCGCAGCTTCAGCCGGCGGAACTTGGAGCGGAACGGGTATAACAAGTGCTGCAAATGGCACATTCGGAAGTACCACAACTCCAGCCGGAAATTATACAATTACATACACAACTTCAGGCGTTTGCCCTCATGCTTTCACAGAGAGCGTTCAAGTAATTGGAAATCTTGACGCGACTGTAACAGCTGCGGGACCATTCTGTGAGAATGCAAGTCCACAAACCCTAACAGCCGCTAATCCAGGTGGAACTTGGAGTGGAACAGGAGCAATCACAGTAGGTGGACAGATATCACCAACTACGCTTGGAGCTGGCACTTACACGTTTACGTACGACTTAAATAACAGCGGGTGCTTGAGTAGTGACGATGTTCAGGTCACAATAAACGCATTGCCTGTACCGAGCTTCTCGACAAGCTCAACTACAGGATGCTCTCCGTTATCTGTGAACTTCACAAACACGTCTAATCCGCTTGGAAGTAACTGTGTTTGGTACTTAGACGGCAATCCTGTTGGAAGCGGAAATACATTCAGCAACTTGTTTGAAGGAAATTCATGTTCTGATATTGGAATCATGATCACAGATGCCGCAGGTTGTAGTGCTACTTTAACGCAAAACGATGTCGTGTGTGTGGTATCTAATCCGTCGGCTTCATTCAGTTGGACGCCATCAGAACCGACATCTGGAAGTACTGTATTATTCGATAATGCTTCATTGGGTGGAGTAACTTACAACTGGACAATTGACGGAGTAACCTATTCAAGTGAAAACGTGACATTCCCACTTCCAAGCAACATTGGAGAAACTTTCGAGGCTTGTTTAGATGTTGTTGGAGCAGGAGGTTGCATGGACGCTCAGTGTTACACAGTTAGTGTAAGTACAAGTTCTTATGTTTACGTTCCAAATTCTTTCACTCCAGATGGAGATGGACACAACGATGTTTTCGCACCGGTTGTAACAGGTTTATCTAGCACTTCGCGCTACAGCTTCAGTGTATACAATCGTTGGGGAGATTTAATTTTCGATACCAAGGATCCTAATGCTGTGTGGGTAGGAGATGTGAATAACGGATCTCACTATGCAGAAGACGGAGCGTATGTCTACGAAATTAAGATTCAGTTTAGTTCAGGAGAAGAGCCATTCAAACGAATGGGAACTGTAGTGCTTGTTCGCTAACGAATTAAACTTATAAAACCATTGAATTCACGAGCTTCACCGCTCGTGAATTTTGCTTTTATAACGTAGCTATATATTCCCTCTTGGGCGAAATAACTTCCATTTCTAACTTCACCAATCCAAGGTGAATTCGGATTTGAACTCGAGAAAATAATTTCACCCCAACGATTAAACACGAGCGTTTCAACTTCTGTCCAACCATTAATTTCCGGATACCAAACGTCGTTAATTCCATCGCCATTGGGCGTGAAGGAATTCGGCACATACACGTATATGTTGCAGTCGTCGAATTCCATATTCCAACTACGAGACACTGTTTCGCAAGCATTCGATACGGTTACGGAATAATTTCCAGATTCATAAAAAAGATGCGTTGAAAGATCGGTCCCATCGAACCATAAAAAATATTCTGCCGTAGGAGAAGAGGCTGTAAGCGTTACGGTGTCGCCTTGGCAATAGGTGTAATTATTTCCAATTGGAATAACAATGGGGTCGAGGATTGAAATGAAAATTGAATCTGAAACATTGCATACTCCGTCTGAATAAGAGGCTGTAATGAGTCCCGCATTGTTCGTCTGAAAAGTTGAAGAAAGGACGCTGCTGTTCCAGGTAAGTTGTTCATTGAATGAGAAATCAATACTTTCTCCCGTGCACAGGGTCGTGTCTGACCCTAAATCAATTACAGGTGGTGCTACAACCGTCACAACCGCGCTGTCGAGCACGGGACAACCCTGATAGAAATAAGTGCCGTAAATAACACCGGAGGTGAAAATAGGCAATGAAGTCCCGCTGGTTCCATTTCCCCAAGTAACACTTTGACTAGTCGTGTATGCATAGGGCTGGTCGGCACACACAGTAACATCTGGACCTAAGTTCCAATTGGGAAGAGTTACTACGGAAACATTGACCACATCGGCTAAGGAGCATCCGTTAAGCGTTGCGGTAACTTGATAGTTCCCTGAATTCTGCACGTTGAAACTTGCTGTTGCGGGTCCATTGAGCCATTGCACTGAATCGAAATTTCCAGTTGCTAAAAGACCGGCTGTTCCGCCCGGACAAATCACAGTATCTGTACCTGCAAAAACAGAAACTTCTAACGGAGATACAACAAAGTCAAATGAGCCAGTTGCGGTATTTCCGCATGCATCGGTTACATAACCCGCTAGATCTGAGATAGCCAACGTGTAGTTCCCTGGAGGAAGATTACCTAATGTTGGAACAAGCGTTACTGAAGGGTTCCCGGGCGAGTTGGGAGCAGGAAGTTGAATGGAATTTATGGCAACATTTCCTGTAGGTCCGGTAAGTTGAAAGTCTTCCGGTTGAATGGAAGTTGTCACAATGTTTTCATCGAATTCTACTATTACCCCCGGGTCGTTGCAATCCGTGGAAACATTTAGAATCGTGGGATTAATATCGTCGAAGAGAGATGCAGTTGAGTTTGAAAAATCAATGGTGTAACCACTTGAACTGTTCGACCAGTTCATAACCACTAAGGCATAGGTTTGACCGGCCACCACATTTAAGTCACCGTTGAAAGCGGGACCGTTTAAATCGCCTGGACCGTTCGAGTTTCCTGAACCCCCATTGGAAGTTGAGATTCCCGTTGGTCCTGAACCAAAGAATAATCCGTAAGAGTTGCAACTTACTTCGGGAGAGGTCCCATTCATGATACCCGCGCAACCGTTATCTGTAATGTTGAACATGCCCCAGTCATAATCTGCATCTATGTCTGAAGGGTCTAGAACAAAACCCATATTTCCAGATTGGGTAACTGTAAACGTGTACCACATAGAACTGGTCTCTGTGCCGCTGTTGCATGCTCCTGTAGGTTCGAATATATTTCCAAAGGTTGAAGTAGCGTTAGCTTCAGTATACACGTCTTCACACAACTGAATGGCCCCGTTGCAATCGCTTACGCTTTGCGCAAAAATCTGCGAAGCATAAAGGAAAACAAATACGAACGTTGCGATGCATTTCATGGAAAACAGTTAAGGCAGGTGATGCAATTTACTGTTTTTTTGCGGCTTAATGAAGAAAGATGATTTTTATATGGAAATGAACTCTCCGATTTTCTGATGAACGATTTCTATTGAATGAGCTTCGCTTTGTTTCAAGCTAAGTAAGTTTTCCAAGGGTTCCATTACAGGCTCGTCTGACAAGTCGAAACATCCGTAATGCATGGGGATCATTTTTTTTGCGTTCATCTCTTTTGCTGCGCACAGTGCATCTTTCGGAGAGATGTGATTTTGTTTCATAAACCATTCGGGTTGGTACGCCCCTATTCCAATGATGCAATAATCGATATTGAAATAGTCACCCACTTCTTTGAGGTGTGAATTGTATCCCGTATCCCCGCTGAAGTAAATTGTTTTATTTTCAGTTTGAATAACGAAGGCTCCCCACAGGTGTTCGTTGTAATCGAAGAGACCACGCTTTGCCCAATGTTGTGCGGGCATAAATGAAATAGAAAGATTGTTTTTCAATCCAGAAAATACTTGATACCACCCCGCTTCTTCGAGGTTCTTATGTCCGGTTAAACTGCGAATGAGTGACCCCATTTTCAATCCAGTTAGGACCTTTGCTTCTTTCGATTTTTTAAGAATACGTTTTAATGATTTTCCACTCAAATGATCGCGGTGATTGTGGCTTAAAAGTATGTAGTCTATTTCAGGCAATTCATTTATGTGAAAAGGTAGCGAAGTGTAGCGTTTATGGAAGGGAGAGAGTTTTTCGAATACAGGGTCGGTAATCAAATTCAAACCGTTTATTCGCATGAAAAAACAGGCATGCCCTAACCACGCTATTCCGTCTTCATTTCCATTTAACCAATTGAAATTTTCTGCAACTTTTGGCCCCTCCATTCCCATTTTTTTTTCGGCTTGAAAGGGATTGGTTGCACGTTTCCATTTCATGACGTCTTTGAACCTCGGTTCGAATTGTGAGTGGAAATTCATGAAGCGACCCGACGCGTCTAGCGGCGTTTTTACTTCAACAAAATCGGGATGAATATACCTCAGCGCTGGATTTTCAATCTTCTTCATAAAGAGAAAACAAAGTAACGCAAGAAACGTTCTTAGAAAAAGAAAAGGGCCGACGAATCGGCCCACTTCCACATAAAATTTAAAATCTTATTGCTTCACGAAACGTGCATTGCTTATTCCGTTTACATTTTGGTATTGTACATCGTATACACCGTTTGCAAGGTTTGAAACATCAACTTTAGCAGTTCCGTTGTTGAAGTTGTTGAATGAAGTCACCAACTGTCCGTTTGCATTAAAGATGCGAACAACGCCATTTTCATTAGCTGGAAGTTGAATGTTCAATTCTGAAGTTGTTGGATTTGGGAAAACACTGAAAACGGTTTTCGCCATTGCGCCTTCTTCAACATTTACTAGGTCTAGAGATACACAAACATAGATGTGATCATTGTCTGTTACAGGATCTGCAGCATCTTCCGGTTGAACGTGAATACCTGGTTCGAAGTCGCGCTGAACGATAAGGTGAATCTTATCTCCATATGCGAATGGAGCCATAGAAGCATAAACATATTCGTAACCGTCTTCTGCAAGGTCCGGTGTAATGTCTGAAGGAGCGGTCCATGTTGCACCGCCGTCATCAGATTTTACAGCATAAATATGTCGAAGGTATTCAGCGCCGTTGAAGTAATTTTCATTAACGGCTTGATACGAACAGAAGATTGTTCCATCAGCGGCTTCGGCTAATTGAGGATGCGAAGCGATACCACTATTTCCGTATTGACCAACTTCTGTAGTTGCAGCAGGAATTGTAGCGTCGACATCAGGAGAAACACCGATTTCAAGAACTTCAGTCGCTGGGTCAACCATGTTTTCGTTCCAATAAGCAACACTTCCAGCAAGTGGGAAGTAGCTGTATACTGAATCGATTACACCAAGATCATCTGTGTAGAACATTGTTCCGAATGCTGCGTGAGCTGTACCGCTAGCGTCGATAAATACCGCGCCAGCACCGTCAGAAGAAAGAATAGTGTCTTGAACGCCGTCTAATTCAACGTCAGTTCCCATGTCAATCACATAGTTGTCGATTGGGAAATCCCATATTGTGCTGCGCGTCCAAGAGCTTCCGTTGTCGTTAGAAATCCAGATGTAAGAATCTTGAAGATCACCGAAGCAAGCAATGGCGATTTTGTTTCCGCGAGCGTGAATGGCATAAGTATCAGCTGAAAAGCCTTCAACCAAAGAAAGGTCTTCTTCGCCGGGAAGCAATACTTCAGTTAGATCCCAAGTTGCTCCTCCGTCTGTTGAACGGTTGTACAAGATAGCTCCTGTCATTCCGTTGGTGTATGCACCCGCGTTAGGATCAGACAAGCAAATCATGTGAATGCTGTTTCCGTCAGCACCTCCTGTAGTAGCACGTGGCCAGAACATTCCGAATCCAGAAGCTGCTGGAACCATTGAATTCACCCAGTTTCCAGTTCCAACCGCAGCGCGTGTCCAAACTTTAATCCCAGCTGAACCACTGTGGTTCATTAACACTTCTGATCCATTAGCTGGGTGTAACAAAGAAGTCCAACCTGTACGCATGCTTTCAACACGCTGCGTAATGTCGTCTTGCCAAGCACCTGCTGTGCGGTAGTTGTATCCCGTTCCGCGGTCTGGATAAGTATCTCCTGAATTTGTTGCACTGAATGTGAAACAAGCAGCAACACCAGCATCGTCAGCGATAATGCGGTTTTGAATACTGTTGTTGGTTTGTAAATCGTAAATAGAAGTTCCTACATATTCTTCTACTTGAATCATGCTCTTTGCAGTTGAAACTGCGTATGGAGCTTTTGATTGTTTTGAAGGAGTGTTGCCAACGGTTGTGTTGGTGAAAGGGTTGAATTTAGCTGCCTTGTTTTGTGAGGCAGACAATTTGGTTGGAATTTGCTGAGCGCTTGCGCTGAAAGCAACTCCCATGGCCAAAGCAAAGTAGAGTCTTTTCATAGTAGTGGTTTAGATTAGCGAACTAATTTAGCAAAAATTGGTTTCAATACTTAAATCAATGAAAAAAATATAATGAAGGCGATAATAATCAATATTGGAGACGAGCTGTTAATCGGTCAAACCATTAATACCAATGCTGCATGGATGGGTCAGTACTTGAATAGCTTCGGAATGGAGGTTGAATCATCGCATTGCATTTCAGACAAAGGACCTGTTATTTTCAAAGAAATAGATAGCGCTTTGAATAAAGCTGAGGTTGTTGTTGTAACAGGAGGGTTGGGTCCGACGAAAGACGATATTACTAAGCACACACTTTGCGAATTGTTTCAAACGGAATTGGTCATGCACGAACCAAGCTATTTGCGTGTAAAGGCCTTTTTTGAATCGCGCGGATTGCCCTTTTTGAAGGCTAACGAGCAACAGGCGCTTGTGCCAGCATCTTGCACCGTGCTTGAAAATATGGTGGGTACCGCGAACGGCATGTTGTTCGAACGTGACGGTCATATTTGTGTTTCGCTTCCCGGTGTTCCTTTTGAGATGCAATATTTAATGGAGAATGAAGTGGTTCCGAGAATTCAGCAAAAATTCGAGTTGCCAAAGATTGTTCATCGCACCATTTTAACCCAAGGTGTGGGCGAAAGTTTTATTGCCGATCTGCTAACCGATTGGGAGAACTCTTTAGTGGTTGAAGATATTCGTTTGGCTTATTTGCCTTCTCCCGGAATGGTTAAACTGCGAATGTCTATATACGGTGGCGCGGAAGAATCAGTTTTGAAAGAAAGGATTCAACGTAAAGAGGCAGAGCTTCACGCCATTATTGGCGAGTATATTTTCGGATATGAAAAGGAAACCCTTCAAAGTGTGCTCGTTCAGAAATTAAAAGCAAAAGAAAAGTCTGTGAGTTTCGCAGAAAGCTGCACGGGAGGTATGATGGCGCAGAAGTTTACCGATGTAGCTGGAGCGAGTGAAGTCTTTCAATCGGGTTGGGTTGTTTATCACCAATCTTCAAAAACAAAAGAGTTGGGTGTTGACGAAACGTTGATTTCGAATTTCGGAGTGGTCAGCGAAGAAGTTGCTGCCGCTTTGGCCGAAGGCGCTCGAATTAAATCTGGAAGTGATTTTGCACTTTCGTCAACAGGTTGGGCGGGACCGGATGGAGGCGACGAAAAGCATGGTGTAGGAACCATATTCGTGGCTTTGTCTTCTGAAAAAGGCACAATTGTTAAGAAGTTGAAGTTCGGAAAGAACCGCACGCGTAATCGGGAAATGGCTACAGACGCGGCTTTCATGCTTTTGACCAAAGAAATTCAGAAGTAAAAATTGGATTTATTAAAAAAGTGCGTATATTTGCACCCCTTTATTCACAAAAACACATTCTTATGCCACGCATTTGTCAAATTACTGGAAAGAAGACTATAACTGGAAACCGTGTTTCCCATTCAAATATTAAAACCCGTAGAAAATTCTATCCAAACTTGCAATATAAGCGTTTTTGGTTGGCTGAAGAAGGCCGTTGGGTGCAATTGCGCGTAACTCCGAAAGGAATGAAAACCATCAACAAAATTGGTTTGGCTGCTGCAATGAAAAGAGCAAAAGAAAACGGAATCGGATAATATTTTATATTAAGAAATAAAAAAAGGTTGAGTTCGCTCAACCTTTTTTGTTGTGCACTCGGGAAATTCTGCTAATTTCCTTATATTTGCAACCCTTAAATTGTTTTGACCAATATTGAATTTACATGCAAAATAGATCGCTACTCTGGATTTTCATTATCCTATTAACCTTATCAGTTGCTTACCTTTTGTCGTTCAGCTTTATCTCGAAAAGCTACGAAAACATGGTATATCAAGCTGTTGAAGAGTCCATTACCGACGATTTAGTTAAAGGCGAATTGTTGAAGAATTACGGTGACACCATGAACGTTGCTGATTCTCTTCGTGGTGTTGGATTCGAAGCATACCGCGACAGTATCATCACAATGCGTCACGGCAGTATCGACGCTTTCGTAAAAGCGAATTTCGACGAAAAGCGTGAGTCGTTATTCACTGCGAAATACAACAAGGCTCTTCGCGACAGTGCTGATGCAGTGGCTTTCCCATTGATGGGTTACAGCTACAGCTATTTGAAATCGCATGAGTTGGCATTAGGTCTTGACTTAAAAGGTGGTATGAGTGTTACCCTTGAGGTAAGTATTCCAGACCTTTTACTTTCATTAAGTGATTACAGTACAGACGCAACGTTCCTTTCTACAATTGAAAATGCAAAGAAGGCGCAATTGAATAGCACAGCAGATTTCTTGACTCTTTTCGAAGAAGAATGGAAAAAGTCTGGTCAGCAAGGACAGTTGTGGAGAAAGTTCAGCAATCAAACCAATCAAGACAAGTTCAAAGCGAACATGTCTGATGAAGATGTAATTAAAGTTTTACGCAAAGAGGCGAACGACGCGATCGACAATACAGAGAATATCATTCGTAAGCGTATTGACCAATTTGGTGTGACTTCACCAAACGTTCAAAAGCAATCATTGACTAGCCGCATTGTTGTTGAATTACCTGGCGTAACAGACCAAGAGCGTGTTCGTAAGAACTTGAAGAGTACTGCAAACCTTGAGTTTTGGAATACTTATTTCAACTTCGAAATTGCGCAAGCAATGATTGATTTGAATACTGCTTTGGGAAAAATCCAAGCTCCAGAGTTGTACGCTCCAGTTCAAGACACAGCAAAAAAGGATTCAACAGTTACTGCACCAGCAGTTAAGCCAGATGATCAATTGACAGAAGACGAGAAGAAACGTAAGTATCCTTTATTCGCGATATTCGCCCCTAACATTCCAAGAGATAATCAAGCTGTTCCTTCGGCAATCGCAGGTTCTGCCTTGGTTTCTGACATGGAGGCTGTGGATCGTATTTTCAATTCGGATCTTGCGAAAAGCATGTTACCGAAAGACTTACGTTTAATGTGGGAAGCAAAACCAGAAAAGGGTGTAGCAAAACTTTATGCTATTAAAGCTGATGAATTAAACGGTCGAGCTCCTTTGGATGGAAAAACGATTGTAGATGCACGTCAAGATTTTGATCCAATTAAAGGTGGGGTTGTGGTTGAAATGACCATGAGCCCAGATGTTGGTGCCCCAAAGTGGAAAGAGTTAACGGCTAAAAATGCAGCTGATAAAAACAGAGCGGTAGCGGTAGTAATGGATAACCTTGTTTATTCTGCTCCTTCTGTAAATCAAGAAATTCCAAACGGAAAATCAGTAATCACATTTGGTTCTGGTGACAACCGCGACAAGCAAATTTTAGAAGCGAAAGACTTAGCTGGATTATTGAAAGCCGGATCTCTTCCTGCTCCTGCCAAAATTATTGATGAAGTAGTTGTTGGTCCTAGCTTGGGAGATGAGAACATCAAAGCGGGTATTTGGTCATTCGTAGCGGCGTTCATTGTGATTCTACTTTACATGATGTTCTACTACGCTTGGGCGGGTTGGGCAGCAAATGTTGCATTGGTTGCAAACTTATTCTTCTTGATTGGTGCGCTTGTATCATTAGGTGGAACACTGACTCTTCCTGGTATCGCTGGTATCGTTTTAACCATGGGTATGGCGGTTGATGCGAACGTATTGATTTACGAACGTGTGAAAGAGGAATTGCGTTTAGGCAAGCCTGTATCTGTGGCGATGCTTGACGGATTCAAGAAAGCATTGGGTGCGATTATCGATGGTAACGCAACAACATTAATCTCAGGTTTAGTATTGTTAGTGGTTGGAACCGGACCTATGAAAGGTTTCGCAACAACCTTGATCATTGGTATTTTCACAACCCTATTCACTGCTATCGTTATCTCTCGTTTGATTCTTTACAAGCGTTTGGATAGCAAGAAAGAAATTACTTTCTACAGTAACATTACTAAGAATTGGTTCACGAAAATGAACTATGACTTTGTAACTAAGCGTTATTTGTATTACGGAATCTCTGCAACGATCTTAATTGCTGGTGCGGTTTCTTGGACTACTCGTGGATTCAACATGGGTGTTGACTTTGTTGGAGGGACTTCGTTTAAAGTGAAGTACGAACAACAAGTTGATCCAGAGGCTGTGCGTAGCGCACTTTCTGCAGGATTAGTTGAAAATGGAAATTCTGCAGCAAGCACCGTTCAAGCGATTGGTAATGCCGGAAACGAATTGAAGATTACAACGAACTACTTAATCAATGACAATTCTAACGACGTAGCACAACGCGTGCAAACAGACGTAGACAACGCTTTAGGTAAAGTTGGAAAGCATGAGATCACAACCTCATACAAAGTAGACGCTTCAATGAGTGATGACTTCAGAGCTGAAGCAATATGGGCTGCAATTCTTACCTTATTGTTGGTAGGTATTTACGTAGTGTTCCGCTTCCGTAAAATTGACTTCGCAATTGGTGCATCTGTGGCATTGTTGCACGATGCGCTTGTGGTAATCTGCGCGTTCACTTTGTTAAACGGAGTTGTTCCTTTTACTTTGGAAGTGAATCAAAACTTCGTTGCGGCAATTTTGACCATCATTGGTTACTCGATTAACGATACCGTTGTAATCTTTGACCGTATTCGTGAATACTTCCGTGAGCGTCGTAACCCTGAATTGAAGACTACAATCAACGACGCATTGAACAGTACGTTGGGTCGTTCAATCAATACATCTATGACAGTATTGTTGACCTTAGGTGTAATGTTCATCTTCGGTAGTGATGATATTCGCGGATTCGTATTCGCAATGATTATTGGGGTAATCAGCGGGGTGTACTCTACCTTGTTCATTGCAACTCCAATCGTAGTAGATATGCGCAAAATGTTTGCTAAGAAAGAAGAGAAATAATCTAGACTTAAGAATACTTTGAAAGTGCCGGGAATTTCCCGGCATTTTTCTTTGAAAGACTTTCAACAAGCTTACCTTTGCCGCATGAGTACTGGCGAGATTCTTATGATATTGTTTATATACCTTTTGCTTTTCGGAGCGAAGGGTGTTCCGTCTATCGCGCGTACTTTAGGTAAGACCATGTATCAGTTTCGCAACGCTGCGAAAGACGTTCAAGATGAGATATTGAAGAGCGCAGATGACATGCGTAAGCAGGCGCGCGCAGAGGTTCCGTTGGATCAGTTGATGAACGAAGAAGAACCCGCGCCAATACGACCAGCACCGCCTGTTGCGCCTCCAGTTCAAGAAGAAACCAAAACAATTCCTGCCGATGATGTTCAGTCAGGAGGAACTGTATAGTTCAAACGGAGAAGAACTAATTCTTCATCACGATATTTTTCAGTCTTTTTCCATTCAAGATTTTCTTTCATTGCCTTGGCAACAGAATACCATTCGGGTATTCGGAAAAGAACATTTGGAACCGCGATTAACCTGCTATTTCGGTCCGGCTTATACCTATTCAACTATTCAGTGGAAGGCTAAAGAAATTCCAACAGTCCTCTTCCAATTAAAACAAAAAATTGAAATTTTAGCCAAGGCTGAATTTAATGCCGTCCTCTGCAATTACTACAGAGACGGGCAAGACAGCATGGGTTGGCACAGCGACAATGAAAAGGAAATGGACTCTTCAGTTATTGCCTCGGTGTCTATTGGGGGTGAACGCCTGATTAAATTCAGAGCACGAAACGACGAAAAGAAGTTGGCCTTCAATCTACCTCATGGATCGCTTTTGTTGATGAACAATTTCCAAGAAAATTGGCAACATGCAATTGGTAAAGTGAAATCTGCTTCCCCTCGAATAAACTTTACGTTTCGAAAGATGCATTCTTAGACGGAAGAGGACATTCGGCTTCACCATGTTTTTCAGTTTGTTCTTATCTTTGCGGCCTATGAGTTTGGCAGGCAAAACGGCGGTGAATGATACCGCAAAGCAAATGTTACTTGACGACTATTTCTTGGCTTGCTTAAGCCGTGAAGCTTCGTTGTTAGGTAGAAAGGAAGTACTTACTGGAAAAGCCAAATTTGGTATTTTCGGTGATGGAAAAGAATTGGCGCAAATAGCCATGGCCAAACAATTTCAGAATGGCGACTGGAGATCTGGTTACTATCGCGATCAAACGTTTATGATGGCCATTGGCCAGCTCACTGTTCAGCAATATTTCGCAGCACTATACGCACACACCGATACTGAGAAAGAACCTTCATCAGGTGGAAGACAAATGGGTGGACACTTTTCTACTCGAGCGTTAGATGCAAATGGAAATTGGAAGAACGTGATGGAGATAAAAAACTCTTCATCAGATATTTCTCCAACAGGCGGACAAATGCCACGTCTATTGGGATTGGCGCAAGCCTCTAAATATTACAAAGCGAATACTGACCTTCATTCAAGAACGCAATTTTCGAATAAAGGAAATGAAGTAGCCTTCGGAACCATTGGTGATTCAAGCACTTCAGAAGGATTGTTCTGGGAAACCATGAACGCCTCTGCCGTTTTAGGTGTGCCTATGTGCATGTGTGTTTGGGACAATGGCTGGGGAATTTCTGTTCCAAAAAAATATCAGACAGCGAAAGAAAGCATCTCGGAATCGTTAAGCGGAATGCAAAGCGAACCGGGTGCTGGAGGAATAAAAATATTCAAGGCGAAGGGTTGGGATTATGCGGAATTGATGCTCATGTTTGAGCAAGCGGTGAAGCATTCGCGCACACACCATCAGCCTGTTTTAATTCATGTTGAAGAATTGACTCAGCCGCAAGGCCACAGCACGAGCGGTTCTCACGAACGTTACAAGACGAAAGAGTTGTTGGAGTGGTATGAAGAATTCGATTGTATTGTTCAGTTTGGAAAATTTTTGACAGACAAGAAAGTTGCGAAACAAGAAGAGTTAGACGAGTTGCGCGCGAAAGCAAAAGCACAAGCACGCACCGAACAACGCACAGCATGGGACGAATTCCGCGCGCAAATTCAAGCCGACGTAAACGCGGCTATTTCGTTGCTCGAAGCGGCTGGACAATCAGACGCTGCAGCCTCTTTGAAGAACAACGGCGAAGCCATTCGCAAAGATGTTTTCGAAACCATTCGAAAAGTGTTGCGCACGGTTCGTGGACAGCATTCATCTGAAATTCAAAATATAAAAAACTGGTTAGCTGCTGCGCAAGAGCGTATGCACAAAGCCTACAGCAGCGAGCTTTACAGCGAGCGTCACGATTTAGATCG
>Ga0315899_10004050_pt1 | contig 15859 bp, 7 predicted proteins | sample LakEriMetagenome_2_FD_203518 | JGI IMG/M metagenome (GOLD analysis project Ga0315899, IMG submission 203518) | Freshwater fungal communities from buoy surface, Lake Erie, Ohio, United States - Buoy 4 MA112 | ecosystem: Environmental > Aquatic > Freshwater > Lake | place: USA: Lake Erie, Ohio... | reverse complement strand
ACCCGCATCTAGCGTTATTACAGTACCACAAAAAACCGTGTCGTTACCCAAATCGTAGGCCGGCGGAGCGTTTAATGTTACTGTGATGTTATCTGTGCCGATACAACCACTTGGCGCCTGCACAGCAACGCTGTAGGTTCCGCCGGTGGTAACGTTTATCGTTTGTGTGCCAGCGCCGGTACTCCACAAGTAGGAGCTCCCGGGGTTGCCCGCGTTAAGACTGAAGGCGGAGCCACAAATAGCAGTGTCTGGGCCGAGATTAACAGTGGGGGCAGATAGGGCTGTTATCGCAACCTGGTCGGTAGCAATACAGCCATTGGCGTCCGTTAATGTTAGCGTATAAGTAATATTACTGGTCACAACGGTTACGCTGGTATTAGAAGTGTTGGTGGTCGTAAGGTTGGTTGGCGGAGACCACGAATAAGAATATGGCGGGAGACCTCCTGATCCATTGTTGCTGATCCCGATACCCACGCCACTTCCGATACATACCGACGGGTCGGCAGTTGCGGTTAGCGTTGGCGTTCCAGAGCCAGCAGTATTCATGGTCATGGCAACAATTCCAATGTCAGCTGCGGAGGTCTGACAGAAGAATCGATCCAATAAAACACGGACATATCCGCAAAACGCCGGTGTAAATGAAACCTGCGATCGTAAACTGCAGAAATCATCATTATAGGCGACAAATGCGCCGGTTGCGTCATTATATACGGTTAGTTGTGTGTCCCAGCTGCTGGAAGAACAGGTGTTGATCGTATAATTAGCTCCCGCCTCCACATATGCCAGAACATACTGATTGGCAGAATATGTAAGCGTTGTTGTCTGAGCTACTCCGGGAGGAGTAAGGTTTCCCGATATTAACACGTTGTCATTCGCACATTGGCCGAAACCGACAAGTGCACTAAACAATAACGACAATAATGCAATGGTAATTTTTTTCTGCATTCTTTCTGGTTTTAGAAGTCTCAAATTTAATTAATTTCATCGCCTGTTCAACATATAAGAGGCTGAAAACGTGGCGAAAAAACAGGAACAAGCAAGTATTCGAAAATTCGGGTGGCGAAAGTTGCTTGATGATAAATTTGCGGTGGTGCTGTTTTGCAGTGTTTTTCTGGTATATGGAAACTCCATCTTCAATGATTACGCCATGGATGATGAGTTTTACACTGCAGGGTCGAATAAGCTTACCAAGCAAGGCATCAAAGCAATTCCGGAAATCTTTTCTACACGAACTTTTTACAACAACGATGGCACGGGTCACTCATACCGACCTGTTGCGGCGGCGAGCTTTGCCATTGAGATTCAATTCTTCGGGGAAAATCCTCACGTGAGTCATTTTATCAGCGTGTTGCTTTATGCGATAACTGTTCTTGTTTTGTATTATGTGCTACTGCGGTTGCTCAATTATCGAGAACGACTGTATCCGTTTGTGGTGTGTTTGTTGTTCCTATTGCACCCGCTTCACACCGAAGTTGTTGCCAACATCAAGTGTCGGGATGAATTATTGGCCTTATTGTTTGGCCTTTCTTCGTTGTTGCTTGCATTAAAATATCTGGAAACAAAACGCATCGTACATCTTTTTGGTATTGGTGTGTTCTTCTGGTTAGCGCCGCTGGCAAAGTCTTCTGCGTTACCATTTTTCGCGCTTATTCCTTTTGCTCTGTGGTATTTCAAAAAGTGCTCTTGGAAGAAACTGATGACTGTAATGGTTCCGGTTGTTGTTGCGATGCTTGCGGCCGGATTAATTGTGAAACTTGCGATTACTGACCAGGTTCGTGTATTGCACTATTTCGAAAATCCAACAGCAAAAGGAATCGGCATTGCATCGAAAACAGCAACTGCTTTTTATTGCATGGGGCGTTATTTGTATTTACACTTCGTTCCACACCCACTGGCCTATTTCTATGGATTCAATTATGTTCCGGTGGCAACGTGGTCGAATCTCTGGTCAATATTCGGACTATTAACAACAATATCGGGCATTGTCGTTGTGTTGTGGCGTATGATGCACAGAGAGCCCTATGTATTCGGAATTGCGTTGTATTTAGCTGCACTATTACCCTACAGCAATTTAATTTTTCCTGCCCCTGGCGTAATGGCAGAACGCTTTGCCTATCTCGCTTCTATTGGTTTTTGTATCGCGGCTACCGCTCTTTTGCTTGGACCTTTAATGAAAAAAGCGAGTGTGTTAGGATGGGCAAGCCCTGAGTTTAAAAGCAGAAAAACAATCTTACTTGTTGTTTGTGCATTGTTTGCTTTGAAAACATTCTCCAGAAATTTTGCATGGGAAAATAAGGAAACACTTTACCGCGGAGACATGGAAACACTCTCCGAATCTGCGAAGGCCAACATGCTTCTGGGTTCCCTGTTGTCGGCTCAAGGGGCGCAGGCAAAGTTTGAGTCTAACGGCTTAATGCAACAAGGACAAACGGGAGAAGCTCAAATTAAAAACGACGAATACCTGCGATTGTTTACTGAGGCGCGCATGTATTATCACAAGGCCACCTCTATTTCTCCTGAGTATTATACCGCATGGAGCAACCTTGGCACAACCTACTACTTCACCGGTTTATACGCCGATGGATTGCCTTTCTTCAAACAAGCGCTGCGCATTAATCCGAATTATGTAGAAGCTTATTTTAATTTAGGCATGTCGTACGAGCAACTGGGTAAATTAGATTCTTCCGAATATTATTTCCGACATGGCATACGGGCCGATTCATTGTATTCTAATAATTATGAGCAATTGGCGCGATTAATTTTTGATCGCGATTCGTCCAGATATCAGGAGGCGGTTAATTTGTTGGTTGTGGCCACTGCAAAAAACAAGAAATCTGAATCGGCGTGGAACTCATTAGCTAAGATTCACCTGCAGGCTGGAGACACGGTTATGGCTGTTGCAGCAACAGAACAGGCCGTATTAATTAATTCCGATAATTTGCAGCGACTGTATAATCTCGCGCTGTACTTCCAGCAACATGGAGATCCTGCCAAAGCCGCGCATTACAATAATTTGCTCCAACAAAAACAGCGAGTGCAGCAACAACAAAATCAGAAGGAGAAAAGAAATGGGCGACGTTAACTAGGCTTTTTTACTGCTGAGCCAGATATGATAATTAATCACATCTTCTGTTCCCGTTTCGCTACTATACGTATTTAGGAACGCATCAATTTTTTTCTGTATTGTTTTATCGCGAACAATGGCGGTGCTCTTTGAAAACAAATCCACCAAATCAATCAGCTCCTTTTGCTTCTTTCCTTCCTTCTGTTTGAGTTGATCGCTGAAATCTTTTCTTACCTGGTCAATTCTTCGTTCCAGAATATCGATGTCACCAACTTCGTAGCGCATGGCCAGTTCTGCTACAGCTATTTTCATGCGCAATACAATGTCCCGCGAAGGATATCCCGGCTCCATGGTAAGCTTGATCAACGCACGAACCGCTTGCTTGTAGTTGCCGCTGTCGAAATTTAGTACGGCAAGATTTAAGTGTACAAAAACAATGTAAAACGGCAACTTCTTAATTACTGCGTGATCTTTTACTTCTGTGAGAATTTCAATGGCTCGCTTACGATCGCTCACCGAATAGTTCATAACAAGAATGTTGTAGTAAAAAAACAAATACTTGTCGTGAAGCAATCCGCCAAACTGCTGCATTGCGCTTTTCAGCTCCTCGGCAGTAGCCAGCGACTCCTTATGCTTACCATTTTTAAATTGTGCGTTTGCCAAATATGTCAGCATCTGCAATAGCGCGTCATGTGTTTGTCGCGTAAACAACCGCTCGTTTTCAAATTCCTCTTTCGTCTGTGATAAATATTTTTCCAAAGACTTGTAATCCTGCTTCTGGAGCAAGATGCGACTAATGGAGTGATAAACCTTAAAGCGCGGTTGTGTGCTGTTTTGGATGGCCTTAGTGCGACTTAACGATTGGACTTTTTTGCGAAGCGCGTCAACAATTTTATAATCCTGAACCGTGAGGTTTTGTGTCGTTCTCATTTTATAAACCACCTCCGCCAACACATCATCAATTTCACGGATTCGACTTAAGGCTTCCAGATTTTTTTTACGCTTACGGATATATTCGGCCGGGTTTATTTCTAGCGTCTCTTGCGAAATACGAATAAACTCTGAATACACCAGATCTGCCAACTCCGGATTTCCGGTTTGCACAGCCTTTCGTTCTGCGCGAGACAAATAATATCGCGCTACACCGTGCTGACCTTTGTCCAAAAAAACTCTGGCAAGAAGCAACAAGTGCACAATGCCGGAGAAATCGTTGTTATCGAGATATTGTAATGATATGCTTTTGCCAATGTCTTCCAGCAGCCTGTTCTTTAAGCGGTATAGCGCGTTCTTATCTGCAGAACGATATAATTTTTGCTGGATTTTAGATTCGTCGTAATGTTCGCCTCCGGTTCTGATAAAATCAAACAACTCGATATCCTTACGATCTTCTCCGGCGTTAGTTCTGGACATGAATAACTTAAGGTGGCGCACCTCTTCTTTATTCATGTTGGCAATAATTTGCTGTAGAATGTTCATGTTGAATACGTAAGAATATTCAAACTTAAGTTAATTCTTTGAAGTACAACCAAGGCAAAAAAAAGGCGAGACTTTCGTCTCGCCTGATATTTATTCTGCGGAATTTATTTGCCGCTTAACAAGTGTACAAAGCCCTGGAACGGGTAATTTTTACCATCGTACCCAACAGCGTCAATTACGTAATAATAAACGCCATCGGAAGCAACATTTCCGCCGCCACTCTTGCCATCCCAGCAAGAAATAGTTCCCGGAGACGGAGAAATTCCATTTAAGGATGCTGTGTGAATCTTAAAGCCCCATCGATCAAAAACTGTAATGTTCATGCTTTGAACACCGCTGATTGTTGCAAAGAATTCATCGTTTGCTCCATCACCATTTGGAGTAAAGACATTCGGGAAAGATAAAATCGCCTGCTCTACTACGTTGATTACAATGGTATCATAAACAGTACACATCGGATCGTCGTTCCATCCTGCAACGACAACAGTATAAGTTCCTGCGTTTGCGTATGTATATGAACTATTTTGTCCCGGAGCAGTTGCTCCTTGATCGCCAAATGACCAGAAATAGTTATTGATTCCACCTGTACCTACAGCGGCAAAATTCACAGGCAAAGGATTAACACCAAACACTGGGCTTGCAGATGCAGAGATCGTAGAGTTATTCACCATTGCAACACCAACAACTTGCTGGTTAACACAACCATTGTTATCGGTAACAGTAACAGTGTAAGTTCCAGCTGCCATTCCGGTAATAGGCATTGAGCTATATGTCTGTGATCCAATCTGGTATGTAAACGGACCTGTTCCTGACACTGCGCCGCCGAACGTTATTGTTCCTGTAGTGTCACCACACTGCGTTGGTGTCGATGGCATATAAACATCCGGCAAAGGGTTAACGGTAATAGTAACGGTTGCTGTGTCCGCACATCCGTTTGCATCTGTACCAATTACTGTATAAACAGTTGATGATGTTGGGGTAACTGATGTTGATGCCTGGTTAGGGTTTTGCACGCCTACGGTAGGAATCCACTGATAAGATGTTGCGCCACCTGCAGTTAAATTAGTTGATGCTCCTTGGCACACTGCGCTGTTCGCAACGTTAGCGATTACCGATGGATTATTATTAACAGTAACGGCAATCGTGTCGGTTGAAGTGCATCCTCCCGGACCAACAACAGCAACAACATAAGAGGTGTTTGAAGTTGGCGCCGCAACCACACTCTGCTGGTTGGCGTTTCCAATAATGGTGGACGATGGAGTCCAAGAATACGATGTGGCTATTGCGCCAGCGTTCAGGGTTATTTGGGTTCCCTGACAGATTATTAAGTTGGGGCCCGCATTAACTTGTGGGTTGGGGATTATTGTAACCGTCACAGAATCAACGCTGATACAGTTATTATTATTCCCTATTACTGTATATGTTGTTGTTGTGCTCGGATTTACAGCAACGGAGGGCCCGGTCAAATTGCCCGGCTGCCAGGAGTAAGAGGACGATCCGGACGCCGTTAGTGTAGCAGAGCCTCCTGCGCAAAACGCGGTGTCATTTGACATGGTAAGTGGCGGCGAAGGGGTAACCGTTACCGTTACAGAGTCAAAGGCCAAACAACCAAACGAATTTGTGCCAGTAACAGTATACGTTGTGGTGACGGAAGGGCTCGCCGTAGGGTTTGCGGTGTTCGCTCCAACTAGCGAAGACGAAGGAGACCAAGAATAAGTCGTTCCTGATGGGCCCGAGCCAATCAAAACGGCATTATCGCCAAAACAAATACTAACGTCTGGGCTGGCTGCTACTGTTGCTACAGAAATTCCTACGGTCACGTTGTCTGTTGAAGAACATCCATTTACATCAGTAACTGTAACGGTGTATGTTGTGGGCACACCCGGACAAACGATCGCTGTTTGGGTGTTAATATTTCCCGGCTGCCATAGGTAAGAAACACCTCCTGTAGCAGTAAGGGTGTCGCAAACGTTTGAACATGTTGTTGAATTTGGACCTGCATTTGCAATCGGAGAAGGAAAAACGCCAACGAGAACAGGCGGCGACGTCGCCGTTCCGCAGCCAGATCCGGGCCACCCCGACCCTGTTACGATTGCCTGAAAATATAGTGCGCTACTCATTGGGCCCGTGCTCAATGAATCATTAGTTCCGCCCGGAACGTTAAACCAGTTTATTGCGTCAGGAGAGACCTGCCATTGAATTTGGTTCGAGTTATTTCCGCCCAATACGACCAAAGAAGACTGCCCTGAACACACCTGGGGGGGCGTTGCGGTAGGAGCTCCGGCTACCGGAGGAGGTCCTGAGTTAATTCGTACTGTATCGTCAGAGCTGGTAATGGTAACACACCCCCCGCCAACAGTAAGGGTATACGTGATAGGTAATGTTGTTGGTGTTGCGATTGGGTTCGCGATATTAGGATTACTAAGGCCGGTAGTTGGTGACCACTGGTAAGTGAACGTTGATCCGGGACAACCGCCGGCAACAAGACACCCTAACTGGACCGGACTGCCCGGGCATACAGAATAGACGTTAGCAAACGCCGTAACGGTAGTTGCCGGAGGCAAACCCGGAGTTGTAAACTGAAAAGCCGTCGACCAGGGTCCGTTGCCCGACGAAGAGGCCTCCACAAACTCACGAGCCCTCCAATAATAAGTCGTTCCTGTGCAAAGCTGTGAGAACGGGATAAAAATCGAGTTGTATGCTTCTAGGGCGCAGTTCTCCGGGAACACCGTCAAAGCAGAATGATACCAAGGATTTGTTCCCCAAGCGGGGCTGTTTGGCGCGGGGGGCGTTCCGGTAAAACCATTGGAGGTACAAGCCACCTCAACCTCCATCCAATATGGGCCACAGCCACAAGTTGCCGGATCCGAGTTTCCGGTGATCGTAATTCCGGTTGGTCCAACCGAGAAGTTAAGACCATTGATTGCTACTCCGTGACACGCTCTTGCCTCCTGTGCAGAAAGCACGAATAGCGTTATCAGAAAAAACAGCGGGAGCCATACTCGGCTCGGGTTGATGTAATTTTTTTTCATATGTTTTTGCCTGTTGGTGCGCTAACACCGTTTAATAACCTAAAAACTAGTTTTGGGTGATTGTGAACAAAAATATAAAAAACTAGCAAACAGCAATATTTTGTCTAACTACATTTACTGAACAGCCAAAAATATGTCGCGAAAGAAAAAGTCTGCCCAAATCACCCCCTTGTACGAAGAGCTCCTTCATGCGCTCCGCAGTAAGGCGCCTAAGGCCCTGAATTACAAACAGATATCCTCTTTGTTGGGAGTTGTTTCTCAGGAAGAACGAAACATGCTTCAGTTTTTGCTTCGGGATCTTACCCAAAAGGATGTTTTAGAAGAGGCTGAACGCGGCAAATTTCGATTACGGCAAGGAAATACGGAAGCGGAGGGAAAGCTGGAAACAACGCAAAGCGGAGGCGCCTATGTAATTATCGGGCAAGATGTGGACGATGTTTTTATTCCACCAAGACAACTGAACGGTGCGCTGCATGGAGACACCGTACGCGTTAGCGTGCGCCCAAAAAGAAGAGAGCGGGATAAGCCGGAGGGGCGGGTTGTTGCTATCGTAAAGCGCGGAAGGGAAGAGTTTGCCGGAATATTGACCGTTGAAAAACGTGTTGCTTACTTCAGCCCGGATAATAGTAGATTCCCCGACATTATCATCGAATTAGACAAAGTCGGGAAGGCAAGGTCGGGCGAAAAAGTAATTGCGCGCATAACAGATTGGGAAGATGTTTCCGATTTGCCACGCGGCGAAGTTTTGGCTGTGCTAGGAAAGCCGGGCGAAAACGAAACCGAAATTAACGCCATCATGGTGGAATTTGGTTTGCCGTATAAGTTTCCGAAGTCGGTGGAGCAAATGGCGGGATTAATCGCTACGAATATCACAGAAGAAGACAGAAGGGTGCGAAAAGATTTGCGCGATGTTGCCACATTTACCATTGACCCTTTTGATGCAAAAGATTTTGACGATGCGCTTTCTGTTCGAAAATTAGAAAACGACCGCTGGGAAATCGGCGTTCACATTGCCGATGTTTCGCATTATCTGAAGCCAGGAAATTTGTTGGACGAAGAAGCTTTGGCTCGAGCAACCTCAGTGTATTTGGTAGATCGTGTTGTGCCCATGTTGCCGGAAGTGCTTTCGAATTACGCGTGTTCGCTGCGTCCAAACGAAGAAAAGTTAACCTTCTCTGCAATTTTTCAGATGGACGAATCAGGCGCTGTTCATCATGAGTGGTTTGGTCGCACCATTATTCATTCCGACAGAAGATTTACGTACGAAGAGGTACAAGAAATATTGGAAGGAAAAGACGGCGACTTTAAAACAGAGTTGTTGTTGCTGGATCGCATTGCAAAAAAACTTCGCGAAGAACGACTGCGCAACGGATCCATCACTTTTGAAAAAGAAGAAGTAAAATTTCATCTGGACGAAAACGGAAACCCGACAGGAGTTTATTTTAAAGTGATGAAAGATTCGAATCAATTGATCGAAGACTTCATGCTTCTTGCGAACAAGCGCGTTGCAGAATATTGCACATTGAGAAAAAAAATCGGAGAGCCGGAGCTTAGGCGCCAGGCTGATCTTCGTCGACCGTTTGTATATCGTGTTCACGCATCGCCCGATTTGAGCCGCGTGCAAGAGTTTGCAACCTTCGTTAGAACATTTGGCTATCAGCTGAATGCCGGTAGCGAGAAGTCAATTGCCGGTTCGCTGAATAAATTATTGAAAGATGTGCAAGGTAAACCGGAAGCAAATATGATCGAAACGCTGGCCATTCGAACAATGGCTAAAGCGATTTATACAACAGATAATATCGGCCACTACGGATTAGGCTTTCGCTACTACACGCACTTCACTTCACCTATCCGAAGATATCCTGACGTGCTCGCGCATAGATTATTGCAGTTATATCTTGACCAAGACGCCGGGGTTACGAATGAACAGCCGATGTCGGTGGAGCATCTGGAACAGCTGTGCAAACATTGTTCGGAACGAGAAAAGGTTGCAGCCGAAGCAGAGCGCGCATCCATAAAATACAAGCAAGCGCAGTTTTTACAGGATCACGTTGGAGAGGCTTTCCCGGGCATTATTTCCGGCGTTACGGAATACGGCTTCTTTGTAGAGCTAAAAGACAACAAGTGCGAAGGAATGGTGCACGTGCGGAACCTGAAAGACGATCGTTATGTTTTTGATCCAGAGCGCTATCGTATGCGCGGATTGAGAAACGGAAAAGTATATTCGTTGGGCGATGAAGTTATTGTTAAAGTACACGGCGTAGATCTTCAGAAAAAACAAATTGATTTTGTTGTTGCCGATGGAAAGCGCGAGGAAAATAACGACGATGAGTTTTCTTATCGGAAAGACAGCGCCATGTCGTGGCCGGAAGTGCGTTCTTCGAGATCCAAGAAAAAATCCCGCGGCAGATAGCGGGATTTTCGTATTTAAATCGTGTTGATTTTTTTCGTGAGCTCGTCCTTATATGAGCCTCCGATTGGAATCGGCTTCTTCTCGTCTTCGAGCAAAAGATTTGGGGACTCAATTGCTACAATTTTGTCAATGCGAACAATAAACGAACGATGAACACGAACAAACTCGGTTGATGAAAGTTTCTTCTCTATATCCTTCATTGTTGAGTGAATAGTATAGCGCGCATTCTGAGTATTAATGACTACGTAGTCTTTCAGCGCTTCAACAAAATAAATATCTTTCGTTCTCACCTTAACCAACCTCGAATTGCTCTTCACAAAGATGATGTCTTTGCTGTCTTTGTTTTCCACAATGGAATACAAGAAGTCGCGTTCCTTGCGAACGTCTGTTTCTTTTTCATGTTTATATAACGCCATTTCAATGGCGGTGCGCAAATCAATTTCCTTAAATGGCTTTATGATGTAACCGTAGGGCTCTGTTATTTTTGCTTTGCTTAAAGTGCTTTCGTCTGCGTACGCAGTAAGATAAATTATCGGGATATTGAACCGCGATTTCACTTTTTCTGCCGTTTCAATTCCGCTCATTTCGCCTTTCAGCATAATATCCATAAGAATTAATTCCGGAGTGTGCTCTTCTACAGCACGCAAGGCGTCTTCGCCGTTGGAACAAATAGCAACAACATTGTAGCCCAACTTACGAAGACTCATTTGAATATCCTTTGCAACGATGCTTTCGTCTTCTACGATTAATATATTTGTTTTAGACATCGGGATGTGTCGTTATTTCACGGTGTTCGAAAATTCGATGGCGAATTTAGTTCCTTTTTTCTGATCGATCTTTATAGAGCCGTTAATTTGTTCTACCAGAGCAACCACTAATTGCAGTCCGAGACTTTCGGTGTTGCGGTAATCAAGCCCATTCGGCAAGCCCATTCCATTATCGGCAATCGTGATCGTAATGCTGTTGTTGTTTTCTTTAACCGCAACCTGTATTGCGCCTTTTCTTCCGTCCTTAAATGCATACTTCAGTGCATTTGATAGCAGTTCATTAATAATCAGCCCGCAGGGGATAGATGTGTCCAGATTTAAAAATATAGGATCTATATCTAGATTTAATTCCGGGGCAGTACTCAGAGAATACGAATGAACGAGGCTCCTTGAGATGTTGCCAACATACTCCTGAAAATTAATACTTGCGAAATCCTTCGTCTGATATAAACTTTCGTGTACAAACGCCATCGACTTAATACGATTTTGCGACTCGTGTAGTATTTCCAGAATTTTGGCGTCTTTGATGTAAGAGCCTTGAAGATTGAGAATACTTGAAATAACCTGCAAATTGTTTTTTACGCGATGGTGCACCTCTTTAAGAAGCACTTCTTTTTCCTTCAATGATGCCCGCATTTTCTGCTCGGCGGTTTTTTTATCGGTAATATCTCGTGAAATTACCATACATTCATTCGCATTGATTTTTGCGTAACGAATTTCGTAATAGCGGTGTTCGTTGTTGTGCAGATAGTCGTACTCAAATTCAACTACCTCGTTTTTAGAAAGCGCCGTCTTGATGTTTTTCGAAAAAGCGTTACCCAGCTCTCCGGGAAAAACGGTTGCAATATTTTTTCCAATGAAAAATTCCCGAGGCATAAATAAGTCCTCCTCCTTTCGTGCTCGTGCATCAACAAAAACTCCGTCTTTACTAAGCGTGAACAAAATATCAGGCAACGTACTAATTATTGCCCTGTTTTTTTGTTCGCTTGCAATGAGTTTGTCTTCAGCAATTTTTTTCTCCGTAATGTCATGAGCAATACACGAAACTTCAACAACTTCGTTTCTATGGTTGTATATCGGATTAATATAAATTTCGCGATACACGGCTCTCCCTTCAGGGGTAATAACTTCCGTTTCAAATTGCTGTGGTTCACCGGCAAACGTGCGGTTTGCTTTATCAATCCAGAATTGATTATATGCGTTGTCTGAAACCATTTTTCCGCTCACCATACTCATGCCAACGAACGCCGTTACGCCATATTGTTCCTTGAGCCAAAGCGCCTGATTGTGATTGAAAGAAGTTAAGCGCATTTCTTTGTCGCAACTCCAGATCATGTGTGAAGTGCTTTCAAAAATCGCATTAAGCTTCGCCGACTGCAAACGAATCTGTTCTTCTGCTTTGCGTTTTGGCGTGATGTCTTCGTAAACGTAAATGAAATATTGCGGTTCGTTTTGCTGATTTCGTATCAACGTCACCATAATATTCACAATGATCTCCGTGCCGTCTTTTTTGTAATAACGGCGCTCATCAATGATGCGTTCGAAGCCGCGACGAATAAATTCTTTCCCTTTTGGAAGACGCGAAAGGTCGCCCGGCGCATGAAAACTTTCCACCGACTTTCCTAGAAGTTCGTCGTGGGTATAGCCCAACATATCCGCAAGGCGGTTATTGGCGTCAATAAAATTTCCGGCATCAATATCCACCAGCGCCATGCCGATATGTGCCTGGTTATATATTGCGCGGTACTTCTGTTCACTTATTTTTAATTCCTGCTCCGCTTGCTTAAGTACAGTGATATCTCGCGATACGCCCATTGCACCAATAACTTCTCCGCGCGCATTGCGCAATGCGCTGGCAGATAAATATGCGGTGAATATTTCGCCGTTTTTGCGCTTATTTAGTACTTCTCCGGCAAAACGGTATGGTGGTTTCTGGAGTACAGCGGGGATGTCGGTTCGGCTGTTCGGTTCGGCATACAGAATAGAAACGGGCTGTCCTAAAATCTCTTCGCGTGTGTATCCGAATGTTTCCAACGCAGCTGTATTAAACTCGGTAATGATGCCATCGTTGTCGGATGCACAAATCATATCGAGCGAGCTGTCGATTAGCATGCGCAAATTACCTTGTGACTCCGTTAGTGCTTCGTCTCGACGTTGAAGAAGTGTGCTTTCTTTTTCTTTCTTATCTGTAATATCACGAATGATTCCAAGATTAGCTGCGTACCTTCCCGAACGACCAAACTGGGGGTAGATTTTTTCCTCCAACCAGCACAATCCTTTAAACGGGTGATAATAACGGTATGTATGTGATTGAGGCGTTTTTTGTTGGCGTAATTTTTTTGCTGTTTCAAAAATTCCCGCCATGTCATCCGGATGACAAAAATCAATCACCTTTGTTCCAACGGAAAATTCTTCCTTATTAACGCCCAACAACTCCTGAACACCAGCACTGATATATAAAATTGTTCGTGAGCCGTCTTCGTTGATCTCCACCAAATAAACGATTTCATCTATCTGCTCCAACACCTGCGCCAGCATCACGAGGTTGCGGATAGAGAGCTTGTTTTTTTCTGTACGAGAAACAGAAGGTCGATAAGACGTGTCGTCGTACTGATATAGCTTTAACTGCACTTCTTGTTGTCGGATAATTTCCAACAACTCTTCTCGCGATAAATCATTCCTATTTGCTGTGCTTCCGGACATGCTAGTTTTCGGGTTTAATTTTTACACCGTCAAACTTTACCTCGACATCATCCTTGTAGGTGATCGTTAAAATCAACACACCCATTTCATCGTAATATTTCCAGTCTCCTTCTTTTCTGCCATAAATAAACTTTCCTTTCTTCCACAACTTGCCGTCTTCGTGCCAATACAGGTGTTCACCATCGGGTTGTCCGTTAACGTAATTTCCTTCGAAACGTTTCTTATCATTCGAAGTATAACGGTGCAACCAAATTCCATTGCGTTCTCCAGCAACGTACATTCCTTCTTCATAATAATCGTCAATTTTGAAAATCCATTTTCCTTCTTTTAGTCCATCGATGTATTCGCCTTGTGTAATGACATTTCCCTTCTCATCGTATTCCGTCATGTTACCATTACGAATTCCATCGGTGTAAGATTCTTCACGTAACAGTTGTCCGCTGTCATAATACCACTTCCAGTCGCCGATAGGTCTCCCTCGTTTATCGTATTTCCCTTGTTGATCAATCTTGCCGTTGACATGATAAAACTTCCAAGCATTAATTCGACCACCGTTTAAATATTCTCCTTCAGCCTTTAATTCTCCTGTGTCGTGATATTCTTTCCAGAGGCCCTGTTCACGACCCTGTGCATCAAAAATTCCTTCGCCAACGAGCACGCCGTCTTTATAAACTTCACCGGCTACAATTTGCCCATCGAGCGAATATTCGCGGAATACGCCTTCCGGAATTCCATCTTTGTACGAACCGATTAGCTTTGGTTTTCCGTTATCGTGATACGTAATTTTCGTTTCGATTTTAGAGAGTTCCGGCGGATTTTTAACCAATTTCCCGTATTCCCATTTGGTGATATTCACCAGATTTCCTACCTCATTATATTCCTTAAAATAACCGTGCTTTAAATCATCGAGGTAACGAACTTCTGTTTTTACTTTTCCGTTGTTCCAGAATTCTTTCCACAATCCTTGCTTCTTTCCTGACGCATCTGTTCTGTTAATACGTTCCAGCGACTTGATAAATCCTGCTTTATATTCAATAATAGTAAGGATGATTCCGGTCGAATCATATTCATACGCAACACCTTCTTCTCTGCCTTCAATAAACTTAGTTACTTTCTCTTGTGCTCCATTTTTGTAAAATGTAATACACGTTCCGTCTTTAATGTTATTGACGTATGAATCTTCACTTTCCAGCCAACCTTCCGAATTATATGTTCTCACCGGACCGCTTTTCTTGCCCGCTTTGTAGGTGTATTCGTAAGTAATTTTTCCCTTGTCGTTATAAAACTTCCAAGTACTGTCCAGCTGAAAATCTTTACGATTCCCTTCTGATTTTGTGTTGCCGTTCGTATGATAAGTTTTCCAATATCCGTCAGGCTTACCGTCACGCATAGGCCCTTCGCTGGAAAGCTTGCCATTCGGGTAATAAAATTTATTATATCCGTTTGGATTTTGATTAGCATCGGTTTGTGACCATAGGGTAATTGCACTAATGAAACTCATCAGCACTACAAGCAAATATTTGTTCGCGTCACGTGCAATCATTACAAACCAAGTTGAGCAGAAATATCCAGCATTCGACGAATAGGTTTGAACGCCTTTTGAATTAACGCAGCATCCATAAGAATTTCAGGCGTTTCGTGCTTCAAACAAATATACAGCTTTTCGAGGGTGTTTAACTTCATGTGCGGACAATCATTACATGCACAATTATTATTTGGCGGAGCCGGAATAAATGTCTTTTGCGGTGACGATTTTTGCATTTGATGTAAGATACCTGTTTCCGTTGCAACTATAAATTTTGTTGCCGGATCTTTAGCAGAATAATTCAGTAGAGCTGTTGTTGAGCCGATAAAATCAGCAATAGCCAATAAATCACTTTCACATTCAGGATGAGCGATAAACTTGGCATCGGGATGTTGCGATTTAAGTTTGGTGATTTTTTCCAAAGAAAATATTTCATGCACCATACAAGCTCCATTCCACAAGACCATATTGCGACCCGTTTTTTTGTTGATGTAATCTCCCAAATTTTTATCCGGCGCAAAGATGATTTTTTGTGATTCGGGTAAACTACGGACAATTTGTTCTGCGTTGCTGGATGTACAAATAATATCACTCAGTGCTTTAATTTCAGCGGTACAATTGATGTACGAAATAACGATATGATCAGGATGTTTTGATTTGAATTGTGCAAACTCTTTTGGATGACACGAATCAGCCAGTGAACATCCGGCGCGCAAATCAGGCAGTAATACTTTTTTGCCCGGGTTTAAAATTTTTGCTGTTTCTGCCATAAAGTGTACACCCGCAAAAACGATGATGTCCGCTTTTGTTTTTTCCGCCTGCTGCGCTAGTCCTAAACTATCACCGATGTAATCCGCAATATCCTGTATATCTCCATCC
>Ga0315899_10004049_pt1 | contig 15865 bp, 29 predicted proteins | sample LakEriMetagenome_2_FD_203518 | JGI IMG/M metagenome (GOLD analysis project Ga0315899, IMG submission 203518) | Freshwater fungal communities from buoy surface, Lake Erie, Ohio, United States - Buoy 4 MA112 | ecosystem: Environmental > Aquatic > Freshwater > Lake | place: USA: Lake Erie, Ohio... | reverse complement strand
TGTCGTCGTCGGATCAACCGAGGCCAATGTCGCCAAGAGCTTCCGCAATCTTTTCGATGTGCAGGTTGTTCAGCAGAGCGAACTCAACACGTACGACGTGTTGTGCAACGAGTGGATCGTCTTCAGCAAGTCGACGCTTCCCGCAGAGAAGGGCGCTGAGTGATGAAAGATCCCCGCGACATCATCCTGAAGCCGATCGTCTCCGAAAAGTCGTACGCACTCATCGAGCAAGGTGTGTACACCTTCGAAGTGTTGCCGTCGGCCAGCAAGCCAGAGATCCACGACGCAGTCGAGGCCATCTGGGGAGTCAAGGTTGAAAAGGTCAACACACTCAATCGCAAAGGCAAGGTGCGCCGTACGCGCGGCACCAACCGCGTCGGTACCCGCAAGGACACCAAGCGCGCCATCGTCACACTCGCTGCCGGCAACGAAATTCCGTTGTTCGAGAGCTGATCGGAAGACAAGGACACGTCATGGCAATTCGCAAACGCAAGCCCACAAGCGCGGGTCGTCGTTTTCAAACCACTTCTGACTTCTCCGAGGTCACGAAAACAACGCCGGAAAAGACACTGCTCGCTCCGCATCCCCGTTCGGGTGGACGCAACTCCTATGGTCGCAAGACTGCTCGTCACCGCGGTGGCGGTCACAAGAAGCAGTACCGCATCGTCGACTTCAAGCGCAACAAGGACAACATCGAAGCCAAAGTTGTCGCCATTGAGTACGACCCGAACCGCACCTGTCGTATCGCACTTCTGCACTACATGGACGGCGAAAAGGCCTACATCCTCGCCCCCAAGGGTCTCGAGGTTGGCGATCGCGTGACCAGTGGTCAGGGTGCCGACATCAAGCCCGGCAACGCCATGCCGTTGCGCTTCATGCCCGTCGGTACCACGGTGCACAACGTCGAGCTGCGCCCCGGTCAGGGCGGCAAGATCGCTCGTTCCGCAGGTATGGCCGTGCAGTTGGTTGCCAAGGACGGCGACTTCGCCACCTTGCGTATGCCCAGCACGGAAATGCGTCGCGTGCTCATCGACTGCCGCGCAACCGTCGGTGAAGTCGGCAACTCCGAGCACGAACTCGTCAAGATCGGCAAGGCCGGCCGTAACCGCTGGAAGGGCGTTCGCCCCCAGACCCGCGGTGTGGCCATGAACCCCGTCGACCACCCCCTCGGTGGTGGCGAAGGCAAGACCTCCGGTGGTCGTCCCGCGGTGTCGCCGTGGGGCAAGCCCGAGCGTCGTACCCGCAATACCAACAAGTCGTCTCAGCAACTCATCGTCCGTCGCCGTCGCGCCGGCAAGGGTCGGAGGTAAGTCACCATGTCACGCAGTCTCAAGAAGGGCGCATTCGTCGACGAGCACTTGCTCAAGAAAGTCGATGCAATGAACGCCGAGACCGAGCGCAAGGTCATCAAGACCTGGTCGCGCCGCTCCACAATCATCCCCGACATGGTCGGTCACACCATCGCGGTGCACGACGGTCGCAAGCACGTGCCGGTGTACGTCTCTGAATCCATGGTCGGACACAAGTTGGGTGAGTTCGCTCCTACCCGCACGTTCAAGTACCACGCTGGCCAAGAGAAGAATGTGAAGGGCAAGTAATGACTGGTCCCAAGCTCAACGAATTCTCTTTCGTCGCCGGTGAAAAGACCGGAACAAAGGCCGTGGCTCGCTGGGTGCGCATGTCTGCATCGAAGGCCCGCCCGGTTCTCGATCTCATCCGCAACAAAGACGTCCAGGCAGCCGACGAAATCCTGCAGTTCACCAACCGTGAAGCTGCCCACGTGATTCGCAAGTTGCTGGCTTCTGCAGTGGCCAACGCACAGAACAACGACGAACTCGATCCCGAGACGCTGTATGTCAAGGCATGTTTCGCCGACGAGGGCCCGACCCTCAAGCGCTTCCGCCCGCGTGCACGTGGTCGTGCAGGTCGCATCAACAAGCGCACCTGCCACCTCACCATCGTGGTTGGGCAGCTCAGCGACGTTCGCCTCGCAGTTCTGCAGGCCAAGAACGCCAACAAGGGTGTGTCGCCGGCAACCGCAGCACGCCGTGCTCGCGTCGAGCGCAGCCGTCAGCGTGCAGCCGAGTCGAAGAATGCCGACACGGCTACCAGCGATACGTCGAACGAAGCAGCCAGTGGCGCTGCCGAATCTTCAGAAAGTGTTGAGGAGAACTGATGGGCCAGAAGGTCAACCCGTACGGCTTCCGTCTCGGTGTCACCACCGATTGGAAGAGCCGTTGGTTCAGCACACGTGAATACAAGGAATACCTGACCGAAGACTGGAAGATCCGTGACTATCTCATGGGTGCCCTGTCCGACGGTGCTGTCAGTCGTATCGAGGTCGAGCGCACGCGCGACAAGTTGCGCATCGACGTGCACACCGCACGTCCGGGAATCGTCATTGGTCGCAAGGGCGCCAAGGCCGACGAACTTCGCGCCGGTCTCACACGCATCACTGGAAACCAGAAGGTGCAGCTCAACATCGTGGAAATCAAGACGGCCGAACTCGACGCCGCCTTGGTTGCCCAGGGTGTTGCCGACCAGTTGGTCAACCGCATCGCCTTCCGTCGCGCGATGAAGCGCGCGGTGCAGAACGCACAAAAGAACGGTGCCCTCGGCATTCGTATCCAGTGCTCCGGTCGTTTGGGTGGCGCAGAAATGAGCCGCACCGAGTGGTACCGCGAAGGACGTGTTCCGCTGCACACGCTGCGCGCCGACATCGACTACGGCTTCCGCGAGGCTCGTACGTCGTCGGGTCGCATCGGTGTCAAGGTGTGGTTGTACAAGGGCGACATCCTTCCGTACAAGAGCCAGTCCGAAGACAAGATCACGCGCGAGGCCGCCATGGCCGTGGGCGAGACATCGGGTCAGTCGCAGGTTGGCCGCAAGGTCGTGTCGAGCGCCGGTCCGAAGACCGCCGACGCACCCGAGCAAGAAGTGGCTCCTCTCATCAAGGAAGCCGATCCCGAGTTCGAGCGTTTGCTCGCAGAGGAAGAAGACATCGAGCGTCGTATCCACGATGCCCACGAGACACCGCACTTCCGCGGGTCGGAGGACTGATCCATCATGTTGATGCCTCGTAAGGTCAAGCACCGCAAACAGCAGCGCGGACGCACCGGTGGTTTTTCCAAGGGTGCAACCGAGCTGGCGTTCGGCGAATACGGAATTCAGGCTCTCGAGCCGGGCTGGCTCACCGCCCGCCAGATCGAAGCCGCTCGTATTGCCATGACGCGTCACATCAAGCGTGGTGGCAAGGTGTGGATCAACGTCTTCCCCGACAAGCCCGTCACCAAGAAGCCCGCCGAAACCCGCATGGGTTCGGGAAAGGGCAACCCCGAGTTCTGGGTTGCAGTTGTCAAGCCCGGCCGCGTGCTTTTCGAGTTGTCCTACCCGAACGAGACGACCGCTCGTGAGGCACTTGCACGCGCCGTGCAGAAGTTGCCCATCAAGGCGCGCGTCATCACACGTGAGGAGGCCATCTAGTCATGGCAAAGAAGAACATCAACGATCTTCGCGATCTCGACCTTGCGGCATTGGTGCAGGAACTGCGCGCCACCAAGCAAGAAGCGCTCAACCTGCGTTTCCGCCATGCCACCGGTCAGCTCGACAAGACAAGTGAACTGAAGAAGGTTCGCCGCCAGATCGCGCGCCTCAACATGCTCATCCGTCAGCGTGAAATCGCCGCGGCCGGAGCAGGGAAGTAAGGGATTCTCATGACCGTAGAAACCGTCGAAGAACGCAACGCCCGCAAGGTGCGCGAAGGCGTGGTCGTGTCCAACAAGATGGACAAGACCGCAGTCATCGCCGTCGTCGAGCGTGTGCGTCACCCCAAGTACGCCAAGTTCGTCTTGCGTACCAAGAAGCTCTATGCCCACGACGAGACCAACGATGTGCAAATCGGTGACCGCGTCCGTGTGATGGAGACCCGTCCGACGTCGAAGCAGAAGCGCTGGCGCGTCGTCGAAGTTCTGGAGCGTGCGAAATGATTCAGCAGGAGTCCCGACTCCGCGTGGCCGACAACAGCGGCGCTCGCGAAGTGCTCGTCATCAAGGTGCTCGGTGGCACGCGTCGCCGTTACGCATCCATCGGCGACGTCTTCATTGCCACCGTCAAAGACGCCATTCCTGGCGCCGGTGTCAAGAAGGGCGAAGTCGTGCGTTGCGTGGTCGTTCGCACCAAGAAGGAAAAGCGCCGTCCCGATGGCAGCTACATCCGCTTCGACGAGAACGCAGCCGTTCTGATCAAAGAAGACCTCACGCCCCGCGGCACCCGTATTTTCGGACCAGTCGGCCGCGAACTGCGTGACAAGAAGTTCATGCGAATCATCTCGCTTGCCCCGGAGGTGCTCTAAATGAAGCTCAGGAAGGGCGACACCGTCATGGTGATCGCAGGAAAGAACAAGGGCGAGCAGGGTGAAATCCAGGCCGTGCTCCCCAAAGAGAACAAGGTGCTCATCGGCGGTCTCAACATCGCCAAGCGCCACACCAAGGCACGCGCCGCCGACAAGCAGGGTGGCATCATCGAAAAGGAAGTGCCGGTAGATGCTTCCAACGTGATGCTCGTGCACAAGGGCAAGCCCACGCGCGTTGGTTACAAGTTGAAGAGCGACGGCACCAAGGTGCGCATCGCCAAGTCCACCGGCGAGGAGATCTGATGTCCGCCACCACAGCGCCGCGTCTCAAGACCAAGTACGAGACAGAGATCCGCGAAGCACTGCGTGCCCAACTGGGTGTGCAGAATGCGATGCAGATTCCCAAGCTCGACAAGATCGTCGTCAACATGGGCGTCGGCAAGGCCACGCAGCAGCCGTCGTTGCTCGAGGGTGCGGTCGCCGACCTCACCGCGATCACCGGCCAGAAGCCCATCGTCACCAAGTCCAAGACTTCCATCGCGTCGTTCAAGCTGCGCGAAGACCAGGCCATTGGTTGCAAGGTCACCTTGCGCGGTGACCGCATGTGGGAGTTCTTCGATCGCCTCGTCGCCGTCGCGATTCCCCGTATTCGCGACTTCCGCGGTTTGCCCGCATGGTCGTGGGACGGTCGCGGGAACTACACGTTCGGTCTTTCCGAGCAGACCATGTTCCCGGAAATCGAATACGACAAGGTCGATGCTCCGCACGGAATGGACATCACAATCGTCACCACCGCAACCACCGACGAAGAGGGCAAGGCCCTTCTCGAAGCGTTCGGTTTTCCGTTCAAGCGTGGCAAGGACGCTGGTGCCAAGCCAAAGAAAACAGTTCGTCGTCGTGGCCCCGGTTCCGGTGGCAAGGGCAAGAAGAAGTAGTCAGAGGGCAGGAAAGCAATGGCAAAAAAATCATTGATCAACAAGGCAAACGCCAAGCCCAAGTTCAAGGTCCGTGGCTACACACGCTGCAAGCGTTGTGGCCGTGCCCGTGCAGTGTTCAAGAAGTTCGGACTCTGCCGTTTGTGTCTCCGTGAACTGGTGCACCAGGGCGAAGTGCCCGGCGTGACCAAGGCGAGTTGGTGAGGTAACAACATGATGACTGATCCCATCGCCGACATGCTCACCCGCATCCGCAACGCCAATACGGCGATGCACGATGAGGTGAAGATGCCGTCGTCCAAGCAAAAGCGCGCTCTTGCCGAAGTCCTGAAAAAAGAGGGTTACATCGAGAGTTTCTCGATCGCTCCCTCCACCAAGGGACCCGGCGAAACGCTCACCATCACACTCAAGTACAGCCACGACCGTCATCGCACGATCTCGGGTCTCACCCGCGTGTCGACGCCCGGCCTGCGCGTGTACCGCAATGCCACCTCCGTACCGCGCGTTCAGGGCGGCCTCGGAGTTGCAGTTCTGTCCACCAGCCAGGGGCTCATGACCGACCGCGAAGCGCGCAAGCGCAAAGTGGGCGGCGAAGTGCTCTGCTTCGTTTGGTGATCGAGATAAGGAAACACACACATGTCTCGTATCGGTAAAGCCCCCATCGCCGTCCCAAGCGGCGTGGACATCTCCATCGCCAACGGCGCCATCACCATCAAGGGTCCAAAGGGTGCGTTGTCGCGCCCGATCCCCGGTGAGATCATCGTCCGTCAAGAGGAGTCCACGTTGCTGGTCGAGCGTCCCAACGACGAGCGCGAGAATCGCTCGTTGCACGGCCTCACCCGCACACTCGTGGCCAACATGGTCCAGGGTGTCACCAGCGGTTTCGTGAAAGAACTCGACATCGTCGGCGTGGGTTACCGCGCCGAGGCACAGGGTGCCGACAAGCTGCGCCTCTCGCTCGGCTTCTCGCACCCCGTCATGGTCGAGGCTCCGTCGGGAATCACCTTCGAAGTGCCCCAGCCCACGCGCGTCGTGGTCAAGGGAATCGACAAGGAAGTTGTCGGCCAGGTTGCCGCCAACATCCGTTCCATTCGCAAGCCCGAGCCCTACAAGGGCAAGGGTGTTCGCTACGTCGACGAGCGGATCATCCGCAAAGCCGGCAAAGCCGGAAAGAAGTAAGGAGAGCGCACCATGGCAAACATCGCACAGCAACGCCGCGAAGGCCGCCTGCGCCGTCACCGTCGTGTCCGCAAGAAGGTTCACGGAACAGCCGAGCGCCCGCGCTTGGCCGTTCACCGCAGCAACAAGCACATCACAGTGCAGGTCATCGACGACGAGAGTGGTCACACCATTGCATCGGCATCGACAACCGAACCCGAAGTGCGCGGATCCGCCAGCGGTGCAACCGTTGCGGCCGCCACCAAGGTGGGCCAGCTCGTGGCGCAGCGCGCCAAGGCCGCTGGTGTCAACAAGGTCGTGTACGACCGCGGTGGCTACGTCTACCACGGTCGCGTCGCAGCGGTAGCCGAAGCGGCCCGCGAAGCAGGTCTGGAGTTCTAATGAGCAACATCACAGCAAACGCACCCGTCGCAGGTGAGCCCGGTGGATTGCGCGAGTCGCGCGTCATCACCATCAACCGCGTCGCCAAGGTGGTCAAAGGTGGACGTCGTTTCTCCTTCACCGCACTCGTCGTCGTCGGCGACGGCAACGGCAAGGTCGGTCTCGGTTACGGCAAAGCCAAAGAAGTGCCCCTCGCCATCCAGAAGGGCACCGAAGAAGCCAAGAAGAATCTCTTCGAGGTCGCACTTGCCGGTTCCACCATCACTCACCCGGTCATCGGTGAAGTAGGCGCCGGTCGCGTGCTCTTGAAGCCCGCTACTCCGGGTACCGGCGTCATCGCCGGCGGTGCAGCTCGCATCATCCTGGAAGAGGCCGGCATTCACGACGTGCTCGCCAAGTCTCTCGGTTCGGCCAACGCCATCAACGTGGCCCGCGCCACCATTCAGGGTCTGCAGTCGTTGCAGCGCCCCGACGTGGTTGCCGCACGACGTGGTTTGCCCGCCGAAGAGTTCGTTCCCAAGGGAATGTTGCGCGCCTACAACGAGCGCCGTAAATCCGGAGGAGCCCACTAGTCATGGCTGACAAGACCCTCACCGTCACCTTGGTTCGTTCCAAGATCGGCAACAAGCCCAAGGCACGCGGAACATTGCGCGCTCTCGGCCTCAGCAAGATCGGCGACACCAACACGTTGCCCGACCGTCCCGAGATTCGCGGCATGATTGCCCGCGTTCCCCATCTCATCGAAGTGAAGGAGAGCTGACCATGCGCGTCGATGAACTCGCACCAGCACCAGGATCCAGCAAGCGCCGCAAGCGCGTTGGCCGTGGTATCGGTGGCCGTGGCGGCAAGACCGCCGGTCGCGGTACCAAGGGTCAGTACGCCCGTAACACGGTTGCCCGCGGTTTCGAAGGTGGCCAGATGCCACTCAAGCAGCGCGTGCCGAAATTGAAGGGATTCAACAACCCCTTCCGCGTCGAGTACTACGCCGTGAATCTCGATGCCATCAACGAACTGTCCGATGTCGAAGTCACCCCTGAGATTCTCGTGGCACGTGGCGTTGCCCACAAGGGTCTGCCCATCAAGGTGCTCGGTCGAGGTCAGATCACGCGTCCGGTGAAGGTCAACGCTCACGCAGTGTCGAAGTCGGCAGAAGCCGCCATCGTCGCCGCTGGTGGAAGCGTCAACATCCTTCCGCCCACCTTCAAGGGTGTGCGCCCGCCTGCCAAGGGCAACCAGTTCACCAACCGCTAAAGGAGCGCATTCGTGCTGTCGAATTTGAAGAACGTCTTCAAGATCCCTGATCTGCGCAACAAGATCTTCTTCACCATCGCAATGGTCGCCGTGTACCGCTTTGGTTCGGCCCTTCGCGTTCCCGGTGTCGATGGTCAAGCAGTTCGACAGTTGAAGGAGGCCGCCGAGTCGCAAGGTGCACTTGGTTTCCTCAACCTCTTCTCCGGTGGTGCGTTCGGTTCGTTCTCCATTTTCGCGCTGGGCATCATGCCCTACATCACGGCCAGCATCATCATGCAGGTGCTCGGCGTGGTCATTCCGAAGTTGGAGGAGTGGCAGCAAGAAGGCGCAGTTGGTCAACGCAAGATCACGCAGTGGACTCGCTACGTGGCCATCGGTATCGCCACCCTCCAGGGTGCGGGACTCACGTTCATTTTCGGCCAGGGTCGTGGATCGGCGTTCTTCGGTGCCGCAACCCAGGCACCCGACGTGGTGTTGCTCGATCCCTTCATGCCGCGTGCCCTGTTGGTGATTCCGTCCCTCGTGGCAGGCACGGCGTTCCTCATGTGGATCGGTGAACTCATCAGCCAGCGTGGCATCGGACAGGGTATGTCCATCGTCATCTTCGCCTCGGTGGTGTCCGGTCTGCCTTACAGCTACTACTCCATCCTGCAGAGCAAGAAGTTCATCGTGTTCGCTGTGCTCGTTGCAGTGACCATTGCCATCATCGCGGCGGTGGTTCGCGTCGAGTTGGGCCAACGGCGTATCCCGGTTCAGTTCGCCAAGCGTGTTGTTGGCCGGCGCATGTACGGCGGCCAGAACACCTACATCCCCCTCAAGGTCAACCAGGCCGGAGTGGTGCCCATCATCTTCGCGTCGTCGGTTTTGCTTCTTCCCGTGCTGGTGTCCAACATGTTGGGCAGCGCCGAGGGATGGCGTGGGTCGATCGCCGGCTTCGTGAACGACTACCTGATCAACAGCCAGAACTTGCTGTACATCTCGGTGTTCTCGGTGCTCATCGTCGCTTTCGCCTACTTCTACAACTCCATTGCCTTCGATCCGATTCGGCAGGCAGATCAGTTGCGTCGTCAGGGCGGCTTCATCCCCGGCATTCGTCCCGGACCGCAAACCGAGCGTTACTTCGCAAAGACCGTCAACCGCATCACGTTGCCCGGAGCGTTGTTCGTTGCGTTCATCGCCATCCTGCCTTACATCATCTTGTGGGCAGGCGACGTGCAGACGTTTGCATTTGCCGGCACCACCGTGCTCATTGCAGTGGGCGTGGCGCTCGAGCTGATGCGACAGATCGACAGTCAGTTGATGTTGCGAAACTACGAGGGCTTCTTGAAGTGACGCTTCGGCGTCGTTGACAACTTCAAGGAAATCGGATGACCAGCGGAGCCCGTATCGTCCTACTCGGCCGACAAGGCGCGGGTAAGGGAACGCAGTGTCTCCGTTTGTCGCGGCACTACGTGGTTCCACACATCTCCACCGGCGACATGTTGCGTGCCGCTGTGCGCGAAGATTCGCCGCTCGGCAAGAGTGTCGCCGAGATCATTGGCAACGGCAGGCTCGTCAGTGACGAGTTGATCGTCGAAGTCGTGCGTGAGCGCTTGTCCAAGCCCGATGCCCAGCAGCGCGGATATCTGCTCGATGGGTTTCCGCGCACCGTGGCGCAAGCTGTCGCACTCGACGAGATTGCCGCGGCCCATCCGCTTTCCATCGTCGTCGATCTGGTGGTGCCGCGAGATCTGGTACTCAGCCGCCTCACCGCCCGGCGTGTGTGCCGCGACTGTGGTGCCAACTACACGGCCACCGGCTCCGACCCGTCGCCGTGGACCTGCGACACCTGTGGTGGAGACGTGGTCCAACGCAACGACGACACCCCAGAGTCGATCAATCGGCGCCTCGACCTCTACGAGACCCAGACGGCCCCGCTCATCGAGTTCTATGGCCGAACGGGCCGCCTCCGCGAGGTCGATGGGGTGGGCAGCCCCGATGAGGTCTTCCGGCGGATCACCCAAGAGATCGATACGGCAGCCAAATGAAGCCCCATGACCCATTGGTGTTGTCCTCAGTCACCGATAGCATTTCTCTTTGCCCTGTCGGGGGATACCTGTATCCGGGCCTCACCAACCCACCGACAGTCACGAATTTTGTCCCTACCAGTTTCAACCCTCTTAGTTAAGGAGTCTCTCCTGGCCAAACCAAAGGAAGATGCGATCGTGCTCGAGGGCACCATCACCGAGTCCCTGCCCAACGCGATGTTTCGCGTCGAGCTGGAAAACGGTCATCAGGTACTCGCGCATATCTCGGGGAAGATGCGAATGCATTACATCCGAATTCTGCCCGGCGACAAGGTTCAAGTTGAGCTCACCCCCTACGACCTCACCCGTGGTCGTATCACCTACCGATTCAAGTGAGAAGGCCATGAAGGTCCGTCCCAGCGTCAAAAAAATCTGTGAAAAGTGCAAAGTCATCCGTCGTCACGGACACGTGATGGTCATTTGCGAAAACCCGCGACACAAGCAGCGCCAGGGCTGAGCCCGGCACATTAGAAGGAAGCATCAATGGCTCGTATTTCAGGCGTCGATATTCCCCGCGAGAAGCGGTTGGAAATCGCCCTTACCTATATCTTCGGAGTGGGTCGTTCCACTGCACTCAAAATGTGCAAGGAACTCGGCCTCGACCACAACACGCGCGTGCGCAACCTCACTGAAGAAGAGGTCAACCGCATCCGTGCGTACGTCGACGCGAACCTCACCGTCGAGGGTGACTTGCGCCGCGATGTTCAGCAGGACATCAAGCGCAAGATCGAAATCGGTAGCTACCAAGGAGTGCGCCACCGCAAGGGCCTGCCCGTTCGCGGACAGCGCACCCACACCAACGCACGCACACGTAAGGGTCCCAAGAAGACCGTCGCCAACAAGAAGAAGGCAGCGAGGAAGTAATGGCCAAGCCAGCAGCAGGTGGGCGCCGCCCGCGCAAGCGCGAGCGCAAGCACGTCTCCGTCGGAGTCGTGCACATCAAGAGTTCGTTCAACAACACCATCGTCTCCATCACCGACCTCGAGGGCAACGTCATTTCGTGGGCCTCGTCGGGCGGCGTTGGGTTCAAGGGTTCACGCAAGTCCACTCCGTTCGCCGCACAGATGGCTGCCGAAAAGGCCGCCCGCGCAGCAATGGAGCACGGTCTGCGCCGTGCCGAAGTCCACGTGAAGGGACCGGGCTCCGGTCGCGACACCGCACTTCGCTCCATCCAGAACACCGGCATCGAAGTGTCCGGAATCAAGGACGTCACCCCGGTGCCGCACAACGGTTGCCGTCAACCCAAGCGCAAGAGGGCATAAGTCATGGCTCGTTACACCGGACCAAAGGTGCGCATTTCGCGTCGCCTCAATGTCAACATCTACGAAAACGAAAAGGGAAGCAAGGCTCTCGAGCGTCGCCCGTTCCCTCCCGGTCACCACGGTCGCACGCGTCGTCGTGGACAGGGCAGTGAGTACCTCGCCCAGCTGCAGGAAAAGCAGAAGGCAAAGTACATCTACGGCGTTCTCGAGCGTCAGTTCCGCAAGACATACGAAGAGGCCAACCGTCTCGCCGGACCAACCGGTGAAAACCTGTTGCGTCTTCTCGAGCAGCGTCTCGACAACGTGGTGTACCGCGCAGGCTGGGGAAGCACTCGTCCGCAGGCTCGTCAGTTCGTGAGCCACGGTCTCATCTTGGTCAACGGCAAGCGAGTCGACATCGCCTCCTTCACCGTCAAGAAGGGCATGGTCATCAGCCTCAGCCCGAAGGCCCGCAACATGATCGTCGTCCAGCACAACATCGACGTCCTCGACCGTTCGGTTGTCGGCTGGCTCGAAACCGGTGACGGCGGCAAGCAGGTCACCGTGCGCGATCTTCCGCAGCGCGAACACATCGACATCCCCGTCCGCGAACAGCTCATCGTCGAGTTGTACTCGAAGTAAGTCACAAGAAAATTTCGAAGGAGAGCAGCATGCTCGTCATTCAGCGCCCAACAATCGAGGCAATCGGCGACGCCGAGAACAACCGTCAGCGTTTCGCTGTGGGTCCGCTCGAGCCCGGTTTTGGTCACACCATCGGCAACTCACTGCGTCGTACGTTGCTGTCCTCCATCCCCGGAGCGGCAATCACAACCGTGCGTTTCGATGCCGCACTTCACGAGTTCGACACCATCGAGGGCATCGCAGAAGATGTCACCGAAGTCATCCTCAACCTGAAGGACATCGTCATCGTTTCCGACAGTGACGAGCCGGTGGTTCTGCGTCTCGACATCAAGGGCCCAGCCGAGGTCAAGGCCTCTGACATCGCGCTTCCCACCGGTGTCGAGATCCTCAATCCCAACGTCGTCATCGCAACTCTGAACGCCAAGGGTCACCTTGCAGTCGACCTCACCGTCGAGCGTGGCCGTGGATACGTCTCCAGCGACCGCGATGCGGAGAACCGCGTCATTGGTGTCATCCCGATCGATGCCATCTTCTCGCCCGTGCGTCGCGTGATGTTCGACATCGAACCCACGCGCGTCGAGCAGTCCACCAACTACGAGCGACTCGTCCTCGACATCGAGACAGACGGAAGCATCGAGCCCCGCGAGGCGTTGTCCTCGGCCGGTGCCACTTTGCGCGCCCTCGTTGATCTCGTGGCAAGCCTCTCCGACGAGCCGCAGGGCCTCGAGTTGGGCGAAGTCTTGGGTGCCAACATCGGCTCGCCCGACCTCGACCTTCCCATCGAGGATCTCGACCTGTCCGAGCGTCCGCGCAACTGCCTGAAGCGCGCCCAGGTCAACACCATCGGTGAACTTCTGTTGAAGAGCTACGACGATCTCCTCAACATCACCAACTTCGGACAAAAGAGCCTCGACGAAGTCATCGCCAAGCTCGACGAGCGCGGCCTGTCGCTTCGCCCGTAATCACATCACGACTCAGAACACACGGATCTAGGAAGCAAGGACCACCATGCCCGCAACACCACGTCGCTCCAAGCGCTTCGGCGGCAGCGCCGCTCACCAGCGTCTTCTCATGGCCAACCTCGCAGCGTCGTTGTTCGCCGCCGAGGGAATCGTCACGACCGAGGCAAAGGCCAAGGCGCTTCGTCCGATCGCAGAGAAGCTGATCACGAAGGCCAAGAAGGCTCAAGAAGAGTCGCCGATGCGTATTCACCGCATTCGTCAGATCCAGGGTTACCTCGGTGACAAGGAAATGACCCACAAGTTGGTCACCGAGGTTGCTCCTCGTTACACCCAGCGCAACGGTGGCTACACGCGCATCCTCAAGTTGGGCGAGCGTCACGGTGACAATGCACCGATGGCGCGCATCGAGCTGGTCTGAGCACCGGCCGGGCGTCGCGACGCTCTCTCCCATCACGTGACATGGATCGTGACCTGAAGAACGAAATTCACGAGCCCGCCCTACGGCGGGCTCGTTTGTTGATTGCCTACAGGGGCGAACCGTTCAACGGGTTTGCCATCAATCCCGGCGTGCCCACGGTCGCCGGAGTCATGCGCGAAGTGATCGGTCAGATCACCGGGCACCGTGTTTCGCTTCGTCCCGCAGGCCGTACCGACGCCGGTGTACACGGATGGGGTCAGGTGGTGAGCTTCGATCTGCCCGCCACCGTCGATCTGGTCGAGCTCCACAAGAGTCTCAACGCATTGCTCGAGCCCAACATCGTGATCCGCGATGCGCAATGGGTGGCCGACGATTTCGATGCTCGCTATTCGGCCACGTGGCGTGAGTATCGCTACACGGTGTTGAACACCCCGTACGCCGACCCGTTCCTCACACGTACCGCTTGGCATGTGTCGGCACCTCTCGATTTCAGGGCAATGCAGTTGGCGTCGGATGCATTCGTGGGGGAGCACGACTTCACATCGTTCTGTCGTCGACCGAAACAGTCCGGATCGAACAGGCACACCACGGAACCGTCGATGCGTCGCGATGTCACGCTTGCCCGTTGGAGCAATGCAGGTGAAGGTGTTTTGCAGTTCGACATCCGGGCCAACGCCTTTTGCCAACAGATGGTTCGAGCAATCGTGGGAACATTGGTCGAAGTGGGCCTCGGTCGTCGCAAAGCCGGCGAGATGCTGGGCATTCTCCGAGGAGGAAACCGCACGCTGGCCGGGCAAATTGCTCCACCGCACGGCTTGTGCCTGATGGAAGTCGGATATTCGTGACGGCACTCTCGGTGCTTGTCGTCTCGACTCCCGTCGGGCCGATCGGCTCGGGAATCGGCGGGGGAGTCGAACTCACGCTGCGCAATCTCGTCGAGGGCCTCACGTATCTCGGACATCGTGTCGAGGTCGTGGTGCCGATGGGATCAACGCCACTGTCGTGTGCCACGCATCAGATTGCCGGAACGCTGCAGCCGTCGAGCCAAATGCAGAATCGAGCCGCGGTGCCGGCGTTGCCGCATGATTCCGTTCTGGAAAACATGTGGAACTTCGCGGCATCGCGGCAATCCCACTTCGACGTCATCGTGAATCTCGCCTATGACGCGTTGCCGTTCGAGTGCAGTGGTGTCTTTCCGACTCCGGTGGTGCATCTCGTATCGATGGGGAGTTTGAGCGATGCGATGGATGCGGTGATCAACGATGCGTTGCGCAACGATCCACGCACGGTGGCCATGCACAGTCGTGCTCAAGCGGCCACGTTCGTCAACGGGGCCTCGGCAACGATCGTTGGCAGCGGTGTACGTATGTCGGACTATGTCTTTGCGGCGGAGTCCGACATCGATGGGCCGCTTGGTTTCGTAGGACGCATCGCACCGGAGAAGGGACTCGCCGATGCAGTCGAGGTAGCGGCAATCAGCGGCCGCCGGCTCCTCGTGTGGGGCTTCATGCAGGATGAAGACTGTTGGAACCACGCCCTGGCGGCGCAGCCCACGGCGAAGGTCGAGTATCGGGGCTTTCTCGAGACCAGCGCACTCCAATCCGAGTTGGGACGGTGTGCCGGGATTGTGGTGAGCTCCAGATGGGTCGAAGCATTCGGGAATGTGGTGATCGAAGGCCTGGCTTGCGGGGTCCCAGCCGTGGTCTACGACCGAGGCGGGCCGGCCGAAATCGTGGAACAGGGCGTGACTGGGCTCGTGGTTCCGCCCGACAATCCCGTGGCCATGGCGGCCGCAATCGCCGATTTGGGGACAATTTCGCGCCAACGATGCCGTTCCGAGGCGGAGGCCCGGTTTTCTTCCACAGCCTTTGCCGAGCGGGTCGAAGCCTGGCTGCGCGGGAGCATCGGCCCGGGCTGACCGTGCCGATTTCTCTCCGACAGCCGTATCATTGAAAAGCCTCTCCGCCGATGTGGCCGGAGCCTGAAAGCGAAATCATGCGTACATATTCTCCAAAAGCTTCTGAAATCACCCGCGCCTGGCACGTCATCGACGCCGAGGGCATGGTTCTCGGTCGTGTTTGCACCGAAGCCGCACGTTTGCTGCGCGGCAAGCACAAGACCACTTTCGCTCCGCACATCGACACGGGCGATCACGTCATCATCGTGAATGCCGACAAGGTCGTTCTGACCTCGGGCAAGGCCAGCAAGGAAATGGTCTACCGCTACAGCGGTTATCCCGGCGGTTTGAAGAGCGAGACGTATCAGCACTTGCTCGATCGCAAGCCCGCCGAAGCCGTTCGTCTGTCCGTCAAGGGCATGTTGCCAAAGGGTCCGCTTGGTCGCCAGATGGTCACCAAGTTGAAGGTGTACGCCGGACCCGACCACCCGCACGGTGCACAAGCACCCACGCCCGTCATTCTGAAGAACGCCGCCGCGCGT
>Ga0315899_10004048_pt1 | contig 15867 bp, 11 predicted proteins | sample LakEriMetagenome_2_FD_203518 | JGI IMG/M metagenome (GOLD analysis project Ga0315899, IMG submission 203518) | Freshwater fungal communities from buoy surface, Lake Erie, Ohio, United States - Buoy 4 MA112 | ecosystem: Environmental > Aquatic > Freshwater > Lake | place: USA: Lake Erie, Ohio... | reverse complement strand
GTATTACGGATCTTGAATCCCCCCACAACAACACGAGTAAAGACATTCTAATTTCTAATGGTCACATTGAAAATATTGCTACATCAATTTCTGACCCTGACGCCATAGTGCTCAGTATACCCGAATTGCATGTATCTCAAGGATGGGTTGATTTTAAGTCAGCTTTTTTTGACCCCGGATTCGAAGAACGCGGTGGATTATCTCAAGGTCTTGATGATGCAGCCTTAGGAGGATTTACCCATGTAGGTGTTTTACCCTCAGACAAACCGTCTACGGACACTAAATTAGCCATTGAATACAAACGACGTATGGCCGATGGTCATTGCGTACAACTTCATCCAATAGGCGCAATTACCAAACAACAAAAAGGAACAGAACTTGCCGATTTGTTTGAGATGTCTCAAGCAGGTGCTACATGGTTTTCTGATGACCAACACCCAATCAATGAAGGTATCTTAACTCGTGCCTTGCTTTACTCACGCGATTTTAGTGGTAAAATTATGTTCACCCCGAGGTCAACTAATTTTACGCACGACGCACAGGTGAATGAAGGAATGGGATCCACACGAACCGGCCTTAAAGGTGACCCTTCACTTGACGAACGCCTACAGGTAATTAAAGCCATAGAAATCGCCTCTTATACAAAGAGCGCCCTTCATATCTCAGGCATATCATCTAGAGAATCCATTGCCCCTATTCAACAAGCAAAAGCTGCAGGATTGCCTATCACGTGTGACGTCCATCTAATGAACCTCTGTTTTACAGAGCAAGAAATTCTTGATTTTGACACACGGTTTAAAGTACTTCCGGTACTGCGTGCTGAAGAAGATCGGACGGCCTTAATTCAGGCCTTATCGCAAGGGATTATTGATGGAATCGTTACAGACCATCGTCCGTTTGTACTTGATGACAAACAGGTTGCTTTCGATGAAGCCGAGTTTGGTGCCCCCCAATTGCTAACAGCCTATGCGGCATTGTTGAAAAACACAGGCTTATCAAGCGATGTACTTGTTGAACAACTTTCAATAAAAAACCGAGCCTTATTCGGAATTGCTTCTAATCCAATTCAAATTGGCGCTGCCGCAGATTTAACGTGTTATACACCGAATCTTTCTTGGAATTTAGATTCAACTTCTCGAGACAAAGCATGCAATCCGTTTGCTGGTAAAACGCTTCATGGCAGGGCCATCGGCATTATTAACAAAGGCATTGTTATGCTGAATCATCCGGAGCATGTCAGCTAAGACCTTTATCGCTCAATTCCTCAAAAAAGGAAATAAAGTGGGTGCCGTAGCGCCAAGCTCGCGCTTTTTGGCTGCGAAAATGCTGAAGCACATTCCATTCGATCGCTGTGAAACAATTGTTGAATTTGGTCCTGGCACAGGCGCCTTCACAGGCTACATTCAGGAAAAAATGAAGCCGAGTGCCCGCTTGATTATCATCGAACTAAATGAAACCTTTTGCCATGATTTGACGCAAAAATTTGCAAGTTCAAACACAGAAATCATCCAAGGTTCAGCGACAGATTTGTCGAGCATCTTATCCGACCGTGGAATTAAAAACGCCGATTGCATCATCTCTTCCCTTCCTTTAGCGATTTTCGATGAGACCTTACGAGAACATATACTTTCTGCAGCCCATCAATGTTTGTCGATAGGAGGTCATTTTGTACAATTCCAATATTCGTTGCAATCTAAGAAAGCCATAAAACGTCATTTCAACCACATGAATTTGGCATTTACCCCGCTAAATCTTCCCCCGGCATTCGTTTATAGCTGTAAAAAATAAGGAACTCGCTCAAAGTCCTTATCTTTGCGCAAAATCTAAGAAATGTTATCTGTACAGAATCTATCCCTGCAATTTGGGAAACGTGTTTTATTTGATGAAGTAAATGCAAAGTTTGTCCAAGGAAACTGTTATGGCGTCATTGGCGCAAACGGAGCAGGAAAATCTACCTTTCTCAAAATTCTAATTGGTGAACAAGACCCCACCACCGGAAGGGTTGAATTAGAACCAGGTAAGCGGATTGCGTTTTTACGTCAAAATCACTTTGAATTCGACCAATTCCCTGTATTACAAACCGTAATTATGGGACACAAACGCTTGTATGAAATCATGCAAGAGAAAGATACACTTTATGCGAAAGAAGACTTTTCCGAGGCCGATGGCATGAGAACCGCAGAATTAGAAGGTGAATTCGCAGATTTAGAAGGATGGAATGCAGAAACGGATGCAGCTACTTTATTGAGTAATCTTGGGATCGACGAAAGTAAGCACGACCTGTTGATGCAAGAGATTTCAAACGAATTAAAGGTCCGGATCCTTCTTGCACAAGCACTATTTGGTAACCCGGACGTACTGATTCTCGATGAGCCAACCAACGACCTTGACCTTAAAACCATTTCATGGCTCGAAGATTTCTTATTGGATTTTCGAAATACAGTAATTGTTGTATCCCACGACCGTCACTTCTTAGACACCGTATGCACACACATTTGCGACATCGATTTTTCAAAAATCAATCTATATACTGGAAATTATACCTTCTGGTACGAAAGTTCTCAGCTTGCCGCTAAACAACGTTCAGATAAGAACAAAAAAGCAGAAGAAAAGAAGAAAGAACTCATGGAGTTTATTTCTCGATTCTCTGCGAATGCGGCTAAATCTAAACAAGCTACCAGCCGACGTAAAATGTTGGATAATTTGGACTTAGAAGAAATTCAACCGTCATCACGTAGGTATCCAGGAATCACCTTTCACCAGGACCGTGATGCAGGAAATCAAATCCTTTCCGTTGAGAATCTAGGCAAAAAACACGAAGGCAAATTCCTATTCCAAGGAATTACATTTACAGCGAACAAAGGAGATAAAATCGCGATCGTTTCTAGAGATTCTGTGGCCTTGACGCAATTCTTTGAGGTGCTTAATCAAGAAACAACGGCCGACGCTGGATCTTTTACCTTTGGTACCACCATTAGCACGGCGTATTTACCAAACGACAATCACCATTTCTTTTCGGATAAAGTCAGTTTAATTGATTGGCTTCGTCAATATGCGCAAGGAGATGAAGAACGGGAAGAAGTTTATTTAAGAACCTTTTTAGGTCGCATGTTATTTACTGGTGAAGAGGCCATGAAAACAGCCAATGTACTTTCCGGTGGTGAAAAAGTGCGTTGCATGCTATCAAAAATGATGTTAGCTAAGGCAAATTTCCTCATGATGGATGAGCCAACAAACCACTTAGACCTCGAATCCATTACGGCATTGAACAATGCGATGATAGATTTCAGGGGGTCGATGTTGTTTACATCACATGACCAGGCGCTTGTAAATACCGTAGCCAATCGAATTATCGAACTAACTCCAAAGGGAATGATTGATAAGATGATGACCTATGATGACTACATCGCTGATCCAAAAATCGCACAACTGCAAGCAGAATTATACTAAAAGGTATGATCGATTACCGCATTAGCCTATACCAAGCAAGTCGGCATCGAATCCAAGTTCATGTTACGCTTCCTACTCCAGCGGATGAAACCATTCTCCGTATCGCTGCATGGCGTCCGGGAAGGTATGAAGAAGGGAATTTTGCACGACTTATTTCTAATTTAAATGCCTATCATGGATCCCAACGCATTCGTACCGAGAAGATAAGTAAGAATGAGTGGTTAGTGCACACCAAAGGCATTGATTCTATTGATCTTTCCTATTTGTATTACGGTGCCGAATTAACCGCTGGGAATACGTATTTAGACGAGAAATTACTTTTAATAAACCCAGTTAACTTACTTGTTTACAATGATTTTTGCAAAAAATCAGAAATCAAATTAACCATAGACATTCCTCACGCATGGTCGCTCGCAGGTCTTGAACACAAACCCAACGGCGTAGCGCAATTCTCCAGTCTAGACGAAGCTTTTGATACCCCGATATTAGCTGGTCCTGTTTTGGAGTCCTACTCTTATGAAGTTTCCGACTACACGTTCTACATCCATTCTGTTGGAGCACATGGGATTTCCCCGGAACAACTTATAAAAGACTTCAAGCAATTTACCGAAAAGCAAGTACTGGCCTTTGGAGAATTCCCAACTTCTACGTTTTCGTTTCTGTTGATCGGTGTCAATGAAACCTATTTGCATGGCGTTGAACACCTGAATAATACGGTTATCGTTCTTGGACCTACCGCAGAATGGAAGACTAAACGATACGAATCCCTATTGGCTGTGGCATCCCATGAATTGTACCATGTTTGGAACGTTAAGACCATTCGACCCCTGGAGATGCTCCCATACCGGTTTGAGGGTCCAAGCTATTCTCGTCTAGGCTATGTATATGAAGGAATTACCACATTTTTCGGGGATTACTATTTGCTTACCAGTGGATTAATTACGTCCGAACGTTATCTTCAACTGCTTGAAGCACAAATTCAAACGCACGTTGATAATGTGGGGAGATTTGCTTATTCCGTTGCGGATTCATCCATTGATACGTGGGTAGATGGCTACGTGAAAGGTACACCCGGACGAAAAGTATCCATCTACAACGAAGGGTGTTTAATGGCATTTATTTTAGATACTAAATTACGGGAAGCGACACATAATAAATCCACCTTGCAACACCTTATGAATCGCCTATTTTATGCGTTTGGTTTAACGCACATCGGTTATTCAGAAAAGGACATCTTAAGTCAACTTCAACAACTTTCCGGAATAGATTTCAGTGTCCCGTTTGAGCAATACATAAACGCCTCGAATGGGTATGAATCCTTGCTTCAAGAAGCCTTTTCTTTTTATGGAATTGAACTTCGGCAAGAGGTGCCCGCTGAACTTTACAAGGGCTCATTAGGCATTAAAATCCTAACTAAAACTGAAAAAACATTCATAATGGACATCGCTTCTGGCAGTCCTGCTGATGTGGGTGGATTAGCCGAGGGCGATCAGCTCGTATCCATAAATGGGCAAGAAATCACGACCAACCTGTCCGAGGTACTCTCTTCTCTTACGCACGAAGTGTTGAAACTTGTTATTCTTCGCCGAGGAGAAAACATCGAAAAAACCTTGCCTTTGGTGCAACGGACCTTTTACCCAACAATGAAGTTGGTCATGAAAGAAACTGCCGAACACCAAATTAAAAAGAATCGTCAACATTTTGGGATATAACAAGGGGGTGAATTAAACGCTTTTTTTGTATTTTTGGATAAACAGAATTATTATGAAATCAATCTACCTATTTATCATCGCGTTACCTTTTTTAAGTGTAGCTCAATCCTTTGACGCAACCAATGAAGCAGCTATTGGATCTTTAGCTTCGTTGCATCTTTGTGATTCAAATGCAAACATACAATCAAACATCATGGGCGCTAACGTCACATGGGATTTCAGTCAAATTGCTGGAATTTTTGGAGTTACCAAAGATGTTCAAATGCTTGATGCTACCCTAGATGCCAACTACGCTTCATTTACTGGCGCTACAAAATTATATGATATTGGTACTACGTTTCAAACGTTTTACAGTTCAACTCCGAATGGCAGAAGTTCTCAAGGTTTTGTCTTTAATGAAGTAAGCCTAGGTTCAGTGGTTGCCAGCTGGAACCTAGACCAAGAAAACGTCATGTCCTATCCTTTTGCCTTTGGAAGCAATGTAAATGACGTATTTTCAGGGACTGTTACTTCAACGGCTACCGGAACCGTACCTGCAACAGGTTCTTCCTATGCCGCAATCGACGGTAGCGGAACTTTAATGCTTCCAGGTGGAAACAGCTACTCCAATGTATTGCGTTATCACTTAAAAGATTCCGCCGTTGCTTCAGTATTTGGAACCAACGTAGCCTTTGTACGCGATGTGTTTGAATATTATGATTTTACCGTAGGTAATTTACCCATTTTCATCACCATGTCAGTGGATGTAAATTCAGCGCTTTTCGTAAATAGCAGTACCGTTATTTTAAGTAAAGACCAACCCTTAACCTTTGTGGGTGAAAGCGAATTAAATCTGCCTTCCATCCACCTTTACCCAAACCCCGCAGTAAATGAAATTCAACTGAGTGGTGTTAAAATAGGCGATGAATATGCGATTCTAAATCTTGCTGGAATCCGCATGAATTCAGCATCATATAAAGGGTCCATTGATGTAACGAACTTATCTACTGGAGTTTATTTACTTCAGATTAATGGGCAAACGCTTGAATTCATCAAATAACTTCATTCCTGCTTTTACGTTCTCGAAGTATAGGCTGCACCTCGGTGCGCTTCTGCTAATTTTTTCAATTCAAAGCTTCGGGCAAGTTTCGCAACAACTTACCCCTGAAATACAAGCGTATTTATTTCATATTGTAAGAAAAAGTCCAATTCTTCAAAACAATGTCGGAACGGCATTTGAATACAGTGGGCCTTTGGTAAAACTTCCAGACAATAGCATCAATTATGATTCTATTGATAAAATACTTACGGTTTCACCAAACCTACTCATTATTCGCACGGATGTATTAGCCAAAAGTCCGAAAGGAATATTGACAGAAGCCTGCAATAAAACAGCGATGTATGAAATCTGTCGTCAAATACAGAAATATTCAGACGGAGAGCCTGTATCCGCTCTGCCCCTCTTAGACCGATACTTCACCCTGTTTTTTGAACAGCTCCCTAATGAACTTAAGCGGGGCAAACTCTATGAACAGCTCCTTAATCCATTGGAAAGCCCTATTTTATTGACTAATATTTCATTGAATGAGCGATTATTTAACTTACAAATTAACGGATTTACAAAAGGCTCCGACAACAAACTAATTATTGATGCCCAAGGAAAAGCAATCAACCAAGCCATAGAAGAGCGCACACGAAGTTTATTTCAGCTCCTAGGAGGAAGTTCGAACTTGTTCAAAAGCATGTTGATGGCTGCGGGAGATGGGAGCTTTACGGAAGGCATGCTGCAAGAACGAGATAAAGATGAGAATGGAAGTTTTAACAAGGGTCTTCCTCGGGCAATTGGACTATTTCCGTATGAAGTTGACATCGAAAAGGATAAGAAAAATTTAAGAACAAAACGAATTACCTCGAAGGATTTATGGACCATAGGCAATCAGAAGCAAACGCAGGTGCATTTTGATGTGTGGGGCTATAACAGCACGAACCAAACCACCGTAATTGTTGAGAAAGGTGGTAGACAGTATCCCCTTTTCGGATCTCAAACCACGCGCTTCTTAACACCTGATTCAACCTTTTCAAAAGGAAGTACTTTCATGAAGGTGCTTAATGATTTGAATGATGTTACCTATAAGGAACTGAAGGAAGAGTTGGAAGGAAAAAATGGATTAATTCAACAAGTAATTCAAGCGCAAAAGCAACTTGGGGAAATAGAAACCATAATCAATCAAAAAGAAGGGGATTTAGGCGAACTCTATAAAGAGGACTACCGAACAAAGAATCGCGCGAAGCGAAAAGAATTGAAACAACGAAAATATGATGACCCGAGTTTAGCGCTGAAGCCAAAGACGAAAGCTAGAAAAAAAGCAAAGAACAAACACCAATCAGACCTTGTTGAACTGTATGCCGGATATGATGAAACGCTTGCCCTGGTTGAGAGTTTAATCACGGAACGGGATGAATTAGCAAAAGAATTTAATCACCGCGATAAGATCTATAAACGGTACATTCAACTTCTTGGTGAACATTGGATGCCTTTCACGGAATTAAACGGGCTCTACACCTTTGAAGACGGGACCACGTTTGATATCTTCACACAAGATTTAACCTTCCCCCCAAGTGATTCAAGTGAGCTTGTAGAAGTTAGGTTGCTGTCGATCCCTGAAGATTATGAGGGAGAATCCTCTGATGAAATTATGATGCACCTTTCTATGGTTGATGTACGTCCGTTTTTTGATGCGGATTTTGAAATTAATTTTGAAGATGTATTTGAACCGGACGCATACAAGTTTGAAGGCCGAATATTCACAGAAAAAGACACTGCTTTTTTTAAAAAATTATTTGAATCTTATAGCAAAAACCCTCTCCCAATTGAGTTAAAGCTGGATGGAATAGGAATTGGGATGTGGAAAGACAGCGCAATTGTTCGTGACCAGGAACAGCATGAACGTTCCTCCTACCCAGGAAATACGACGGAAGAGAAACAGCTCAGCCGTGCGACATGGGATTTTAAGTCACTTAGGCATGCGGGCTTACAAATTAAAATCAATCGTTCGTTAATCATTCACATTGAAAGTTCAACCGATCCTGTAATATCTAACTTGGCATCCACGGTGCTGCCGATAGAGTCCCTTTTAAATAGCAATGACATAAGCAAGAACGAATTGTTATCCGTATTAAGAACGCGATCGATTTTAATTCAAACGAAAAATGAATTAATCGCAAGCTGTCCAAGGTACCTCAGTACGCAAAAAGCTAAAAAATTCATCGACCAATTAGAAGAAAGTGTGGCACAGAGTAAGTACTATATCGGAAATAAAGTCATTAAAATCCCTAAAATCAAAGAATAAGCTTACTGCAAATACTTTTCGGGAAAATTCAAAAGGTACAAGCGAATCTTAGCTCGGGTTACACAGGTGTAAAGCCATCTTATATATTCTTGCTTTTCCATATTCTCAGGGATGAATCCATAATCTACAAATACGGTATCCCATTGTCCACCCTGGGCTTTGTGGGCGGTAACACAATAGGCATATTTAATTTGCAAGGCATTAAAATATGGGTTTTTAAGAATGAATTGATAGCGTTTTCGTTTATTTCGTTCGTGCATATAATCTTTTTCAATCTCAAAGAAAAGGACTTTCAATGTTTCTCTTGGTAAATTGGGTGCATCTGAAAACAGCGTGTCTTTAAAACAAATTACCGTACGTTCTTTATTCGGTTCGCTGGTAAAACTAACCACCGCATGAATGAAATCAAACCCATAAAGATGTTCTTCTTTAATGATCCGTATGACCTCCATCATTTCTCCATTCGCGATTAAACCCATTTCAGAATCAGCCGCCCAATGGTAATTATTTTTAACTACCATCAACCATTCCCCACGCACCACGGATTCTTCATACTGGAAGAGTCGATTTCTAATTTCTTGATTCCACTTTCCAGCCCGTTTATTGGAGATGGTTAGCATTACAAAGGACTCATCTCCGTCTTTTCTAGAAGATTCCAAGGCTTCTAATAATTCGGAGCCATTGATTGAAAATACTTCTTTCCCCAAGCTCGTAAAATAAGGAGGTTCGAAATCAGATATCGTTCGCAGATGGGTGGCAATCCTTGTGATTTGTGAATCTGCTGCTTGCCTGACAACCTCTGTAAGGGTATGAGAAAAAATAGTTAATCCGGGGTAATGATACTGCAAATATTCGAGGTGTAAAGCCGGTGAATCCGTTTGTCCGACCGGTGGCAACTGACCGGGATCCCCAACCAGCATTAAGGAGCACCCTTCACCTGAAAACACATAATCCATTAAATCCTGTAGCAAACTGCCTTCTTGCTGAAGTGATTCCACCCCAACCATGGAGGCCTCATCCACGATAAATAAAGTATTTTTATACAAATTCTTCGCTTTTACCAACCCGCTTCCTTCCATCCCATCGGTTAAAAAGTAAATCAACTTATGGATTGTTCCCGCCGGGTGATCTGCATACATCGCCATTACCTTTGCTGCCCTTCCCGTAGGTGCAATTAATTTCAATTTACGTTTCTGTTGAATAAAATTTGAAACTATATATGAAATCAAGGTAGTTTTACCGGTTCCAGCGTATCCTTTAAGCACAAAACATCGGCGCTGCGAGTCCGCTTTATCGAACCGAATAAAGGTTTGAATGGCTTCTGTTTGGTCCCTCGTAAATTCCATATACAAAGGTCTTAAATAAAGTGATAGCGAACACATTCCTAGGGCTTAAGTTAAATTAATTGTAGCTTTGTGGATAAGATGCGTACGTTCACAATTCTATATGAAGAATACAAAGTTTCCTTGCTTACAGAGGAAAACACATTTCATTGTGATATACGTTCGAACACGGAGCCATTAATCCATGAAGAAATCAAGAGTTTTTTAAAAGACAACTCAAATTCTTCCTTTCTTCACGCGCCTGATTTTACCCATGCAGTGGTTGGATTATATCATATGGCAATGCCCAATGCGGTATTCGAGCAGGCACATGCCGCAGCATATCATTCGCGCATGTACGGCACCTTGAACTCAACGCATGAATTACACAACACCTTAAGTGCTAATGCCCAAGTTCAGTTGATTCATGCACAGCCCACGTGGTTAAATGGATTCGTTGCGGCGCAATTTAATGGAGAGCCAATTCACAGTATGCATCAGCTCTTACTTTCTTCGTTACAGCGCAACACGGGATATACGATAGATCTGCATTGTTTTACTAATCAATGCTACCTCGGTGTGTATCGCGACCAAACCTTGTGGTATTCCGATTTTTTTGAATTCACCTTAATCGATGACATCATTTACATGCTTGTAAACATGTTGAATCAATATAAATTAAGTACGGAGGGGGCTTTACTGCGCTTAAGTAGTACTCACCCCACGATTCAACCGGCACTGATTAATGCTTACTTGGAACGCATTGAACCATTAAATCTTTTAGCCATAGAATCCCGAGACATTCGCACCCTTTTTGATCACATCGTATGAGAATCATTTCAGGATATCTAAAAGGCCGGTCTTTTTCAGTACCATCAAGCTTTCCGTCTAGACCCACTACAGACTTTGCTAAAGAAGGATTGTTTAATGTACTCGGTAATCAAATGGATTTTGAAGAAGTACGCGTTTTGGATTTATTTGCAGGCACCGGAAATCTCAGCTTCGAATTTATTTCTCGTGGTGCGCTTGGAGTAACCTGCGTTGATAAAAGTCCAAAAGTCACTGCTTGGCTTAAGAAAAATGCGGCTGCTCTTGGCATTGAGGATAAAATTAGTCTGCATACGCAAGATGCCTTAGCGTTTGTTCAACGAGCAACCCAACAATTCGATCTCATCATAGCCGATCCACCATACGACATGAAAATTCACAATGCTATAGTTCAAACTATCTTTGAGCGAAATTTATTGAGGACGGATGGGCAACTGATCATGGAGCATGGAAAATTTACCGTACTCAAAGAGGAAACAAATTATGTGAATACGCGTACTTTCGGCAATGTTAACTTTAGTTTTTTCAAATGAAATACCGTCGCGCTTTTTTTCCTGGTTCATTTGACCCCTTCACCAAAGGTCATGAAGCCATAGTCCATAAAGGGATAATGCTCTTTGATGAGATAATTATTGGTTTAGGAATACACTCAAATAAAACGCCTTATTTTGATACAGAATCAAGAAAAGCACACATCTCATCCTTATTCAAAGACCTGCCGGTAAAGGTGATAGATTATAGCGGATTAACGATACGTGCCTGTGAACGGTATGAATGTGCGTTTATACTCCGTGGGTTAAGAGACACCAAAGACTTTCAGTATGAGCGTTCCATAGCACAAATGAATATAGAAATGGCTTCAATTGAAACGGTATTTTTACTGACAGACCTTAAGAATTCAGCCATTAATGCCACCATTGTTCGTGAAATTCATCAGCAAGGTGGTGATATAAATAAATTCGTAACCAATGCTCATTTGTTAGTTAAGTAACTATGGAAATGCGCTACCTCCTGCTTTTTAAACTCTGCATTATATCCACCATATTAGCTGCACAAGTTAGTATTATTGGGCATGCACCACAGTTTCCTAATCAACGCTTTTATTTATGGAAGTATGAGGATTTCATTAGTGGTAAATTATCGCTCATTCAAGATACCCTGGTAAGCGACCGCGGAATTTTTAAATTTAGGACTGACGTTTCTCAAATTCAAAAAATGGTTCTGGGAAATGACCAATTAACTGCGTACTTATATGTTCAGCCAAACAGTACATATACGGTGGAGTTTATAGCCGATAACCCGCAGCACAGTAGCTATAACCTAAAGGAAGAAGTGGAGCTCACGTTTTTTGATTTAGATAGCAATGACATCAATTACAAGATTCTTGGATTTCATGCATGGATCGACAATTACATGGCGGATATTTTTGTTGAACGCGAGGTTAATCCCGGAGCGTACGCTTCCAAAATCACCTTTCTAAAAATGTTAGCGGCCAAAGATATAAAAGCGGATACCTCTACGTATTTCGCCAATTTCATCCGTTACACGATAGCAAACGACATCGATAATCAACGCTACCTTGGCGCGCCATCTAACCAAGAAAAATATCGACAGTACCTAGAACGCAGTCCCATACGCTACGAATGCGATTTTTATATGGATTACTTTAAATCGTTTTACAATCAGTATTTATCACAAATCGATTCAGAAATTTCGGATAAGTTATTTGCAGCATTTGCCGCTAACAATTTAACAGCAAGCGATACCTTACTGGCCAAATGTGAATTCAGTAGTAATCCCGAATTGCGATCACTCTTACGGATTTACCTCTTAAAACAAGCATTGTCTGATGATTTTTTACCGAAAACCGTAATTCTATCAAACCTAAAGAATATTAGTAAAAACTCGATATATCCTGAACATCGAAAAATTGCACTGAATGTATTATCCCAAGTGGATTTAATTCAAGTAGGAAGTAGTTTTATTCTTGAGGAACTTGTTGGAACAAAGGAACGCGTTAATTTGAGTAAGATTTCGAATAAGCATATTTACTTGCACGCATTTAATCCGTCCAACACCAATGCCATTAGTGAATTAAGTGCATTAAAGAAGTTGATAAAAACGTATGGTAGTAAAATTGAATTCGTTACGATTTATGTGGAGAAGAACGACTTAAATACGTCGGAACAACATGCAATGGAACAGATTAATTGGACGCGCGTTGGGTTTCCAATAGATCATGAAATATGGACTAGTTTAGGCATTCGTACCTTTCCATATTATATATTAATTGATCGTGATTTTAATGTAATGGCGGCTCCTGCCCTATCGCCCACGCCAAATGGGAAATACGAAACGATAGAGAAAACCTTTTTCGAATTATCTAAACCTTAATTACGATTCAATTTTTGCGGAAAGACCCCGGTCGAGCAAGGCAACACATTTGGGTTCAAGCTCTTCGTAAGACCCATGTTTTACGGCACATTTTCCGCCGTAATGCACAATAAAGGCACACTGTTCAGCCGCCTGCGGTTCATGACCACACACGGTGACCAAACAATGAATCACGTGATCAAAGGTGTTAAAATCATCGTTGTACAGAATTAATGCTAATTCCTTTTCTTCTAAAACTGCTACTTCTGTTTTTTCGCTAACCTTTTCTTTCATTACTAATTTGACGTTACTTCAAGGGTTAAGGCTTCAGCCAAGTTATAAATTAATTGACTATTTTCTGCCGATGATGGATAAAAATCGATTTGTCTACGAGAATCTTCAAATACCATAACACGGAATGGAATTTGGTTGCGCAATGCAAAATCATGAATCAAGGGGAATTTTGTCACTTCTTCTTTAATGGTCATGATGCTTGGTTTTTCTGTGCCTTCCAAATTTAACTTAAAGTCTGCATAAAAAATTGCCAGCAAGGGTGAAATCTCTTCGCCCGCAATTGGGGCTGATTGAAGTGAATTTGGCTGTAATACAAACATTTCCATTCGATTATACTGAACCATTGAAGGCAATCCGATTGTATCAATTTCTTTCGTAAACGTGTAATAGGTTTTTGTAGGTGTTTGAATCGTTACACCTTCAATACTTTTATTCACTGGCTCAACATTCGATTTAGCTAGATTCGGTTGTTCTTGTTTATATGCCAAAGCTAGCTCTGCCTCTTTAAAACTTACGGGGATTCCATCTCTATAGGCCACTACGTATGCATCGGCATACCCAAGTGCTTTAAGCGCCGTCTTCCGGGCTTTGGCAAGGTTGTACTCATTGAATTTTCCGCTCGAATATTTATAGAGTCCCATGATAGATTGGTTGTAGAACAACTCGGGCACATTGGACAATTTCCCATTATCTGCCGTTTTTAAGGCTGCCACCTGCACGGTATAATATACTTCTTTGGGAATTTCAGCTACCGGTGTTGAAGGAGTTAACGCCGCGCTCATTAAGCTCCAAACCTCTGATTCAAGCTCTTGTTTATTTCGCACCTTGCATAATCCTTGTTTTTCGTAATTGAGCGCAACCTGATACGGTATGCGCTTCCCATCGCAATATGCAACAATGAATGCATCCGAATATCCGGTATTACGTACCTGACCTCGTGCATTAATTGCCTCCGTTGAACTGACAAAGAAGCCCGTTAAATACGCTGTTAATTCATTTGTTAAGCGTTCACCGGATACGGGTGTAAATTCACGAAAGAAATAATCAGGAACTGGCTTTCTAAAAACCCCTACTTGCACCCGAAATATTAGTCCATTTGGCATAGAATTCAATACAGGATAAGAATTCCCTTGCTTTTTATCTGCATTCATACTGAAGGCCACTTGGTCTTTACTAAATGCAGCTTTTCCTTCACCGCCTTTGGGTGCTACGCCTTGTTCAATTAAATAATGGTAAGCCTCTTTATTTGACATCAAATTAATTTTATTCAGTACCTGAGCCTCCTGTCGTTCTAGGGTTTTAATTTCATCAGCTAAGCCCACCAGTTGCGAAGTAATCGCCGTGGTTTCCTCGGGATTAGTTGAACGGTATAGGTTTAGTTTTAGTTGGTCAAGTTGATTCATTGCATCTGATTTCTTAGCACTCAAGCTTGCAAATTCTTTTCTCAACGTAACGTAGGCATCATACGAACCCTCTGAAGACAAAGATATAAGCTCTGCTTCTGTCAAGGCGACTGATTTTGGTACAGTGAAGAACGATTCTGTTGAAGGATTTGATGCAATACCTTGAAGTCCTTGCGCTAAATTGCTGAGGTCAACCTCCAACTGTTGCGTCGTTTCAAGTTTCTCATTCACCTTCGCTATCGATTGTGCTATTCCTTGCGTTAATGCTTCAATTTCTTTGTTATTAAGAACCGAAGCATACATAGAATCCCCTAATTCCATTTTTAATTTAAGCAGCGTATTCGCAAGGGTCAATTGGTCTTTTAATACCGATGCTTCAGCTTCTACTGTAGCATTCTCTTGTTCTATGCTTAAAATCGCCTGTTGTTGGTTCTCTAATTCTTTTATGGCGCGCATCGAACGATTCACAGAAGCTTCCTTACTTGATTGATCAGAGATCACAGGCGTAGTTTCAGTAGTTTTGGGTTGGACCGGATTCTGAGCTGTGTTGTTTGGATTTACTTTGGGGTTGTTTGGGTCAACGACCACAGGCGTAGTTTCTGTAGTTTTCGGTTGCACCGGATTCTGAGCCGTATTGGTTGGATTTACTTCAGGGGTGCTTGGGTCTACAACTACAGGCGTAGTTTCCGTGGTTTTCGGTTGCACCGGATTCTGAGCCGTATTGGTTGGATTTACTTCAGGGTTATTGGGGTCTACAACTACAGGTGTAGTTTCCGTGGTTTTCGGTTGCACCGGATTCTGAGCCGTGTTGTATGGATTTACTTCGGGGTTGTTTGGGTCTACAACTACAGGTGTAGTTTCCGTGGTTTTCGGTTGCACCGGATTCTGAGCTGTATTGGTTGGATTTACTTCGGGGTTATTTGGGTCTACAACTACAGGTGTAGTTTCCGTGGTTTTCGGTTGCACCGGATTCTGAGCTGTGTTGTTTGGATTTACTTCGGGGTTGTTTGGGTCTACAACTACAGGTGAAGTTTCCGTGGTTTTCGGTTGCACCGGATTCTGAGCTGTGTTGTTTGGATTTACTTCGGGGTTGTTTGGGTCTACAACTACAGGTGAAGTTTCCGTGGTTTTCGGTTGCACCGGATTCTGAGCTGTG
>Ga0315899_10004047_pt1 | contig 15870 bp, 12 predicted proteins | sample LakEriMetagenome_2_FD_203518 | JGI IMG/M metagenome (GOLD analysis project Ga0315899, IMG submission 203518) | Freshwater fungal communities from buoy surface, Lake Erie, Ohio, United States - Buoy 4 MA112 | ecosystem: Environmental > Aquatic > Freshwater > Lake | place: USA: Lake Erie, Ohio... | reverse complement strand
TATGTGTCCGAATCCAAAGGGTGCATTTTATTGTATTGCTCGTCTTCCAATTGATAACGCAGATAAATTTTGTCAATGGATGTTGGAAGATTTTTCACACAACAATCAAACGGTTATGATGGCCCCTGCAACTGGATTCTACGCTACAGTAGGCGCTGGCACCAACGAAGTGCGCTTGGCTTATGTTTTAAATGAAGATGCACTGCGCAATGCCATTGAATGTTTGAAGGTTGCTTTGGAGCAATACCCGGGAAGAACTTTATAATTATCTTCGAAATAAAAATCGATATGAAAAAAGTATTGTTTTCTCTTTCTCTTTTATTCGCAGTTGTTTTTGCATCGTGCACCGGAGAATCGGCAGGCGATGTAAATCAAGATCGTATCTACACAGAGTACGAGCAGTTTTATAATTCTAATACTGGTATAACCACAGTTATAGCGAGATTCAGATTTGGCGGTGCGTTGGGAACTATTCTCGAATTGGATTCAACAGATAACGTGAAATTCAACGGAGATGATTTGCCATACAGCATCTTTTGGGGTGCACACGTTAAGGAGTATGTTGGAAATATTGCACCCGGAACTTTTGTCTACACTAATTTAGATGGTAACGTATTCACGAATACCGTTCCTGCATTTGAAACCATTGACTTCCCTTCAAACTTTACGGAGTTGAGTCGTTCAACGCCGTATGATTTTCAATGGACAGGAACTGCAATAGGACAAAATCAAGAAGTCGGCGTATTTGTTGGTTCATGGGCTTGGGGCGACGATACATGGAACTTCATAAACAGTGTTGGAGCTACCAACATGGTGTTCGGAGTTAATTCGTTGTCGAATCTGCCTTTAGGAACTTCAACGGTGTATTTAGATCGCACAACAAGAAAAACCAACATACAAGGGACTTCGAAAGGAGGTGTGATTAAAGGAAAGTTCAGAGCACCGAACAGAGTGATTAATGTGATTAACTAATTCGAAAAGAAACGATAGAAAAAAGGTGTTCATTTGAACACCTTTTTTGTTTTAAAGAACTCTGAATACTGTTCTTCTATTCTTCGCCTTTCCCTCCGGGGAGGCGTTTGTTTCTATTGGCTGCGATTCGCCATACCCTTCAGATTCTATTCGGCTTGCAACAATTCCCTTCGATTCCAAATATGTTTTTACGCTGAGTGCTCGTGCTTGAGAAAGCTTCAAGTTGGCAGCTTCATCGCCATCGCTATCTGTATGCCCTTCAATGCGAATGCGCATCGATTCATTCTTCATTAAGAACTCAATCAACTTAGCCAACTCCACAAACGATTCGCTTTCGAGATTCGCGCTGTTCGTTTTGAAGAAAATGTTTTCGAGAACGATTGTTGCGCCAGCATCCATTTTTTGAAGTGGAGCATCCTTTCTAAACGGCTCGGTGCTCGAAGAATTTTGCAAGGAGAAATTCGAAGAGTAGAACAAATAGTTCTCTGAACTCACATTGAGTGCGTAGTCTTTTCCAATAGGCAAGCAAACAAGGTAATAGCCGTTTCGACTTGGGTTAGAATAACCCTCGGCTGCGATTTCTCCTGTTTGCAAATTCAACAATTGAAATTTCCCTTCCAAAGGAGCTTTCGTATTGCTGTCGTAAACATACCCTTCAACATAATTTACAAAGCGCGGTCTAACTTTTTCTGGCAGTTCGAACGAGTACAAGTCGAGGCCGCCATTGCCACCTTCGCGATTGCTCGCCATGAGTGCAATGTTTCCTTGCGCTGTCACTTGAATAGAATTTTCGTTCGCGGAAGTGTTAATGGGATACCCAAGGTTTACAGGTCTGCTCCAATCGCCATTCGATTGTAAGTTGGAAACGAAGATGTCTAGTCCTCCCATACCCGGATGTCCGTCTGAAGAGAAGTACAACGTCTGTCCGTCAGGGTGAACGAAAACACTTTCTTCTCTTCCTTTCGTGTTTACGAATCCAGGTATTTCTGTAGGTTCGCTCCAGTAACCTTCGGCGTTCAATTGGCTGTAATAGATGTTAGGATTTTCAATTTTACCCTTGACTTTTTTTCCACGGATGAAATAAAGCTTCGTTCCATCGGCAGTTAGACTCGGTTGTGTTTCCCAATTTCCTGAATTAATTCCAAGTCCGAAATTTTCTGAAGGTGTCCAGCCCGACTTTGTTCGGAATGAATAGAACAAATCACAACTTCCAAGTCCCGTTCTGGTTTCACCATATTCCAACCCCGGTAATTCACACGCAGTGAAAACAATTGTTTGTCCGTCGGCGCTTAATGTTGGAGCCCCTTCGTTATATAATGTGTTGATTGAAGGAATGGGAACCGATTGTCCCCAGCCTTCATTAAAATTTTTGATATCCGTTCTTTCTGAAAGAAAGAAGTCTTCGTGAGATCCTTCAAACGCTTGCTTGTCTTTTAAGAGACGCGTGAAAAGGAGAGTTTTAGTGTCTGCTGTAATGCAGGGAAAATACTCGTCGTTCTCGGTGTTTACTTGAGGTCCTAAGTTCAAAGGGTTGAATGGAACCGGGTACTTCATACTTTGTTTCGCGAATACGCAACTTTCTAGAATCAACTGCGCACGGTAGTGAACATTCGGATTGGCCTTGGGCATTTTGGTATATGTGGTAATGGCTTGTTCAGCTTTGTCGTATTCGGCAAGGCTGAAGTAACATTCCCCGAGCATGTAGTAACCCATTGGAAAAATGGAAGCGTCTATTTTTAATCCACGTTCCAAAGCGGAAACTGCTTTTCTTTTGTCACCTTGCTCGGTATAGATTTGTCCCATTAAAAAAAACGCCTCTGCAAATTCTTCTTCGCTTTGAACAAGATCTTCAAGGATTAAGAGCGCCAGGTTGTTGTTGTATTGACCGTACGCCGTTCGAGCCTCTTCGTATTTCGAAATAGCACGTTTGTTCTTTATGCTGTATTCCTTGTGAGGCTGGGCCATGCAGGAATTTGAAGTGAAGAGAATGGCTATTGAAACAAGCGCAGTAAGAATTCTGTTCATAGTTGATTTTTACAGTTGGGTCTTTGTTACGAAATTCTTCGAATTAATGGGATAACTGCAGTAGTATTGAATTATTTTTGAACAATGCAAATTGTTTTACTTTCCGACACGCACGGCTACTTCGACGACCGTTTACAAGAACACTGCCGAAATGCCGATGAGATTTGGCATGCAGGAGATATTGGTTCGGAAGAGATCGTTACGCGATTGGAATCAATGGGCAAGGTGACCCGAATTGTGTATGGAAACATCGACGATACAAGGGTTCGTTCAATGACGAAAGAGGACTTAATTTTCGATGTGGAAGGGGTGCGCGTTTTCATGACGCACATTGGAGGAAGGCCGCCGTCTTATCCTGCGCGTGTCTCGAAAATAATTCAAGATGAAAAAATAGATGTGTTCATTTGCGGACACTCGCATATATGTCTAGCAGGCAAAAATCAGAAGCAGGGAAATCTTCATCTTAATCCTGGAGCCGCTGGAACACATGGGTTTCATAAGGTGCGGACACTTATGCGCTTTCAAATTCAAAAAGGAAAAATCACAAATCTTGAAGTGGTGGAACTCGGACCTCGCGCCGTTCGAATCTCAGAAGAGATTTAATTTTTTATTTTGAAGACGTAAACGTCTTCGTTTGGTTTCTTCATGAAATATTCCTCACGAGCCAGCTTTTCTAAGGCGAAGCTTTTTGCGTTAATTGCTTGAAGTTGTTCTTTCGCTCGTTGGTTGTCTTTTTCCAATTGAATGGCTTGCTCTCTTAATTTGTGCAACTCCCATCTCGAAGAAATAATAAATGGAATGTCAATGTTATTGATGAAAAGATTGTACGCGACAAATAATGCTAGCGTAAGCAGGTAGCGGTTTTTGAAGATGAGTAAGATCTTTTTCATGAGTCTAATTTCGGGTTTTTGTTGGAATCATTCGCAAAGGATTCATCATGTTTCACACAGGACGGTGTTATTTTAGCCGCCCATGAGGTATTTCAACGAGCAACTGGTAACAGATCTTGAGTTTCAAGAGATTCGGAATGTGCTGTCTTCCTTCGCGAAGCAGCCTACTGCTGCTGCTGCTTTGTTGGAGCTTTCACCTTATGGAAATTTCGATTTATGGAAATGGACCCTTGAGATCACACATGAGCTCAAGACCCTTTTGCAAAACGATATTGCCATTCCAGCTTTGGATTTCAAGGAGTTTGGTGAAGAGTTGAAATTGCTTCGGGTGAAGGACGCTGTGTTGGCGGAGGAGAGTTTCGCTAAGATTCTTCAGGGCATTCGCATCATAGGTTTGTTAAAGAACATTCCGGAAGAAGTGAGAACATCTGTTCCCTGTTTGAATGAATTGATTCAAAGCTGCGAATACACCGATGAGATAGAGATTGAAATCTTGAAGATCTTCGATGCGAAGTGGCTTGTTCGCGATGAAGCCTCAAACGACCTCTCCGATATTCGTCAGGAAATTGTTTCCAAGCGAAGAGAGATTTCGAAGAATTTTATGCGGGTCATGAAAGACTGTCAAGGCAAAGGATTTCTCGGTGACACCGGCGAATCGTATTTGTTAGATCGAAGAGTGCTGAGTGTGTTAAGTGTATTCAAGCGAAAGGTTCCAGGCAATGTTTTGGGGACAAGCAAGACAGGTGTACTTACGTACATAGAACCTGCCGTGAACACCTTGTTGAATTCGCAGTTGGAAATGTTGTTCGGCGATGAGCGGGCCGAGATTCGTAAGATTCTTCAGCGGTTAACCCGATACCTTTCGGGGCATGCGGTTATGTTGAAGTCGGTGTTGGATACCCTCATGCGTTTGGATAATATTCAAGCACGTGTCCGATTGGCCATGCTCATGAATGCGCAGAAAGTACAGTTTGTAGCGGAACCTGTGGTGAAATTGAACAAGGCCTTTCATCCGCTCTTGCTTTTGAAAAATGCAGAACGCGGAATGAAGACCATTCCGCAATCGTTGGAACTGAATGCGCAGCAGCGCATGATGGTTATTTCGGGTCCGAATGCTGGAGGGAAAAGTATTACTCTGAAGACAGTCGGACTTATTCAACTCATGTGGGAATGCGCGCTGCTTGTGCCCGCTGAAGAGTCGAGTGTGCTCAGTCGATTCGATTGCATACTCACCGACATTGGCGACAATCAGAGTATTGAGAATCAGCTTTCAACGTATTCCTATCGCTTGAAGCGCATGAAGTTTTTCTTGGACTCTGCGAATAGAAGATCACTCATTTTATTAGATGAATTCGGAACAGGTTCAGACCCTGAGTTGGGTGGTGCATTGGCTGAGGTGTTCTTCGAAGAGTTGTATGCGCGAAAATCGTTTGGTGTCATCACCACGCACTTTTCGCCCATTAAAATTAAAGCTTCGCAACTGCGCAATGCGGTGAATGGATGTATGCTTTTCAATACGGATACGTTAGAGCCAACTTATATGTTAAGCGTTGGCGAGCCAGGCTCTTCGTTCACCTTCGAGGTGGCGAAGATGAATGGAATTCCTGAAGATTTATTGGATCGTGCCAAGAAGAAATTGAGCAAGCAGAAGATTGAAATGGACAGTTTGCTTTCCGATTTACAACGTCAGAAATCTGAGTTGGAGCAGGGGATAGCTGCAGCAAGAAAGCAAGAAGCGAGTGCAAAAAAAGAGGAGCAATCTTTTCAATCTAAATTGGAAAAGCTTCAGGATAAATTAGACAAGCAGCATGTGACTTCCGAAAGAAATAATAAGTACATTATTTTAGGAAAGAAGGCGGATCAGTTGGTAGAGAAATTCAATCTTCGCGCGAAGAACAAAGATGTTTTAGAGGAGTTGAAAAAATTCGTCGCAGTTGAGAAAACGGAGCGCGAAGAATCTCGAAAGAAGAAAAAAGTTTTGACGGAATCTAAGGCGAAGAAGGCTACCAAAGAAAAAGTTATTCAAGATCGGAAAAAGATGATTCCCGGTGCGACGGTTCGACTGGAAAAAACGCAGCAGGTTGGAGAGATTTTAGAGGTGATAGGCGAAACCGCAACAGTGGCCTTTGGAGTTTTTAAGACGAAAGTAGAGTTAGGAAAACTCCTTTTGATTCGTTAGTTCTTCGGTGTCAGGTTCAAGGCCTTTCCAAGCTCAAGCATGTGAGCGAATGCTTCTTCAAAATTGTTCTGAATTTTACCGTCGAGTATGGCGTCTTTAATCGCGTTTTTTATTTCCCCAACTTCCTTACATGGCTGAAGATTGAAGGTTTCCATAACCAACTCACCACTTACTGGAGGTTGGAAATTTCGAACTCGATCTTTCTCTTCAAGCTCTACTAATTTTAACTTCACCTTTTCGTAATTCGCTAAATAGCGTTTCACTTTCGTTTCGTTTTTCGAAGTAATGTCTGCTTGACAGAGCAACATTAAATCATCTATATCGTCACCCGCTTCAAACAACAATCTTCTGACCGCAGAATCTGAAATTTCATCTTTCGTCAAGGCAATCGGACGAAGGTGAAGTGCAACTAATTTTTGCACGTACTTCATCTGATGATCGAGCGGAAGTTTAAGTCGTTGAAATATTTTCGGAACCCAGCGTGCTCCCACATCTTCATGACCGTGAAAGGTCCAACCAATGCCTTCTTCAAAGCGTTTGGTAAGTGGCTTTGCAATGTCGTGAAGAACGGCACCCCAGAGCAACCAAAGGTTGTTCGTGTTTGCGCGAAGGTTATCGACTACTTCTAATGTGTGGTAGAAATTATCTTTGTGTGCGTTATTATTTCTTTTTTCTACGCCGTGAAGCTTCACCATTTCGGGAAAGAATTGGTGAAGGAGTTCAGTATCGAAAAGAAGTTTCATTCCAACGGAAGGTTTCTTGGAAAGTAGAATCTTATTGAATTCGACCATGGTGCGTTCCACGCTTACGATTTCCATGCGAGCTGCGTTTTCCTTAATCGCTTCCAAACTTTTTTCTTCTATGGTGAAGTTCAGTTGTGAAGCGAAACGAACAGCACGCATCATGCGCAAAGGGTCGTCGCTGTAGGTGATAGTCGGTTCGAGTGGGGTGCGAAGAATTTTATTTTCAAGATCGATTAACCCGTTAAATGGATCAACTAATTCTCCGAAAGATTCTTCTTGAAGAGAGAGAGCCATGGCGTTAACAGTGAAGTCTCTGCGCATTTGATCGTCTTCCAAACTTCCTTTTTCTACATCGGGTTTTCTGCTGGTAGCGCGGTATGATTCTTTTCGAGCCGAAACGAATTCGACCTCGCTGCCTTTGTATACGAAATGGGCGGTTCCGAAACTCGCGAAGATGGAAACTCGCTTCACGCCCAATAATTCAGCGGCCCTATTGGCAAGTGCAGGACCGTCTCCACTCGTAACAATGTCAATGTCCTTATTTAGTCGCTTTAGCATGAGGTCACGAACGTAACCGCCAATGACAAATGCCTCGGCATTTTGTTCAACGGCCGCTTGTTGTACGGCTCGAAAGACGGTCTTTTGTAGATGACGGCTAAAGTTCATTTGCGGCGCAAAGGTACTTTTCAAAACTAGGAATCAGAAATATTTGTTTGGGCGGTTAAAAATGACGGGAAATGCAACTTCTTGTTATCTATTTCAGTCTTATATTGCGTACGCTAAACCTTACAAAAAATGAAAAAAGTCCTAGCCTTATTCGTATTTGTGTTTATTTGTGTTGCTGGATTGTTTGCGCAAAATGCTCAAGTTACTTTTAGTTCAACCACAAATTTCACAGCAGTGGAAGAAGGCGGGTTTCATCCAGTGAAATTTCAGTTAACGAATGGTTCCAATGCGAACGTTCAAGGCTTGTTGCAATATGTCCAGAACAATCCTAAGTACTTCAAGGTGCAAGTAGATGGAAACGAACTGACTTTAAAATTTGTTGAGGGTGTGCATTGGGGAGTTTGGATGAAAGTCTTCGGTGCTATGGAAGTTTCGCAAATAGAAATCCGTGAAGCAAATCAAAATATCGTTGTTGCTCCGATGGATTTCCTTCGTTATTTCCATTTGATTAATCAATAAATTTCTCGAAGTATTAATCATGAGAATACTGTACTTGTTCGTGTTTTTGACGTTGGTATGTACTGCCAGTCAAGCACAAATCTTTTCTTGTCCAACATGCGCAGGTTCAGCGCCGACGAGTTATACGAATGGTCAGCCCAATGATTCAATATTTTTTGTTTGTGGTGGAAATACAGCGGACTTAATCGCGACCTCGCCAGTGAGTTTGGTAGGCTTGTACAATTACACTTGGCAGTACTACAATCCGTTCACAGGCACGTGGGATCTTTTCTTCTCAGCACCTTTGGTATTGAGCCCTCAGAGCCTGACGGGAGTTGGTCCCGGTGGATACCGCGTGATTATTACGGATGCTTTCAATACGTTTATGGGATCCGATGTGGCTTGGGTTTCCTCTGTGACGGGTGCAACTTCGGTTGATGTAGCGACTATTCCTGGTGGTTGCGGAGGGACATTGAATCTCTCGGCATTGGTGAATCCGGGTTCGGCTACACCATACTACAACTCTCCAGCAGATTTATCTTCACCCGTAATCATTGGCCCATCAACGAACATTAATATTTGTATCACGGGAAATCACACCTTCAATAGTGATTTGACTTATGCCTTAGTTGGTCCGGCTTCATGTGGAAGTCCAGTTGTAGTTCTTAGTCCCTACAGTAGTTCAATGGGCCAGGCCGTAAATTGTAATGGAGCTGACAATTTTTCGAACCTTTGCTTCACAAACCAAAGCACGAATTCATTCAATATCTGTACCGCCGGAGCTAACATGACTGGAACTTATGGAGCCTATGGTTTAGGGGCAGGAACGCCAATAAACTGGTCTGCCCTAAATGGTTGTGATGCCACACAAGGTCCATGGACATTGCGCGTTCAAGATTGTTATTCAACGGATGCAGGAACAATTTTGCCGTCAACTTCGCTTACAATTACTGGTGCAAATGGATTGGGAGCGCCTACGACAATCACATTCACACCTGCGGCTGCGGCGCCAATCGCTGACGGTGTTTGCGCTCAGTTTGGTGGTTTTAATGCTGGGTGCTGTACAACAACAAATATCCCCTTGAATTTACCGGTGGCTTCTACAACGCCACTTCCGATGAATATCAACTACACTTGGACAGCGAATCCTGCTGGACCTGTAATCACGGTTGCTTCAGGAGTTGTTCCAGCTTCTGGTATTATTACAGCAACAGTTCCAGCTCCTTTACAAGATACTCAATTTACATTGACACTTTCTGGAATGCAAGCCAATGCAGACTGCGGCGGAAATTCAAGTGATACAGAATTGTACGACAACCAGTCGAGCACGCCTGTCACCATTCAAAATCCAGGTGCTTTATGTTTAAGTGCTAGTCCTGTTACTCTTACTCCTTCAATAACTGGAGGTACATGGTCAGGACCCGGTGTAAATGCCACAACAGGAGTTTTCAATCCTGCAACCGCAGGTGTCGGCAACTGGACGATTAATTATTCAACAGGAGGCGCATGTCCAAACACAGGGTCAACCCTTATTCAAGTTCAAGCGGTTACAGCGTCAGTGATTACCGCACCTACAACATTGTGTTCAAATGCGGCTCCCGTTACATTGACGGCAAATAATGCGGGAGGTATTTGGAGCGGAACAGGAGTTAACGCGTCGGGATTATTCACCCCTTCGGGAGCCGTGGGTACTCAAACGATAACTTATACTCCAGCTGCAGGACAATGTTTTTCGGCAGGAACAGCAAATATTCAAGTGGTTCAAACTCCAACGGTATCTGTTACAGATGTTGGTCCGGTTTGTATTAATAGCGCTCCTTTTGCTCTTACATGCTCTACTGGAAATTCAATATGGAGTGGACCCGGAGTTAGTCCTTCAGGGGTATTTAATCCTAGCTTCGCAGGCCCCGGTTTTGTCTCGATTACCTGCACCGCAGGAGGTCAATGCCCTGCATCTGACATAACCGTGATTAAAGTCGTTGAGTCTTTGGATATCACATTGACCGCACCTTCTCAAATTTGTGTATCCGCCGGTGTTCAATCTTTAATTGCGGATCTAACAGGTGGATCTTGGTCAGGTCCGGGTGTTTCACCTTCTGGTAATTTCAATCCAAGTATTGCAGGAGTGGGAGGTCCATACACAATAACATATACCATGAACGATGTTTGCTCTTCCGCTTCAACAGTTCCAATTACGGTAATTGATGCGCCTGTAGTTACAATCACAGATTTACCTGCTGCGCTTTGTGCAAATTCATCTCCCGTGACATTGAGCGCATCTCTTCCAGGCGGCTCTTGGTCGGGGGTAGGAGTGAATACAGTAACAGGACTCTTTACGCCATCTTCCGCGGTGAGTGGTCCAAATACAATTTTATATACAGTGCCTGGAATTTGCGCGGCAACCGACAACACAACGATAAATATTGTAGCGACGCCCTTGGTAAACATTACACAAGCAACTCCATTCTGTTTGAATTCATTGAATACAACATTGGTTGCTAATCCACCGGGAGGTACATGGTCTGGAACTGGAATATTGGATCCAGCAACAGGTTCATTTTCACCAAGTACTGCTGGTGTTGGTCCAACTACTGTTACGTATACCTACACTTCAACTCCATGCACAGTGACAGCAACGAGTAATATTGTTGTGAATCCATTGCCAACAGTGAATGCGGGAAGTGATATTGTTATTTGTTCAGGTGTTCCAACAGGACTTCAGGCGACAGGAGCTTCAGCATATCAATGGAGTATTAATGGAGGTGCAGCTGTAGGATTGAACAATCCGAATATTTCTAATCCAACGGCTTCGCCAGCTGCAACAACAACCTACAGTGTTTTAGGAGTCGATGCAAACGGTTGCACCAACGTGGATCAGGTGCAAGTTTCTGTCAATGCCTTGCCAACCGTTAATGCTGGAGCAAATGCTTCAATTTGTCCAGGTATTCCAACAACTTTAGGAGCTTCAGGTGCATCTACGTATTCATGGTCGCCGTCAACTGGCTTAACGGGAGCAAACACTGCAACCCCTTCAGCGAATCCAACTTCAACGCAAACCTATACTGTTACTGGAACAGACGCGAATGGATGTCAGAATACAGACCAAGTTATTGTAACCGTCTTCCCACAACCTGTTGTTACGGCAAGTTCTACTTCACCCATTATTGAATGTCAAACAGCGCAATTAACTGCAACTGGATTGGTTTCTTACAACTGGGTGAATACGTCTGGTCCGGATGCGTCTATTGCAACCCCGAATGCATCAACCACTGATGTAGGTCCATTGGCGAATGCGTCTTATGCAGTTGCTGGATTGGACGCAAACGGCTGTGCAGGAGGTGCTACAGTTTCAGTAGTTGTTAATCCGATTACCGTTTCAATTGTTAATGCTACTGCAGTTAATCCCTCGACATTCTCTTTCGATGTGACCTCAAATGCTACGAACTTCGATTGGGATTTTTACACCGACGGAACAACGGATGTTTCAACAACAGCAACGACCATTCAGAATTCTTATCCAACGTCTCCAACGCCGCCGCTTGATTACATAATTACAACGGTTACTTCATCAATTGGTAACTGCGAAGCGCAAGACACCATTCATGTATTCATTGACAACACATTGCTTGAATGGCCTAATATTGTCATTGCAGACGGCGATGGAATAAACGATGTGTTGAGTTTCATTTCACAAGACCCAACATTTCAACCCAACTGGCAGTCTATTACTACAGTTCCGACCATTACTAATTTCAAGGTTGAAATTTTCAATCGTTGGGGAAAGAAAGTGGGCGAAGTGAATGATCCAACAGGTTCTTGGGATCCGAAAGAATATGGAGCGGGTGTTTATTTCTACGTAGTTTCATACTCGAAGCGATCCGCAGGTGCGAACACTGAAGAAATTCAGATTGAGCAGTCTGTTGAAGTTTTCGTTAAGTAATTCGAAAGAATTACTTGGCTGAAGCCCGCTTCAGTTTGTCGTTGATTGCGCGACCTAAATTTTCATTCGGAAGGAATTCCGCAAGAATCACATCAATGTCGAGCTGATCGAGTTCGCGAAGAAAGGCGAACAGATTTGCAGCAGCCTCTGTGAAACTTCCGGTTTTGCTTAAGATACGCTGCGCCTCAATTTGATAATCCTCCTTAAAGCTGAGCACACCAATTTTTTGAGAAGCGAAAGCATGCATAAGTTCGCGAATGTTTCCAACATAAACAGGTTTGCGCGGAGCATAATGGCTTGTGAGCATTCCAGGCGAAGCAGGAGAACTAGAGGAGTGTTGTTGAATGTGAATGTCGGAAGTGAAACGTTGAAGGTCTTCCACCGAGATTCCACCTAAACGAAGAATTTCGATTTCGTTGTGTTGAACACGCAAAACAGTTGATTCTATTCCCACCGAACAATTCCCGCCATCGAGTATGTAAGGGATTTTTTCGCCAAGTTGCTCCTCTACATGCGCAGCACTCGTTGGGCTGATGTATCCAAACGGATTCGCACTAGGCGCAGCAAGAGGAAAGGGAAGACTTCTTAAAAGTTTAAGTGTAATCGGATGATTCGGAATTCGAATTCCAACTTCTTTCAATCCGGAAGTCGTTAAATCGGGAATGCATGATTTTTTTGGAAGTAGCACCGTTAATGCGCCCGGCCAAAAGTTTTCCATCAGATTGATGGCCAATTCAGGAATTTCTTCCACATATTTTGAAACTTCTGAAACTTCTGAAACATGAACAATTAGAGGGTCGAAGTGCGGACGGTTTTTCGCTTCGAAAATTTTAGAAACTGCAATTTTACTCAGCGCATTTCCAGCCAATCCATAGACCGTTTCCGTAGGAATAGCAACCACTTCATTTTGAAGAAGAAGTTCTCTCGCTTTTTCTATTTCCGTTCCAATCATGCATTGCAAAAGTAGTCAATTCAATTTTCTGCTATATTTGCACTCGATGGCAAAGAAAATTACCTTGATCAATGGCGGACTGCTGAATATGATCATTCAAAGGTTGTGTCGTCAATTAATCGAAAATCACAAACACTTTTCTTCAACAGTGCTCATTGGTCTTCAGCCACGTGGTGTTTTTTTTGCTGAACGCATTGTAGAAGAATTGGCGAAGTCTGGACACCAAGTGAAGTTGGGAATAATAGATCCGACTTTTTATCGCGACGATTTTCGTATTCACGACAAGCCGCTTCTAGCGAAGTCTACAGACATGAAGCATAGTGTTGAAGGAATGAATGTGGTGCTCATAGACGATGTCTTGTATACTGGTCGAACCATTCGCGCGGGAATGGAAGGTCTTATGGAATACGGAAGGCCGAAGTCTGTGGAATTGTTGGTTCTTATCGATCGTAAGAAAGGAAGAGAAGTTCCAATTGAAGCAACTTATGTTGGGAAGGAAGTGGAGAGTTTCGATAATCAACGTGTAAGAGTCATGTGGAAGAGTGAAGGAGAAAAGGAAGATCATGTAATTTTTTTGAACGACTAAAATGAAGCTGAGCACCAAACACCTCATCGCCATTGAGCCGCTGAAAAAAGCGGACATTGACTTGATTTTTTCGCAAGCAGACGAGTTCAAAGAAGTCTTGAATAGACCCATTAAGAAGGTTCCTTCGTTAAGAGATATTACAGTAGCCAATTTGTTTTTTGAAAACTCAACACGCACGCGCTTGAGTTTTGAATTGGCCGAGAAAAGATTGGGTGCCGATGTAGTGAATTTTTCTGCATCTACTTCTTCGGTGAAGAAAGGAGAAACACTCATCGATACCGTGAACAACATCTTGGCTATGAAAGTAGACATGGTTGTTATGCGTCACGCATCACCTGGTGCATGCCAGTTCTTGGCTGAAAGAACAAATACAGTTGTGGTAAATGCTGGTGACGGAACACACGAACATCCGACGCAAGGATTGCTCGATGCGTTTTCAATTAGAGAAAAATTAGGCGAAGTCAAAGGGAAGAAGGTTGTAATAGTTGGAGACATAACGCACAGTCGCGTTGCATTGAGCAATATCTATTGCCTTCAAAAACTTGGAGCTGAGGTTATGGTGTGTGGACCGACTACATTAATCCCGAAGCACATTGAGTCGCTCGGTGTTAAAGTTGAACACAACCTCCAACAAGCTTTGGAATGGTGCGATGTAGCGAATATGTTGCGCATTCAATTGGAACGTCAAGATGCTGGAATACCTTATTTCCCTAGCCTCCGCGAATACACTGATTTATTCGGACTTACTCAAGATCGTTTAAATGCGTTGGGTAGAGAAATCGTAATCATGCACCCGGGCCCGATTAATCGCGGTGTAGAAATTTCTAGTGAAGTTGCAGATGGCAACAACAGCATTATTCTTAATCAGGTTGAAAATGGCGTAGCTGTAAGAATGGCTACAATCTTTCTTTTAGCCCAAGGGATTAAAAGAGTAAGTTAATTCTTCATTGTCTTTTTTTGTTTTTCTTTCTAGAAATTAACTAAATTTGGGCAAAACGCATTTTATGAATTTTGTTTCAGATCAAAAAGAAAAGTTAGTGTACATCACTTCGAACGTGGAGAAGTTGGATGCTATTTACGCTCCGGAGCTCAAGTCGGAGTTGGTGCTTCAAAACAGAAACACACAGCGAAACATTATTGTTGATCTTTCTGCTACGAAGTATATTGACTCTTCTGGTTTGTCTGCATTGCTTGTAGGACAGCGTCTGTGTCGCGATGCGAATGGTACATTCGTAGTTTGCGGATTGCAAGAAACAGTTAAAAAATTAATTTCCATTTCTCAGTTGGACTCTGTATTTAAAATCACTCCAACATTAAACGAGGCCATTGATTTGGTTTATATGGAAGAAGTTGAACGTGAAATCTAAACCCTATATGAATAAACAATTACTTTCTGTATTCGCTTTTGCGGCGCTTTCATTGTCTGCAGCTGCACAATGTAATTCAGCCGATTACGATTGGGCTGGACAAACTTTTGGTGTTAGCCCAAATCCGGCTGTTGGAGAAAACTTCGCACCAGGTCTTCAAGGTCAGCCTTATGCTGATGTTCTTTATGTTAGAACTCCAACAACTGCTGCCGATATTGATCCAACCTATCCTGCATTAATTTCAATCAATAGCATTCATTTGGATGCTGTTTTTTACGGAATCGTTTCAGATGTAGACACAACTTGGGCGGACTTGTCTGGATTAGGTCTTTCTATTTCATGTAACAACAACGGTGAATATGCAGATCCTTGTATGTTCGGTGCTGGTGCAGGTTACTGCGGAGACATTACTGGAACTCCAAACGCAACTGGTATTTTCCCAGTTAAGATTGTAGTTACTGCAAACTTGCTTTTGTTAGGTGATGTTCCTTATGAGTTCACAGGATATACCCTTGACTTCTCTGGAAATAGCGTAACTGAAGGCGTTTCTTTCAATGATGTAGTTACAGTTTCTCCTAACCCAGCAAACGAATTCACTTTGGTTACTTTCCCAATGGGTGCGAACGAGCAAGCTGAAGTTTCTGTTTACAACACCATGGGTCAATTGGTTTTCTCTGAGAAAACAATGACAACTCCAGGTGCGAACACATACCGCTTAAACACTTCTAACCTTGCAGTAGGAAACTACGTGGCTCGTCTTGTTTCAGGAAAGAATGTTGCAGAGAAGTTGATTCAAGTTCAACACTAATCGAAATTATTCACGACCTTTGAAACCGTCTCGTCTTACACGAGGCGGTTTTCTTTTTTATGCAGTTTCAAGTTACCATACTCGGATGTGGCGCCGCAACGCCAACCTCGCGCCACAAGCCTACGGCGCAGGTGGTAAATGTGCACGATAAATATTTTTTGATCGATTGTGGTGAGGGAACACAAATGCAATTGCGGAAATACAAGCTGAAGATGCAACGCATTCAAGCCATTTTCATTTCACA
>Ga0315899_10004046_pt1 | contig 15871 bp, 12 predicted proteins | sample LakEriMetagenome_2_FD_203518 | JGI IMG/M metagenome (GOLD analysis project Ga0315899, IMG submission 203518) | Freshwater fungal communities from buoy surface, Lake Erie, Ohio, United States - Buoy 4 MA112 | ecosystem: Environmental > Aquatic > Freshwater > Lake | place: USA: Lake Erie, Ohio... | reverse complement strand
CGCGCCGCGTCTCCCGCCGCGGCGAGCGCCGGTCCGCGCGGCGCTCGCGCCGAGCCGCCCGACACCTCGGTGATCCTCGGCGAGGCGAACGCCGACGGCCTGTCGATGGAGGTCGGCGGCTCGTCGCTGCCGCCCGCGTTCGAGGAGGCCGCCGTGCTGTATTCGAACGGCCAGTCGACCGCCGCCGCGACGATCCTGTGGCAGGCGATCAAGGAGAACACGCTCGCCGGCCACGCGAAGCAGGGCTGGGCGATGCTCTTCGACCTGTATCAGGCGATGGGCCGCAAGGAGGACTTCGAGAGCCTCGCGATCGACTACAGCGCCCGCTTCGAGACCTCCCCGCCGACCTGGGACGACGCGATCGCCCCGCCCGGCGAGGACGCCGCGCGCCCGGCCGCGGGCGGAGCGCCGTCGGCGGTGATGATGCCCGCCGCCCTCGACGCGCAGGCCGTCCGCCAGATCGAGCAGGTGCAGCGCCTCGCGCAGCGCAACCGCCCGGTGCTGGTCGACCTGACCGCGGTCCGCACGGTCGACGCGATCGGCGCCGACCTGCTGCTGCGCGTGCTGACCGCGTTCTCCGGCGCGCAGCGCGAGCTGCTGGTGCAGGGCGCCGACGCGCTCGTCCCGATCGTCGCCGGCACGATCGAGGCCGGCCGCCGCGATCCGTCCGAGGCGTGCTGGCTGCTGCAGCTCGAGCTGCTGCGCGTGCTCGACCGGCAGCAGGAGTTCGAGGACCTGTCGATCGACTACTGCGTGACCTACGAGGTGTCCCCGCCGCCGTGGGAGCCGATGCCCGCGTCGGTGCGCGTCGCCGCGCCCGGCGTCGGCGGCGCGGCCGCGCCCTCGGGGGCCGCGGACACCGGCTTCTCGGCCGGCGCCGACGCGTTCGTCGTCTCGGGCGAGCTGTCGGGCCGTGCGCAGGAAGCGCTCGCCGCGCTGCGCAGCTACGCGTCCGACCGCGCCGAGGTCGTCGTCGACTGCCGGCGGCTGCGGCGGCTCGACTTCGTCGCCGCCGGCGAGCTGCTGAACGAGGTGGTGTCGCTGCGCACCGGCGGCAAGTACCTGGTGTTCCGCGACCTGAACCACCTGGTCGCGGCGCTGCTGTCGGTGATGGGCATCCCCGACCTCGCCGAGATCAGGCTGCGCCGCCAGTAGGCGGCGGGCACGCCGCGGCCCCGCGCAGCGGCCCTCCCGCGGCCACGGAGGCCGCCGACGCCTCCGCCGCCCGGAGGGCGGCATCCTGAATCGCGCTACGATCGCCCGATGGAACAGTTCCACGGCACCACGATCGTCTCCGCCCGCCGCGGCGCGCAGGTCGCGCTCGGCGGCGACGGCCAGGTCACCCTCGGCAACATCGTCATCAAGTCGAGCGCCCGCAAGGTCCGCCGGCTGCACCACGACAAGGTGCTCGCCGGCTTCGCGGGCGGCACGGCCGACGCGTTCACGCTGTTCGAACGCTTCGAGTCCAAGCTGGACAAGCATTCCGGTCACCTGCTGCGCGCGGCCGTCGAGCTCGCCAAGGACTGGCGGACGGACCGGATGCTGCGCCGCCTGGAGGCGATGCTCGCGGTCGCCGACACTCAGCACTCGCTGGTGATCACCGGCAACGGGGACGTGCTCGAGCCCGAGTTCGGGCTGATCGCGATCGGCTCGGGCGGACCGTACGCCCAGGCCGCCGCGCGCGCGTTGCTCGACAACACCGAGCTGCCGGCCGAGCAGGTGGTCCGCAAGGCGCTCGCGATCGCCGGCGACCTGTGCATCTACACGAACCAGACGCACTCGGTCGAGACGCTGGGCTGACCGCCGGTCGCCCCACGGCCGTCGCGGCGGCCGCCGACACGATTCTCCGCTTGCTTTGTCCAGGCCGAGGTCTACACTGTCTACTTCGGATGTCCAAGACATCTGTTGTGCATCCCTGACACAACCTCGGCCTCCGATATCCCGCCCGCCTGGCCGGCGCCCGGGATCCCGCGCACCGTGAAGGATCCTGCGTTGAGTACCCGCGGTACAGGCGATCCCTCCCTCGGCACCCTGTCCGAGCTCGCGCCCGAACTGGCCGAGACCTTCGTCACGGTGGCGAGCGACATCGCGCTCGTCGTCGACCTGGACGGCACGATCCGCAGCGTGGCCGTCGGCGCCGACTCGCCGACGCCGACCGCCGCTTCCTGGGTCGGCCGGCCCTGGGTCGACACCGTCACCGCGTCGACGCGGCGCAAGATCGAGCGGCTGCTGCGCGAGGTCGCCGTGAACGGCGTGTCGCGCCGCTGCGAGGTCGACCACCTGCTGCCCTCGGGCGCCGCCGTGCCGGTCGCCTATTCGGCGGTGCGGCTCGGCACCACCGGGCCGGTGCTCGCGGCCGGGCGCGACCTGCGGGCGATCGCCGCGATCCAGCAGCGCTTCGTGCAGGCGCAGCAGCGGATGGAGCGCGACTACTGGAAGCGCCGCGAGGCCGAGTCGCGTTACCGCCGGCTGTTCCACGTCGCGACCGACGCCGTGCTCGTCGTCGACGGCGCGACGCTCAAGGTCGTCGAAGGCAACGTCGCCGCCGCGGAGCGGCTCGGCATCGCGCCCGATGCGCTCGCCGGCCGCGACGCGCTCGCCGCGTTCGACGGCGCCTCCCGCGCGGTGGTCGCGACGCTGTGCAGCGAGGCCCGCGCGAACGGCCGGTCGGCCGAGGTCCGCGCCTGGCTGCCCGAGCGGGTCGCCTCGGTCGACGTCGCGGCGACGCCGTTCCGCACCGGCGACGCCGACCTGCTGCTGCTGCGCCTGCGCACGATCGTGCAGGACGGCCCCGACGGCGACGACGGCACCTCGCGGCTCGTGGACTTCGTCGAGCGCACGCCCGACGGCGTCGCGATCACCGACACCGGCGGGCGCGTGCTGACCGTGAACGCCGCGTTCGCGGCGCTGTGCGGGCTGCCCGACGCCGCGTCGGCCGAGGGCCTGCCGATCGACACCTGGCTCGACGCCGGCCTGCGGACCGCGCAGCCGGGCGGCGCCTCGGTCCTGGACGAGGTCCGCCGCCAGGGCTTCGTGCAGCGCGTGCGCGCGCGGCTGCGCGCCGGCGACGGCACCGGCGTGCCGGTGGAGCTGTCGGCGACGATGCTCGCCGACCAGGAGGACGCCGCGTGCATCGGCTTCTCGCTGCGCCACGCCGACGCCGACGCCGACCTGCTGCCCGACTCGTGGGCGCTGCGTGCCCGCCGAGAGACGCGCGCGCTGCTCGCGCGCGTCGGCGAGCTGCCGCTGCCCGACCTGCTGCAGCAGGCCGCGGCGCTCGCCGAGCGCCACTTCGTCGCGCGTGCGCTCGAACTCGCCGACGGCAACCCCGACCGGGCCGCGCACCTGCTCGGCCTGGAACGCGGTGCGCTCGACGCGCGCCTCGATCCGAAGGGCCCCGAACGCGGGGCCGCGATCGGGTGACGGCGGGGCCTGCCTTCGGACAGGCGGATCTGACGAACTGCGAGCGCGAGCAGATCCACCTCGCGGGGTCGATCCAGTCGCACGGCGTCCTGCTCGTCCTCGGCACGCCCGACGGCCCCGTCGAGCAGGCGAGCGCGAACGCGGGCGCGCTGCTCGGCACGGGCGCGCAGGCGCTGCTCGGCCGGCCGCTCGCCGCGCTCGGTGGCACGCTCGCCGCGGGGCTCGCTGCGGCCGCCGCCGCGATCGACGATGCCGAGCCGGTGCCGCTGCGCGCGACCACCACGTCGGGCGGACGCGAACGCGCCTTCGACGGCGTCGCGCACCGTCTGCCCGGCGGGCCGCTGGTCGTCGAGCTCGAGCCGGCCGAGGCGGGGCGCGACGGCCGGCGCGGGTCGACCGTGCCGCCCGACGGCCGGCCGCTGGTCGAGCACGTCGCCGCGGCGGTGCGCGCGTTCGGCCTCGCGTCGAGCGTCGACGTGCTCGCCGACGCCGCGGCCTCGGCCTTCCGCGACATGACCGGCTACGACCGGGTGATGGTCTACCGCTTCGACCCCGACGGGCACGGCCAGATCGTCGCCGAGGCGCGCGACGCGCGGCTCGAGTCGCTGCTCGGCCACCGCTATCCGGCGACCGACATCCCGCAGCGTGCGCGCGAGCTCTATGTGCGCAACCGCGTCCGCGTGCTGGTCGACGTCGACGATCCGCAGGCGCCGCTGCTGCCGCGACGCCGCCCCGGCGGCGACGAGCTCGACATGTCGATGTGCGGGCTGCGCAGCATGTCGCCGCTGCACCTGCAGTACCTGCGCAACATGGGCGTCACCGCGACCCTGGTGGTGTCGCTGGTCCGCGAGGGGCGGCTCTGGGGGCTGGTGGCGGCGCACCACTATTCGCCGCGCCGGCTTCGACCCGCGGTCCGCGCAGCGTCCGACCTGCTCGCCGAGGTGTTCTCGACGCGCCTCGCCGCGATCGAGCAGTACGCGTTCGCGCAGGTCGCGCTGTCGGTGCGCCGGCTCGAGCAGCGGCTCGTCGAGGCGACCGCGACCGAGGGCGACTGGCGCCACGCGCTGCTGCGCACGCCGCGCACGCTGCTGCAGCCGCTCGCCGCGAGCGGCGCGGCGCTGTTCCACGACGGCGAGATCCTGACCTGCGGCGAGGTACCGTCGACGCCCGAGCTGCGCGCGCTCTGCCGATGGGTCGACGAGCGCGGCGGCGACGGCCCGTTCGCGTCGTCGTCGGTCGCGCGCGAGGCGCCGGGGCTCGCGTCGCTGACCCCGCTGGCGAGCGGCGTGCTCGCGGTGCGGCTGTCGAACGCCCGGCCCGACTGGCTGATGTGGTTCCGCCGCGAGCAGCTGACCTCGGCGACCTGGGCCGGCGACCCGTCCAAGCCGATGGTCGCGGACGACCCGCTCGAGCTCTCGCCGCGCCGCTCGTTCGCTGCGTGGACCGAGCTCGTGCGCGGCAGCGCGCAGCCCTGGGCGCCCGCCGAGATCGCGCTCGCGCGCTCGTTCTGCGGCGCGCTCGTGGACCTGATCGTGCAGGTGGACGCGGTGCGGCTGCTGATCGCCGAGCACCAGCTCGCGCAGGTCCGCACGACCGTCGGCGACTCGCGCGAGCCGGTGCTGGTCGCCGACGCGGACGGCCGCGTGACGCTGTGCAACCTCGCGGCGCGCGCGCTGATCGGCCCGCGCGCGGATGCGCTCGCGACGCTCGACGACGTCGCGGCGCTCTTCGTGTCGCCCGAGACCGCGGCCCGGCGGCTCGACGCGCTGCGCGCCGGCCAGGCCGCGTGGCGCGGCGAGCTCGCGCTCGCGCGCGAGTGCGCGCCGCCGCTGCCGGTCGCGCTGCGCGCCGAGGCGGTGCCGGGTCGCGACGGCGAGGTGCTCGGCGTGCTGCTGATCCTCGCCGACCTGACCGATGCGAAGCGCGCGGCCGCCGCGCGCCGCCACCTCGAGGCGACGCTCGACGACGCCGCGCGCAGCGCCGCCGGTCCCGACCTGATGCCGCGCGAGCCCGACCCGGTGATCGGCGCGATCCTGAACAACGCGAGCCTCGCCGCGATGGACATGGCCGACGGCGTCGGCGGACCGGCGATCGCGCCGATGCTCGAGGACCTCGAGGCCTCGGCGCGGCGCGCGACGCGGCTCTACCGGCGCGTGCGCGAAGCGGCCGGGGACGAGGCGTCGGGCGACTGAGCCTGCGGCCGGGCGGGCGCGCCCGGCGCGTCCTGCGCTGCGTGTGTCCCGGGCCGCGGGTCACCCGCCGCGATCTCTCCGGACGGCCCGCCTTCGGCCGAGATCTCCTCGAACAGCGCGACGTGCCGCACGAACGCGTCGAGCGCCTCCTCGACGACCGCGTCGGCCTCGACGGGCGGCAGCGGCAGCGCGTCGAGCGCGGCGCGCAGCGCGCCGGCGCGCGCGGCCACCGCGTCGCGCGGACCGAACGCGTAGAAGCGGGTCGCCGTGCCCGGCGCGAGCCCGTAGGCGCGCTCGACGATCGGCGCGAGCGCCTGCCCGCCCGCGAGGTCGCCGAGGTAGCGCACGTACGCGTGCGCGACCAGCCGCACCGGCTCGCCCGCGTCGAGCGTCTGAAGCCGCGCCACGTAGCCGAGCGCGGCCCGCGGCAGCGCGGCCCGCGCATCGACGAGGCCGGCCGCGCGCAGGGCTTCGAGGTCGTGCGCGAGCGCCTCGGTGCGGCGCAGCGCCGCCGCCTCGAGCGGCGCGATCGCGGGGTGCGCGGCGTGACGCGCGAGCGCGCCCTCGAGCGCCCCGTACAGCGCGTGCAGCGCCCGCGCGAGCCGCGCGTAGCGCGCGCCCTCGAGCGCGCCGCGCAGCAGCAGCGCCATCGCGCCGGCGCGCTCGGCGCGCACGTGCATCGACCGGGTCGCGACCCTCAGGCGCACCGACAGCGGCGCCGCCGGGCCGGGTGCGCTCAAGGGAGCCGCCGCGACGCCTCGTCGATCCGCGCGCCGAGCTCCGCGTAGCTGCGGGTGACGGGGAACTGGGGGAACTGCTCGGCGATCGAGGCCGGCGGGTGGATGAAGAAGCCGGCGTCGGCGGCCGCGAGCATCGCGGTGTCGTTGTACGAGTCGCCGGCCGCGATCACGGTGTAGTTCAGCGACTTCAGCGCCTCGACCGCGGCCTTCTTCGGGTTCGGCATCCGCAGCACGTGCCGCGTCACGAAGCCGCGCTCGTCGGTCTCGAGCCGGTGGCACAGCAGCGTCGGCCGACCGAGCTGGCGCATCAGCGGGTCGGCGAACTCGTAGAAGGTGTCGGACAGGATCAGCACCTGGAAGCGCGCACGCAGCCCGTCGAGGAACTCGCGCGCCCCCGCCATCGGGCCCATGCCCTCGATGACCGCCTGGATGTCGGCGAGCTTCAGGCCGTGCCGCTCGAGCAGGTCGATGCGGAAGCGCATCAGCTTGTCGTAGTCGGGCTCGTCGCGCGTGGTGCGTGCGAGCTCGGGGATGCCGGTGCGCTTGGAGAACTCGATCCAGATCTCGGGGACCAGCACGCCCTCGAGATCGAGGCAGACGACCTGCACCGCACTCTCCCGTCGTTGCGAACCGCCGCGTCGCGCGGCGAAGCCCGCATGGTAGCCGAGCCGGGTCGGGCGGCCGCGCGGGCCGACCCGCGCGCCCCGCGGATCAGAACTTCACGGCGGGTGCGGTGCGCTCGGCGTCCGACGAGGTCGCCGCGAGCTGCTCGGCGCGCGGGAACCCGAACGCGCCGGCCACCAGGTTCGAGGGGAACTGCTCGACCTTGTCGTTGTAGCCGGTCACGTCGTCGTTGAACGCCTGGCGCGCGAACGAGATCCGGTTCTCGGTGCTGGTCAGCTCCTCGGAGAGCTGCGCCATCGTCGCGTCGGCCTTGAGTTCGGGATAGGCCTCGACGACCGCCATCAGCCGGCCGAGCGCGCCGCCGAGCAGCGCCTCGGCGCCGGCGAGTCCCTGCATCGCGCGGGCGTCGCCGGGCGCGGCCGCGGCGACGTCGCGCGCGCCCACGGCCGCCGCACGCGCCTGGATCACCGACTCGAGCGTCTCGCGCTCGTGCTTCAGGTAGCCCTTCGCGGTCTCGACGAGGTTGGGGATCAGGTCGTGCCGGCGCTTGAGCTGCACGTCGATCTGCGCGAACGCGTTGCGCCAGCGGTTGCGCAGCGCGACCAGCCGGTTGTAGGTCATCCCCACCCAGGTGGCGACGGCGACCAGCAGCAGCGACAGGATCAGGCCCATCCGACGGTTCTCCCCGCGGCCGGCGCCCCGCGGCGCCCGGCATGGGGCGGATGGTAGCGGAACGGTCCCGCCCGGGGTCGCCGCGCGGCGCGGATCGCGGACCGCCGGTCGCGAGGCGCGCGCTCGACGGGCCGCGCGTTCCGGTGCACGCTCGCTCGCGATGCCCGAGCCCACGCCCGCCGACCCCGCGCCGGCCGATCCCGCTCGCGACGCCGACCCCTCGCGTCCCGGGGCCGAGGCCACCGTCGAGCGCGAGCTGCCGCCGCTGTCGGCGGCCGAGCGCGAGAGCTTCCTCGATGCGATCGCGCGGCACCGGCGCGCGTCGTGGCGGGTGAGCGCCGCGTGCGCGGCGTGCGTCGCCGTGCTCGCGCTCGTCGTCGCGCTGCTGATGGCGCCGCTCTGGTGGGTCGCGATCGGCCTGTCGTTCGACCTCGCGAACCTCGTCGTGCCCGCGCCGGACGTGCTCGGCACGCTGTTCGGCGCGATCGACGACGTCGTCGAGGGACGCACGGCGTCGCCCGCGCGGCTCGCCTCGCTGCTCGCGATCGCGGCGGCGCCCGGCCTCCTCGCGATGGCGCTGGTGACCGTCGCGATCGCGCGGATGCTGCGCGGCTCGCCGCTGTTCGGCGCCGGTGCGCTGCGGGCGCGCGCGCTCGATCGCGCCGTCCCGGCCGAGCGTCGGCTCGGCAACGTCGTCGAGGAGATGGCGGTCGCCGCCGGGCTGCCCGCGCCGCGCGTGCTCGTCGCCGCCGGCGACGCGCCGGGCGCGGCCCTCTTCGGTCGCGGCGACGCGCACGCCACGATCTTCGTCACCGAGGGCCTGCTCGCGCGGCTCGACCGGCGAGCCATGCAGGGCGCGGCCGCGCACCTGATGGCCTCGTTCGCCGACGGCGACGCGCGGATCGGGCTGCGCGTGGCGATCGTGCTCGCGCTCTTCGGGCTGCCCGCGCGCGTCGGCTCGACGGTCTTCGAGCGCGGCGGCTGGCGCGTGCTGCCGCGGCTCGCATGGGGCGCGCTGCGCCCGGGCACCGTCACCGCGGACCGGCTGATGCGCGACCTGCTCGATCCGTTCGCGCCCGAGGACCGGCGCGGCGTCGGGGAGGCCGACCGACGCGCCGCGGCGGCGCGCGACGGCGCCGCGCGGCGCGACGGCCGGCTCGGCTGGCGCGAGTGGGCCGCGATGCCCTTCGTCGGCCCGATCGCGATGGCGGGCTTCCTCGCCGGCCTCGTCGCGACCTTCGCGCTCGGGCCGCTGCTCGCGCTCGCGTGGCGCCGTCGCCGCTACATGGCCGACGCCGCCGCGGTGCGGCTGGTCCGCGACCCCGACGCGGTCGCCGCCGCGCTCGCCGCGCTCGGCGACGGCGGTGGCCCGCCGATCGCGCCCTGGGCCGCGCACCTGGGCATCACCCGATCGCGCCGCACCGGCGGCGGGATGATCGACGGCTCGGTGGTGCCGATGGTGCCGTCGGTCGAGCGCCGGCTGAAGGCGCTGCGCCGGCTGGGCTCGACGCTCGCGCCGGTCGCGCGTGCCGCGATGCCGCTGTGGGCGATGCTCGTCGTCGCGCCGCTGACGGCGCTCGCCGGCGTGCTGATGGCCTGCGTCGTGGTGCTGCTGACCTGGGTCTCGACGATGCTGTCGATGCTGTTCACGCTGCTGCCGGGCGGCGCACTGCACGCGCTGCTGCGCTGGCTCGCGCGCTGATCGGACGGCGCCCGCGGGCCCGGTCGCAGCGCGCCGGCCGGCGCCGCCGCGTCGAGGTCCGCGCCGCCGCCCCCGCCGCTCAGCCCGCCACCGTCCGGCTCTGCTCCCGCATGAACTGCTGCACGTAGTGCGGCCCGAGGCCGCCCTTGCCGGTGGCGCCCGAGCCCTTCCAGCCGCAGAAGGTCTGGAAGCCCGGCCACGCGCCGGTGGTCGCGCCGCTCGGCCGGTTCGCGTACAGGACGCCCGCCTCGATGCGGTCGTCGAAGAGCGCCACCTCCGCGGCCTCGCGCGCGTAGACGCCCGCCGACAGCCCGAGCGGCGTGCGGTTCGCGTCGTCGATCGCATCGGCGAGCGAGGTGAACGACTGCAGCGACAGCAGCGGCACGAAGAGCTCGCGGCGGTTCACCTCGTGGTCCGCCGGCGCGTCGGCGACGATCGTCGGCGCGAGGTACGCGCCGTGCGCGGCGAGCCCGGACGCGCCCTCCCGCAGCCGCGCGCCGCCGGCGAGCACCGTGGCGCCCGCGGCCCGCGCCGCGGCGACCGCCGCCTCGAAGCGCGCGGCGCTCGCCGCGCCGACCACCGGCCCGGTGAACGTGCCGGCCTCGCGCGGATCGCCGACCGCGAGCCGCGTCGCGATCGCGACCAGCCGCTCGACGAACGCGTCGCGCACGTCGCGGTGCACGTAGACCTTCGAGCACGACGAGCACTTCTGCCCCGACAGCCCGAACGCCGAGCGTGCGACGCCCGAGGCGGCCGCGTCGAGGTCCGCGCTCGCGGTGACGAAGGCGGCGTTCTTGCCGCCGAGCTCGGCGAGCACCGGTCGCGCGAACGATCCGGCGACCGCCGCACGCATCAGCCGCATGCCGACCTCGTGCGAGCCGGTGAACGCGACGCCGTCGACGCCCGGGTGCGTGGCGAGCGCCTCGCCGGTGTCGCGGTCGCCGCAGACGAGGTTGAACACGCCCGGCGGCAGCCCCGCCTCGCGGAACAGCCGCGCGAGCGCCGGTGCGGACAGCGCCGCGCCCGGCGCGGGCTTGAGCACCACGGTGTTGCCGCCGAGCAGCGCGCCGGTCGTCATGCCGATCGCGAGCGCGAACGGATAGTTGAACGGCGCGATCACCGCGAACGTGCCGTAGGGCCGCAGCCGGTCGTGGCCGCGCTCGCCGCCCGGGCCCGGCTTCAGGTCGCGCTCGAAGCCGTGCGCCGCCTCGAGCGCGTCGCAGTAGTACTCGATCAGGTCGATCGACTCCTCGACCTCGCCCATCGCCTCGAGCCGCGACTTGCCGACCTCGAGCAGCGCGGCCATCGCGAGCGCGAGCCGGTCCCGGCGGATCGCCGCGGCGACCCGGCGCAGCAGCGCCGCCCGGGTCGCCCACGGCGTCGCGCGCCAGCCGGGCGCGGCCGCGCGCGCCGCGCCGACCGCACGGTCGACCGCCGCCGCGTCGGCGGCGACCAGCGTGCCGAGCGACAGCCGCGCATCGATCGGGCAGGGGACCGCGTAGCGCCGGCCGCCGGGGTCGGTGCCCTCGCCGACGAGGTTCGCGTGGTCGAGCCCGAGCGCGCGCGCCGCGAAGCCCGGCAGCTCGCGGTCGAGCACCGCGTGCAGCGCCGAGAAGTCGGCCGCGGCGTTCGCGTAGGTGACGCGGGGCTGCCCCGCGAGCGGATCGCTCATGTCCTGTCTCCTCCCGGCAGGCGCCGGAAACGACGCGGCGCGCGGGGCCGGCGGGTAGCCGGCCGGCGCGCGCCGGCGGGGGGCGGTGGCCGGGGCACGTCGCCCCGGCGCCTCAGCTCGCGCTCTTCGGGCGCAGCCGCGCCGCGATCTCCCCGACGATGCCGCGCCGGAACAGCATCACGACGACGACGAAGATCCCGCCCTGCACGACCAGCACCCACTCGCCGAGCCCGGCGAGGTAGTTCTGCATCGCGATGATGATGCCGGCGCCGACGACCGGCCCGAACACCGTGCCCATGCCGCCGACCAGCGTCATCAGCACCACCTCGCCCGACATCTGCCAGGTCACGTCGGTCAGCGAGGCGAGCTGGAAGACCAGCGCCTTGGTCGCGCCCGCGACGCCCGCCAGCGTCGCCGACAGCACGAACGCCATCAGCTTGTAGCGGTCGACCTGGTAGCCGAGCGAGATCGCTCGCGGCTCGTTCTCGCGGATCGCCTTGAGCACCTGCCCGAACGGCGAGTGGATGGTCCGGTAGATGATCGCGAAGCCGAGCACGAAGATCGCCAGCACCACGTAGTACATCGACAGGTCGCTCTTGGTGTCGATGATGCCGAACAGCGGCCGGCGAGGCACCGACTGGATCCCGTCCTCGCCACCGGTGAACGGCGCCTGCAGACAGAAGAAGTACACCATCTGCGACAGCGCGAGCGTCACCATCGCGAAGTAGATGCCCTGGCGGCGGATCGCGATCGCGCCGGCGATCAGGCCGAGCACCGCGGCGGTGGCGGCGCCGGCGAGGATGCCGAACTCGGGCGTCCACCCCCATACCTTGACCGCATGGGCGCTCACGTAGGCGGCCAGACCGAAGAACATCGCGTGGCCGAACGACAGCAGCCCGACGTAGCCGATCAGCAGGTTGAAGGCGCACGCGAACAGCGCGAAGCACAGCACCTTCATCAGGAAGACCGGATAGCCGCCGACGAAGGGCGCCACCGCCATCGCCGCGACGAACACCGCGAACAGCAGGAAGCCCCGATTGTGGGACTCGACCTTGGGCGCTGCGGTGACCGGACTCGCGCCGGCCGCAGGAGTGGTGACGGTTGCGTTCATTTCTGCTTCCCGAAGAGGCCCGCGGGCTTGATCATCAGCACGATCGCCATGATCACGAAGATCACGATGCTCGACGCCTCGGGGTAGAACACCTTCGTCAGGCCCTCGACGATCCCCAGGCCGAAGCCGGTGAGGATCGAGCCCATGATCGACCCCATGCCGCCGATCACGACGACGGCGAACACCACGATGATCAGGTTCGAGCCCATCAGCGGGCTCACCTGGTAGGCGGGCGCGGCGAGCACGCCGGCCAGCGCCGCGAGTGCGACGCCGAAGCCGTAGGTGAGCGTGATCATCCGCGGCACGTTGATGCCGAACGCCTGGACCAGGTCGGGCCGCTCGGTGGCCGCGCGCAGGTACGAGCCGAGCTTGGTGCGCTCGATCATGTACCAGGTCGCGAGGCAGACCACCAGCGAGAAGACGACGATGAAGCCGCGGTAGTACGGCAGGAACATGAAGCCGAGGTTCGTGCCGCCGGGGATGGGGTTGGCGAACGGCTGGCCCGAGGAGCCGAACTGCTGGCGATACAGGCCCTCGAGGATCAGCGCGAGGCCGAAGGTCAGCAGCAGCCCGTACAGGTGGTCGAGGTGGTACAGGTGCTTGAGGAACACGCGTTCGAGCACGATGCCGAACGCGCCGATCACGATCGGCACGACCAGCAGCGACACCCAGAACGGGATGCCGAACCAGGTGAGCAGCATCCAGGCGCCGAACGCGCCCATCATGTACTGGGCGCCGTGCGTGAAGTTGATGACGTTCAGCAGGCCGAAGATCACCGCCAGGCCGAGCGACAGCAGCGCGTAGAAGGCGCCGTTGATCAGGCCGAGCAGCAGCTGCCCGAAGAAGGCCTGGGGCGGGATGCCGAGCAGTTCGAACATGGGTCGGTGACTTCGGGAGATGGAGCCCCGCTCCGGTCGGAGCGGGGCGGGACGGGTTCAGCCTCGGGTCACTTCTTGAGCAGCGGGCACTCCGACTGCGCGACCTGGCGGAACGCCTCGTTGCCGGGGGTCGTCGCGCGGAGCTTGTAGTAGTCCCACGGACCCTTCGACTCGCCCGGCTTCTTCACCTCGAACAGGTGGACGTCGTGCAGCTTGCGGCCGTCGGCGCGGATCGTGCCCTTGCCGAACAGCCGGTCGTCGGTCGGCATCTCCTTCATCTTCTCGACGACCTTCACGCCGTCCGCGTCCGACTTCAGCGCTTCGACCGCCTTCAGGTAGTGCAGCACCGAGCCGTACACGCCCGCCTGGACCATCGTGGGCATCCGGCCCTTGTGCGCGGCCGCGAACTCTCGCGAGAACGCGCGCGTGCCGTCGTTCAGGTCCCAGTAGAAGGTCTCGGTCAGCAGCAGGCCCTGCGCGGTCTGCAGGCCGAGCGAGTGCACGTCGGTGACGAACACCAGCAGGCCCGCGAGCGACTGGCCGCCCTTGCCGACGCCGAACTCCGAGGCCTGCTTGATCGCGTTGATCGTGTCGCCGCCCGCGTTGGCCAGGCCGATCACCTTCGCCTTCGAGGCCTGCGCCTGCAGCAGGAACGACGAGAAGTCCTGGCCCGGGAACGGGTGGCGGACCTTGCCGACCACCTTGCCGCCGCTCGACGTCACGATCGCCTCGACGTCGCGCTCGAGCGCGTGGCCGAACGCGTAGTCGGCCGTCAGGAAGAACCAGGTGTCGCCGCCGGTCTTGACGGCGGCCTTGCCGGTGCTGTTGGCGAGCGCGACGGTGTCGTACGTCCAGTGGACGGTGTTCGGCGAGCAGGCCTTGTTGGTCAGGTCCGAGGTCGCCGCACCGGAGTTGAGCATCACCCGGTTCTTCTCGCGGACGATCTGGTTCACCGCCAGCGCGACCGACGAGGTCGGCACGTCGGCGATCGCGTCGACCTTGTCGACGTCGATCCACTGGCGGACGATGTTCGAACCGACGTCCGGCTTGTTCTGGTGGTCGGCCGCGAGGATCTCGACCTTCATGCCCTTCGCGGCGGCGCCGAAGTCCTCGACGGCCTTGCGCGCGGCCCAGACCGAGCCGGGGCCGGCGATGTCGGCATAGAGCCCCGACATGTCGTTGATCACGCCGATCTTGATGACGCCGTCGGAGTACTGGGCCGAGGCGGTGCCCGCGAGCAGCGCAAGGGCGCCCGCGATCGCGGTCTTGAGGAAGGTGGGCTTGAGAGTCATGGTCGTCTCCTGGGTGGGAAAGGGCGAGCGGCCCGGCCGTCGCGGTGCGGGTTCAGACCCCGAGGTATTCCTCGAGCTTGCCGAGGTTGGCCTTGACCTGGTCGTTCATGATCATGTCGATCACCTTGCCGTGCTCGACCACGTAGTGGCGGTCGGCGACGGTCGAGGCGAAGTGGAAGTTCTGCTCGACCAGCAGCACGGTGAAGCCGCGCTTCTTGACGGTGCGGATGATGTCGCCGATCTGCTGGACGATGACCGGCGCGAGGCCCTCGGTCGGCTCGTCGAGCAGCAGCAGCTTGGCGCCGGTGCGCAGGATCCGCGCGATCGCGAGCATCTGCTGCTCGCCGCCCGACAGCTTCGTGCCCTGGTTCTTCGCGCGTTCCTTGAGCCGCGGGAAGAGCTGGTAGACCTCGTCCATGCCCATGCCGCCGGGCTTGACCACCGGCGGCAGCTCGAGGTTCTCCTCGACCGAGAGGCTGGAGAAGATGCCGCGCTCCTCGGGGCAGTAGGCGATCCCGAGGCGGGCGATGTGGTTCGACGCGAGCGCCGTCGTTTCGGTCCCCTCGTACTTCACCGACCCCTTGCGCTTGCCGAGCACGCCCATGACCGCGCGCATCGTGGTGGTCTTGCCGGCGCCGTTGCGCCCGAGCAGCGTGACCACCTCGCCCTGCGGGACGTCGAACGACATCCCGTGCAGCACGTGGCTCTCGCCGTACCAGCCGTGCAGGTCCTTGACCTCGAGCAGACTAGGCATGGCCGGTCCCCATGTACGCCTCGATCACCTGCGGATCCTTCGACACCTTGGAATAGGGGCCCTCGGTCAGCACCTCGCCGCGGGCCAGCACGGTGATGGTGTCCGAGAGGTCGGACACCACCGACAGGTTGTGCTCGACCATCAGCACCGTGCGCTTGGCCGCCACGCGCTTGATCAGCGCCGCGATCCGGCCGATGTCCTCGTGGCCCATGCCCGAGGTCGGCTCGTCGAGCAGCATCATCTCCGGGTCGAGCGCGAGCGTCGTCGCGATCTCGAGCGCGCGCTTGCGGCCGTAGGACAGTTCGACCGCCTGCAGCCCGGCGTACTCGGCGAGGCCCACGTCCTCGAGCAGCTCCATCGCGCGCGCGTCGAGGCTGTTGAGCGAGCGCTCGCTGCGCCAGAACTGGAAGGAGTCGCCGGTCTTGCGCTGCAGCGCGATGCGGACGTTCTCGAGCACGGTGAGGTGCGGGAACGTCGCCGAGATCTGGAAGCTGCGGACCATGCCGAGCCGCGCGACGTCGGCGGGCTTCAGGCGGGTGATGTCGCGGCCGTTGTAGACGATCTTCCCGGCCGTCGGGCGCAGGAACTTGGTGATCAGGTTGAAGCAGGTGGTCTTGCCCGCGCCGTTGGGACCGATCAGCGCGTGGATCGATCCGCGGGCCACCTTCAGCGACACGCCCTTGACCGCGAAGAACCCGTTGAAGTCGATCGACAGGTCCTGCGTCTCGATGATGTGGTCGGCCGCGGCCATGATCTCCGTGTCCCCGCTGGAGGGCATCTGTCGTTGAATGTCCCGGACAGACACAACCGC
>Ga0315899_10004045_pt1 | contig 15872 bp, 14 predicted proteins | sample LakEriMetagenome_2_FD_203518 | JGI IMG/M metagenome (GOLD analysis project Ga0315899, IMG submission 203518) | Freshwater fungal communities from buoy surface, Lake Erie, Ohio, United States - Buoy 4 MA112 | ecosystem: Environmental > Aquatic > Freshwater > Lake | place: USA: Lake Erie, Ohio... | reverse complement strand
TGCCCCTGTTCCTGCGATAGCGAGTTGCCGCAGGCCGTTTTCGTTTACGGAGTCCCCTCCCCGGAGCCCCCAGCACATGCGCAGTTTGAGTTTTCTCGTGTTCGTGGCCCTGACGGTCATCTGTTGGGGAATCTACGGTCCGGTGCTGCATGAAGGCCAACATGCCATGGGTGCAGATGGCAAGCTCAGTTCGCTTCGGCCCTACATTTGCGTCGGCGCGGCTTACTTTCTCATCGCGGTCATCTTTCCAATCGCGATCCTGACGACAAAAGGGGAAAAAGGAAACTGGACCCTCGGTGGCTTCATCTGGTCGTTGGGCGCGGGGGCGATTGGGGCTCTGGGTGCATTGGGAATCATTCTGGCCTTCAAGTTTCAGGGGAAGCCTGCTTACGTCATGCCGCTGGTCTTCGGCTTTGCTCCGGTGGTCAACACGTTCTGCACGATGTTCTTCAGTCGCACCTTCAAAGAGGCCTCCGCATTGTTTTACACCGGCGTGGCGATCGTCGCGATCGGCGCCGCCGGGGTCTTGATTCTCAAGCCCAAGGAAGCGGTCAAAGACAATCATCAGGAACAGCCCGCGGCTGTGAACGCAGCAGCCGCGCCCTCCAAGAATGAACCCTCCAGCAAGTCAGACCAGCCGACTGGCAATGCCGACAACGCCCCCGCGAGCGATGCACCAGCTGCCGAGGCGACTCCAGCTGCCGAGGCGGGCAACGCTGTGAACAAGCCGGTCAGCCGCCTGCAACAGCTCGAGCAGAAAGCAGTGAACTGGCTTGCTGTTGGCTTGTCGATCGCGCTCACGGCACTCTGCTGGGGTTCCTATGGTCCGGTCCTGCACAAGGGTCAGATGAAAATGGGGCAAAGCCGTTTGCGCCCATTCCTTTGCGTCGGCCTCGCCTACTTTGTGATTGCCGTGGTCGCGGCCTTCTTCCTCCTGCAGCAGTTCCCCGAGCCGGGTGGCTGGAATACGAGCGGAGTCATCTGGTCGTTGCTGGGCGGAACCGCAGGAGCGTTTGGCGCGTTGGGGATCATTTACGCGTTCAATTTCGGCGGCAAGCCGATCTTCGTCATGCCGCTTGTCTTTGGCCTCGCGCCTGTGGTGAACACCTTTACGGAAATCACCTCCAAAGGCCTGCGGGCCGAGGTTTCGAGTGCTTTCTATCTCAGCTTGGCGGTCACGATTCTCGGAGCGGTCATGGTGCTCGTCTGCGCTCCGAAAGGCCCCGTCAAGCCGCCTGCGGCCTCACCCGAAGCAGCTCACTAGTCGATCCAAACCATCCACTTACCGCCCTCAGTCGCCCACCCCTTGGGAAGCGATACCCGGCCACTGTCAGCCACGACCGGACTGCGGGATTTAGTTTCAGGAACATCCGATGCAGAACTTTTTTGAAACGCTTGAAGTCTTTGACAACCAGTTCCCCGATCGAAATTACACGATCGAAATCCGCTGTCCCGAATTCACTTCGGTCTGCCCGAAAACAGGCCAGCCCGATTTTGGGACATTGGTCTTCACCTACGTCCCCGACCGCAAGTGCATTGAGCTAAAGAGCCTCAAGATGTACCTGCAGCGATTTCGCAACGAGGGGATTTTCTATGAGCACGTGACCAATTTCATTTTTGGAGATTTTGTTCGCGCGGTGCAGCCCCGCAGCGCCACGCTGGAAGCCGTTTTCACCCCCCGCGGCGGGATTTCCTCGCGGATCGTCGTCTCAACCGACAAGTAGGATCGAGTTCACCTCCAGACTGCAGGCCATTGCCCGCTTTTCCCACCCCTCCTGCGGAGCCTCCGATGAGCGATGTCGTGCTGACCGGTTTTTGCGATGAGGTTTGTGCCGACAAGAATCTGGAGCGGCAATTTGCGGTGGCCTCAGCCCTCGGTCTGGAGTGGATCTCGCTCCGGTTTTTTGACCTCGGCCAGGGGATCAAGAACATCCTCGCTGCCACCGATTCGGATCTCCAGCGAATCGACGAGTTGCTGACCAGTTACGGCCTCCGCGTCTCCTCGATCGGGTCCCCGCTGGGCAAGGTCAAGTTACTGGATGTCGACGACGGCACCTCCAATCAGTATCGGCCATTTTCCGACTACCTCGCCGGTGAGGTCAATCGAATCAGCCAAATTGCGAAGGTTCTGCAGGCTCCGCTGGTGAGAGGATTTTCCTTCTATCACCCGCGCGGCTCGAATCCCTCGCTTCATCTGGCCGAAGCGGCCGCGCGGTTGCGGGAACTCGCTGCTCGTTGCGCTCAAGATAGCCTGGTCTTTGGGCTGGAAGTCGAAGCCAACCTGATTGGTCAGACGGGAGACCTGGTCCGCGAGTTGGTCGAGCTGGCGGCAGCTCCCAATCTGGTTTCGATCTTCGACGGAGCGAACCTCGTCGTTCAGGGACTGAGTGCATCCGAGGTCTGGCGGCAGTACCTGGCGCTGCGTGGCACCTTGGGCTGGGTACACGTCAAGGATTACCTGCCGCCAACGGCTGGGACGGGAAATCCTGGCTCATCCGGCAACCAGCATCTTGACGAGGAGAGCCTCGACGCCTTTGTCCCGGCAGGACTTGGCGACGCAGCCTACCGACAGGTGCTGCCCGACTTGAAGCGGGAACTCCCGGCGATTCGCGACAGGTTACAAAAAGCCGGCTGGAGTCAGCCGCTCGTGTTTCTCGACCTCGAACCCCACCTGCGGCGCGGCGGACAATTCGGCGGGTTCAGCGGTCCCGATGGTTTTGGCGTCGCCCTGAGGTATCTTTGCCGACTCCTCGATCAAACGGGCGTGAGTTATCGCCTCAGGGATTGGCCGTTGACCCGGTGAGCGGCTACGGTTCCGTCAGCCGGATGCTGCCCCCAAAAAACCAGCCGGCCGCGCTCCGAATCCGAAGCACGGCCGAATGAAATTGCTGCTGGATGAAAAGTTGGTCAGGCAGGCTGTGGGTCAGTGATCTGACCTGACCGGTGATTGCAGGATCGCTCAGCGGAGGGTTACTTCTCCAAACCACCGCGCGATTTATGGAAGCGGTAACCGAACACGCCGCCGATGACCAGTGCCGCCAGGGCGCTGGCGCCCCAGTGATCGCCCAGTAAACCTCCCCACAAGTACAGGGGAATCGCAGCAACCAAGCTCGACACCGCAAGGAATCCGCTGGTCTTGCATTGCTTGCGCTGTTTTTTCTGCTCGAAACTGTTCAGTGCCCCGCGAGCGGAAGCATTGGCAAGTTTGCGGAAGGCACGCAGGTCAGCCTCCCGTTCAGGCGCCAGCTTTTTGGGAATGTACTGGGCTTCGGTCCAAGGGGCCTCCTCTTCAGCGGCCGACTCGGAGTGCCCCTCGGAAGGCTCGGCGGCTGACGAATGGGACGAGACGGGAGCAGCGGGAGGGGGCGCACTTGGTGTACCTCCCGCCGGCGCTTGCCCGGTCCGCTTCAGCAACTGGCTCATGTAACTGGAAATCTCTTCGTCGGATTCATTCCGCTCGGAAGCCTTGGTTGCCGCAATCGGTGGAACCGGTGCGGGAGGGGGAGGGGGAGTAGGCGCAGGACGCAAGGCTGGAACCGCGGTGGGCGCGACCTCATCCAGCATGGCTTGATCGAGGAAACGTGCCGTAGAGAGACCGACTGTATAACCGCCGGACTTGCCGGACGGAGAAGAGCTTGACGACATGGGACACACCTGTAAATCGAATCTTGTTTGGTCAGTTAGGTTGAATCAACAGTTTTGCGTAAAGCCTGGAGCTCAAAACACTCCTGAGTTCTTGAATTTGGAGGAGACCAGAATCAACTCCTCTTTCAGGGACAGAATTGCCTCGAGATTCTCGGGTGCAATCGACTCCAGAGGGTTAACGTCTTCCACCTGTTCACTAGCATGCCCTCGCGACGGGCTCGGAGCGCTGTTTGGATTCTGCCGGGCCGGACTCTCCAGGTTCGAAGGAATCGGCGAGTGCCCGGACAGGCTCTCCGGCGCGCCTTTAACTTCGGCATCGTTCACTTCGGCATCCGGTACAGGCAGTACCGGCTGGACGTCGGCACCGTCTTCGACTTGTTCCCGCGACCCGTACGCCCCGGAGGCGATTGGGAACGCTCCCGCTTCGGCCGGAAGTCCCGCGCTGAGGGCCGCCGCATATCTCAGGCTGTCCCCCGCCGAATGGCTGTCCCCCGCCGAAGTGAATACCACTTCCGCCGCGGAAATATGGTGGATATCGGCTCGATCGGCCGCTACCAAAGGACGGTTTGTGCGACTCTGCGACAAGTTCTGCGACAAGTTTTGGGGCAGGTTTTGGGGCTCGGCGGCGGCTGGAGTGGCCGGGTTTGGCCTGACCTCCATCCGACAGACGTCAAAGCCTAACAGTTGTTCGCGTGTATTGGTTGGCGAATCCTGAATCGGCCTTCGGAACTCGTCCGCATCGCTGGCGTCATCGCCGCTTTCCAGTCGTGCGAGAATTGCATTCAGGTCAGCTGCTTCAGGAATTTCAGCAAGTCGTGCCATGGTATTAAAACTCATCTCTATATTGTCGAACGTGGGTTCAATCCCCTGCTCACAGTCCTCGTTCTCAGAGACCACCGGCGGAACAGACGCGAGGGCTGTCGCTTGCGGTTCGATTGGCGAATCAGCGACCGGTTGCTCTGAACTGAGCTTGCCCGATTCCGACTCTGGGACAGTGACAGACTGGGATAGACGACCCTGGTAACTCACCAAGGCTTGAAATCCCTCCTCCATTTCAATCACGGCCAGGTCGAGAAACTGCTTGAGCGAATCGCGCAGATTTTCCGGAGCCTGTTCACAGTGACCGGCCAAAATCCGAACCCGCTTGAGCAGTCGCTCAAAGCGACAGCTCAAGTCAGCCAACCGGGCGACGTCTTGACCGAGTTGGTCTGCGCCGTCAAGGCTGGAGGCCCGAGATTGAGACGAGATGGCACCGCGTTTCATGATTCTGATTGGCGGAAGGTAGAGACGAGACGAATCCTCAACATCGCTGTCGAGGCTGTGGAAACCTAGGTTTGTCCCTGCGATTGGTCAAACAGACGTCAAGGGGATGCTGCATTTCCCAATGCATTGCTCGTAGTTGGAGCGGTCGCACCAGCTGTACCGTCTGTGCCTTCTGGTTGGGGCGGGGAGAGCTGCAAGTCGAGTCTCGCGGAGGCAATCCACTTTTGTCCGGCCCTGAGAAGAGGAGCGGGAAAATTCCGTTCGCTCGCGCAACTCAACCTATAGTTTCAGCGACCAGCCAATTTGCCGCACGATCTCGCCAAAGCTCAGTTCTTTCTGTTGCTGCTTGCGGGCTGGGTGAACATTCCGAGTTCCCATCAGCCTCAAGGACCCAAGTCATGGGAAGAAAAGACACGTTGAACGAAATGAAAGCAGTTCTGTTGCAACGCCGCGAAGCACTCCGCCAAGCCCTCGCTGGCGACGACAGCCTGCTGCGTCAGATGAATCAGGACTCCGTCGGCGATGTAATCGACTTCGCCAGCGACTCAGCCTTTGGTGAGCTCAGCTCGCAACTTGCCGAAGTCGCTTCTCGCGAATTGCTGAACGTTGAAGTTGCCCTGCAACTTTTGGCTCAGGGGCGATATGGAGTTTGCGAAGGCTGCAACCAAAGCATCCCCGTCGCCCGACTTCAGGCACTGCCCTATGCCACGACCTGCATCAATTGCCAGCGACAGAACGAATCCTCTGGCAACTCCCGCTCGCACGATTGGGGCCGCCTCATCGACCGCTCCGACGATTATCGGTTGACCGATCTGGACTTCAATATTTCCTGACCGGCAAAGTCTACCAGCCAAAATCGTCAAAACCGTCTCGAACCGACTCTGCGGGACTCGTTAACGTCTTGTTTCGCGGCTAGTCTGATAGAAGTTGGTTCTTCGAATCCCCTCGAACTGCGACCCACAGCATGAACTTCTCACTCCCCAACCCACTGCCTCTCAGCTTGCCGACCCGACACCTCATTTCCCGCCTTCGTGTTTCCCTCCTTGGTCGCACTGCCCTGCTCTGCTGTGGAATGCTGCTTGGCATTCCCGGCGACAGTGGGAACTCACTCTTTGCCCAAGGTGACACGGCGCGGGTCACTCCCGCCTCGGAGACATCAGGCCGCTTCAGCTTGGGGGAACTCCCGGGAGTTGAATTCCGGGGGGCCGGGCACTCGCCCCGCGAGTTCGGGATGCTCAGGCTGCTGGTGAAATCGGCCAGTCCCGCGGTAGCTCATATCGAGGCCAAGAAAACGCGGACGCGCAACAATGACAACAGCTACTCGGCGCGGGCGGCCGTGATTGAAGAAGCCGGCTCTGGAGTCGTGATCCGCTATCGCAATCGGAATTTCGTGGTCACCAATTACCACGTGATTGAGGGCGCCGAGCTGGAGAACATCCAAATCGTGATCGATGATTATGCCTTCCGGGCAACGGATGTCCGGCACGACAAGGACTCCGATGTCTCCGTCCTGCTGATGGAGTCTGACAAACTCTCGCCCGCGCGGTTGGGAGACAGTGACCATGTGGAAATCGGCGACAACGTCGTCGCGATTGGCAGCCCCTTTGGTTTGAGTCACTCGGTCAGCCAGGGAATCATCAGCGCCAAGTTTCGGCACGATCTGGAACTTGGTCCGCAGGGCGTCAAGTATCAAGACTTTTTTCAAACGGATGCATCGATCAACCCGGGAAACAGTGGTGGTCCACTGTTCAATCTCGACGGGGAAGTGATCGGCATGAACACGGCGATTGCCAGCAACTCCGGCGGCAGTGATGGGATTGGATTTGCCATCCCGATCAACATGGTGATGCGGATCGTCACTGACCTGGTCGATGTCGGCTACGTCAAACGCGGCTTCCTGGGCGTCTCAATGGACGGCAGCTTCTCTCCCCGGAAAGCCCTGGAAATGGGCTTCAATCGCGGCCATGGCGCCCTGATTTCAGCCGTCACACCCGGCGGCCCCGCAGACGCCGCCGGAATCAAAGAGAACGACTTGGTGATCGAATTCAATGGCCGCAAAGTGCTGGACGACTCCCACCTGGTGACTCAAGTCAGCCTCGCCCGCCTGGGAGATAAAGTCCCCGTCAAACTGCTGCGAAAAAGCGAGGAAGTCATTGTCTCGGTCGAAATTCGGGAAAAGAGCGAGTAACGGCCGCTTCGCCCGTGGCTCAGCCGAGCCCCCCGCTTGCTCAGCCCCCAAGCTTGAGTAGGGGTTTCACGCTGACGGGCGGAAACAGATACGCCGCTGCAAACCTCGGCGACGAGCAAGTGTGAAACACAGAAGTACAGCAGGCCGCGTCAGCCAAATCCGCGTCCATCGGGGCTGCTTGTTAAATGGTTATTTCGGCAGGCTCCGACGGTTCATCCCCCAGCGGTTCGGAGCCACCACTCTTACCAGCTAAAAACTGGTGGCTCGTCCCGAGACGTGGAGCTGGTCGAGCAGATATTGCCGGGCAGCATCCACTCGCAAGCTCACAGCCACTTCGAGATTGGACCGCCACTCTTGCGGCACCCGTCGGTCAAACACCGTCATCCCTCGGGTCAGCTCGCCTTCGGTCTCAACGTCCGCAGCCATGTCCTCGAATTGAAACAGCTCCGGCTCGCAGACGGCCAAAGCGCCGACCGCATCATTGAGCGTGATGGTCTCGTGCCCCAGTTGCTGGCGATAAGCGCGAAAAGCAAAGGGGAGAACCTGCCGCAGGAATAGGCCGCTGCGAGTCGACTCACCCGGCAGCTCATTCAACATCTCCAGTCCAAAGGAAACCTGGCGGGTGACATCCAGCGGAACGAGGGTTCGCGTCAGTTTGGAGCGCAGCACCGAGCGGGCGCTGTCGGGGTCAAAATAAAAATTGAACTCGGCCGTAGGGGTGACGTTGCCGATCCCCTGAAAACTCCCCCCGACCATTATCACCCGGTCAACCATCGTCTCGATCGCCGGGTCGCGTTGAATCGCCCGGGCGACGTTGGTCAGCGGTCCCAAACAGAGAATTGAAACCTCGCCCGGCGATTTCCGGACCAGGTCGATCATCAGCTTTTCCGAGGAGGGCAAGTGTTGCTTGGACGGAAACTCGAAGTGAGTGTTCCCCAACCCGTCCTCGCCATACAAATGCCGGCCGGTAATCGGCGGGGCTCCGGCCGCAGACTGAGCCAGCCCCAGGCGCGGATGACGGGCCGGATCGAGCTCGGCGATAATGGCCTGCAGATTGTGGTTGGCCTGCTCGGCTGTCACACAGCCTTCCACTGCCGTCAGCCCCAGCAGCTCAATGCGGCTGTCGAATAGCAGCATGCACAGGGCGACGGCATCGTCCGTTCCCATATCTCCGTCAACGATCAGCTTTCGCGTCATGCCTGCTCCATTCCTGAATCTTCAAACAACCGGACATTTTACGTGAGCTCAAGGGCCGCCTCAACAAAAAAGCGGCCACATTGACGCGACAAATGGCTCGCCCCGTCCACTTGGTCCCATCTGGTAAAAGAAGCGGATTGGAGCGGAGATTTCGGCTCGGGAGCAAATTGCAGCTTCCGCAAATCGCCTCCGAATGCTAAGTTGGAAACCTTGGAGCTCGGGTCCATTCAGCCCTGTCATTCGCGGATTCGGCACGTCTTGCTGGAATTTGGTTCCGAAAACAGGGGCCGTGCAATAAATCGACGCCACCCATTAAATCGACGCCACTCATTGTTTTTCTGGAGAATGACCAGTCATGGCCAAACCTCATCGCGAAATCAAGAAAGCCAACCACGGCAAGCGCCCCGCCAATAGCAAGGCCAAGCGGCTGAAGCGGAAAAACATCCGCACCCCGTAGTCCGCTGCGGCTGAGTAGCCCGTTGCGGCTGAGTAGTCCGCTGCGGCTGACTGTTGCTGCACGCTGCTGTCTTCAGGACAGACCTTCCGGGGCAACACCTGAAACCTGGCTGGCACCGAAACTACCTGGCGGGCAGTCACGCTCGGTGGGCAGTCACACTCGGTGGGCAGTCACACTCGGTGGGCAGTCACACTCGGTGGGCAGTCACACTCGGTGGGCAGTCACACTCGGTGGGCAGTCACCATCTCCGCAAACCGGCACTTGAAAATCGACGCCTCGGCAGTCGATTTTTTTGTTGCTGGATCCTGCCCTGCACCAAGCTGGACCAACCTTCGAGGAGCACCGCATATGGGTCGTCGCGCATTGCCACGCCTCAAACCGGATGTCGACTTCACTCCGCTGTTTCGCGACTTGAGCGACACCTCGCAACCGGTGACGCTCGCCAATTTGTTTCCTCAGGACGGCCCCCTGCACCTCGAAGTGGGCAGCGGCAAAGGCCATTTCCTCGTCACTGAATCGGGATTTCGCCCTCACGATCATTTTTTGGGGATCGAAATTGCCAAGAAATATGCCAAGTTCGCCGCTTACCGCTGCGGCCAACAGGGTCGGACCAATGTTCGCGTGTTAGCTGGCGATGCGGTCAAGTTCGTACGGGAATCAGTCCCCGATGCGGCTGTCGATTCGGTTCACGTTTATTTTCCCGACCCTTGGTGGAAAGCGCGGCACCGCAAGCGGCGGGTCGTGCGGCAGGAACTGGTTGAGGCAATCGAACGCGTCCTCAAACCTCTGGGACGGCTGCATTTCTGGACCGACGTCGAGGAGTATTTCCAGAGTGGTTGCGAGACCATCCTCGCGCACTCCCGACTCCGCGGCCCGCTTCCAGTCGAGCTTCCCCAGCAGCCAGACGAATCTTTCAAGACGCACTTTGAGCGCCGCACCCGCTTGCACGGCCTGCCAGTTTATCGGGCCGAGTTTGAAAAGTCGGACAGCTGACGCTCCCCTGCGAAGAACTCAGCGCCGCGCCAACCGCTTGAGAATCTCCACCCCTCGCTGCAAGGTCCGTTCATCGGCCGCATAGGAGATGCGGAAGTGAGAATCTCGTTCGCTGAAAACGGTTCCCGGGATTACCAGCAGGCTCTCGGCCAGAGCGGCTTGGAAAAACTCTTCGCCCGTGCCCCAGGGGAGTTTGGGAAAAAGGTAAAAGGCTCCGCCCGGATGCGGGATTTCGTAATCCCGTTGCAGTTCAGCCAACAGAAAGTCGCGGCGGCGACGGTACTCATTGACCAGAGGCTGGATGTCCACATCCATCGCGGCGATGCTGCCCCATTGGACGGGCTGCGGCGCGTTGACGAAAGTCAATTGCTGCAATTGAGCCAAGGCGTCGATGACTTCTGCCGGACCATGCACATAAGCCGAACGCAGTCCGGTCATCGCATAGGGTTTGGAAAAACCATCGACCACCACGGTCTGCGGATTGAACTCAGCCGGTGAGCAATGCGGTTCATCGAAGCTGAAGCGGCTGTAGATTTCATCCGAGACCAGACAAAGCTTGTGCTCGGCCGCCAGTTCGGCAATCTGCCGCAACTCCTCCCGCGAATAGCAGACGCCGGTCGGGTTGCCGGGGCTATTGAGCAGGATCATTTTGGTACGCGGTGTGATCGCTGCGGCTACCTTTTCGATTGGCAGGCGAAAATCCGGATAGGTGGAGATCGGTACCGGCTTGCCCCCCGCCAAGGCAACCGCACCGGGGTACATCACAAAATAAGGGTCAAAATAAATCACCTCTTCGCCGGGGTTAACCAATCCCAACGAGGCCAGCGTCAAGCCACCGCTGGTTCCTGAACAGACCATCACTTTGCGGTCAGCCTGGCCGAACTGCCGATCAATCTCCGCCTGCAATTTATCCCGCAGGGGAGGAATCCCCTCGGTCAGGGTGTAGCCGTTTCGGTCCGCCTCGATCGCTTCGATCATCGCCCGCTTGACTGCGGCCGGGACCGGGAAATCAGGCTGGCCGATCGAGAGATTGACCGGGTCCTTGACTTGCCGCGCCAATTGAAACATCCGCCGAATTCCGCTGCTGTCAAATTTGGCAGACCGTTCGGCAATCCACTCCCGCGTCACGCGCATTCTCCTCAACACCGGCAAAGTCCCCATCATGCCCCGAAATTGCGGGTTTGAACAGCCAGCCCGCTTTTCGCCCCACGGCGGCATGCATTTGTCCCCGACGCCCGGCCTGTCTGACCTCTCCCCTGAAAGTTAAGATCTGAAGCTGTAGCGAGGGGCGTTCCGCCTCGGCCGACGGGAACAAGCCCGTTGGTCTGGTGGCTTCAACTGGTGGGGACTCATGAGCGAACTGTTTCACGAATGCGGCGTCGCCGCCATTTACCATTTGCCCAGCGACCAGCCAAGTTCACTGCTCCCGCTGCCCGACCCTTGCCAAGCGACCCGGCTGATGCCGCGGATGCTGCAGGATATGCAGAATCGCGGGCAACTATCCGCGGGCATGTCGCGGTTTCATCCCCGTCCGGAAAATGGGCAAGTGATCGACACCTTCCGCGACCTCGGCTCGGTCCAGGAGGTCTTTCGCCTCTCGCACTCGGGCAAAGCCGAAAGCCTGATGCAGGACTATGCCGGGTCAGCGGCGATTGGCCACGTGCGTTACGCCACCTGCGGCAAAAATGATCGCAGTTACGCCCAGCCGTTTGAGAACCACCACTTTCACAAGCGACTCTGGTTCAGCTTTGCCTTCAACGGGCAACTGGCCAACTATCAGCAACTGGCCGGTGAACTTCTGGCCGATGGCCAGCACCACCTCGTCCGCCGCACTGACACCGAAGTGCTCCTGCACGAGATTTCCCGCGTCCTTCAAGCCAACCCCGAAATTCCACTCGAAGAATTGATGCGGTCCATTTCCCGCCGCTTGGACGGCGCCTATTCGATCGCCTTGATTAACGCCAATGGCGAGATGCTGCTGGCGCGCGACCCACAGGGAATCAAGCCGCTCTGCTACGCAGTCCAGGGTCCCTTGTTTGCCGCGGCCAGTGAAAGCGTTGCCCTGGTCAACCTCGGTTTCCACCGTAACGAGATTGAATCACTCGCTCCCGGGCATGCGATCGTGATTCGCGATGGCAAAATCAAAATCAGCCAATACGCCGAACAACCGAGTCGGGCTCATTGCTTTTTTGAATGGATCTATTTCGCCAACGTCGCCAGCTCGCTCGACAATCGCAGCGTCTACCTGGCCCGCACAGCCTTGGGCAAGGAACTGGCCCAACTGGAGCGAGAGGACCCGCTTCTGGAAATCGATGCCAATACCATCGTGGTCCCGGTGCCTGACACCAGCAAAGCCGCGGCTGATTCCATGGCCTACAACCTCGGCGTTCCCTCGTTTGAAGGGTTGATTCGCAATCGATACAGCGGTCGGACATTCATCGAATCGTCGCAGACAACCCGCGCCGAAAAGGCCCGGGCCAAGTACACGCCGCTGCGCGAGATTCTCGAGGACAAGAAGGTCATCCTCGTCGAGGATTCGATTGTCCGCTCAACGACGATGAAAGCTCTCCTGGAACGAATTCGCGTCGAGGGCGGGGCCAAGGAGATTCACGTCCGCGTCGCCTGCCCTCCAATTATCGCTCCCTGCTTTTACGGAATCGACATGTCATCGGTGCAGCAACTCTTTGCACCCAAGTTCCTCGGCAATCAAACTGAATTGACGCCGGAGATTCAGCGGCGAATGGCGACCGAACTGCAAGCCGATTCGCTGCGCTACCTTCCCGTGGAAGCAATTGCCAGATCGATCGGCTACGCATCCTCCGACCTGTGCCAAGCGTGCATCTCAGGCAAGTATCCAACCCCGGCCGGAGAACGGCTCTACCAACTCGACCTTGCCGCGGCCCGCAATGGCCAATCAGGCAACTTCGATGGCCGCGCCTACGAAATCGCCGACGACACGGGCGTCCGCGGCTGAGCCTCAACAATTGCACCGGCTGCGCAGCCGTAGTCGTTTCCGCGCGATTTTTGAAACCCGAGTTTTAGAATCCGGTGTAGGGCTGGACCGGAGCGCCCCGGTTAGACTGCGGATAGTACTGATTCTGTTCAGCCTCTGGCATCGGCCGCTCAAAACCGAGTGGACGTCCGCTGATCACCGGAGGTCCCAAATCGTTATTCGGGTAGGGATCGAACAGCACGGCGCGACTTCTCTGGTCGCCAATCGTGCCCGGAGAGCCCCAATTCGGTTTCAGGTAACAACCGGTCTGAAGCCAACAGAAAACCGCTACTGTCAGACCAAGCTGAACGCTCCGCCTGAATCTCGTAGTAGTTCGTGGCATGACCGGGACTCTCAATAACTGCGGGGATGGAGAAACGACTCTCGTCGCGCGGACTGTAGCTAAAGCCACCACTGAGCCGCAAGCCCAGCCTTCCCCCACGCTGCTAGCGTTGGCGACTCTTCCAGTCCGGGTGACTCATTGCTGCAGCTGCTCAGGTCCACCTGCTCAAGGAATCTGAATTTCCAGCAGTTCGGCAGTTCCCTCCGGCCGAAAACTGCCAGCCGCGGCGGCTGCCGGCACGAGCAGCGTCGCCCCCCGCTCCAGCCACTCCCCTGCCCCTTCCATCTGCACTCTTCCGCGTGTGACCGCCAGCAGGTGCAGGCGGGAATCGCCACCGCAGGCAAACGGCCGACTTCCCCGCCGCCGGCTGAGTCGAAAATAGGGGCACTCGACGAGCAGTTCCTCCGACGCGGTCACCGCCGAGACCATGGGTTCAACCGGTCCCGCCTCAAAGTCACTGACTGCCAACGCCTCGGGAATGTGCAGTGCCCTGGGCCGTCCATCGGGCCCCAACCTTCCCCAATCGTCGATTCGAAAGGTCGTATCGCTCGCCTGCTGAATCTCAGCCACCAGCAACCCCGCCCCGATGGCGTGAATGGTCCCGGCGGGAATGAACACACATTGACCTGCTTCCGCCGGAAACGAATGAAGCAGCGGGGCGACTGCTCGCTGCTCGACCGCAGCCGCAAATTGTGCTCGGGTCACGCCTCGTTTCAGCCCCGCGTAGATTTTCGATCCGGGTGCGGCGTCGAGAATGTACCAAGCCTCAGTCTTTCCCAAATCAGGCGGCAACTGCCGGGCTGCGGCAATATCGTTGGGGTGCACTTGGACGGACAAATCCTGCGCCGCATCGAGGAACTTGAACAGCAAGGGAAAACGACCCCGCAATTGACTCGGCATTGCCGGGTCCTGAATTCGCTGCCAAACGCGCTCTCCCACCAATCGTCCCTGCCAAAGCTGCATCAGTTCCGCAAGTGTCTTTCCGGCAGCTGGCCCCTGATAGACAACGCTCTGGCCATTATGGTGATCGACCACTTCCCAGCTTTCAGCCCAGACTCCCGGCCCTGTCGGCTTGCCCAAGACACTCTGCAGGCGAGTTCCCCCCCAGAGGTAATCGCGAAACAACGGCTTAAACCGAAGCGGATAGGGCTCAATCATCTGACAGCTCGCAGGACCGGAACAATCAACACGCCAAGTTCTGCATTGTCGAAACATGCGCGGCGTTTGACCAGCCGAGATAAATGGCCTTGCCACGACTTGTCCCGGTTCTTGCCAGCCGCTGCGGTCGCGTGATAGTATCGATGAGTTGGTGGTCGGGCTCGCAGCCGAGGTGCGGGAATAAACACCGACGCTCGCATTCTTTACCCTGTGCCGTTCTTCCCCCATTGGCTGATGTCCACCCGCCCCTCATCCGAAGATCTGTTCGAGAGTTCCCGGATGTCGTTTGGCGAGCATCTGGAGGAACTCCGCAAGGTGCTGGTCAAATCGCTGATCGGAATTGCGTTGGGCACGGTCATCGGCTTGATGTTTTCCGACCAGGTCGTCAAGGTTCTCAAGGCGCCCCTCGACCGGGCACTCGCCAAGTTCCAACAGGAGCAGGACACCCAGCGGCTCAAGGGAACCGCTGGCTGGATGTCCCCCGATTTGGCACCGTGGCTGGAGGAAGAACGACAAACCCCCGAGACCGTTTACGTTGACCCGGGGCAATTGGTCGCCGCCCTTCGCAACGTCCAGCCCGACTTCCTGACCGGTGTTGAAATCAGCGCGTACAAGTTCACGCCGCGAAATCTCCGTCCGGGAAAAGCGGGTGACATCTGCCGAAAATTATTGAGTGTCGAGCAGCAACGGGACGCCGCTCCAGCCAAACTGCAGGTTCTCTGGGATCTGCTCAACGATTCCGAAAGAGAAACCGTCCGGCGTCTGGGCAACATCGCGCCGGAGGAAAGAGCCGGTGAGGATGAGCTCGCCTCGATTTTCAACCGTTTGCTGAGTCTCAAGGAGTTGAATCAGTCTGAAGCCTACGCTGATCTGCTCGCGCCCCCCTCGTCGACAGCCAAGCTGCTGCTTGGTTCGACCGAAGAGAATCCGCTCCGGCAAATGGCCGACGCGCTGGCGAAGAACTTCGATGACGACGCCAACCGCCGGCTGAATCGGGCGCTCCTCGCTTTTGTTTTCCCCAATGAGCTTCAACCACTCAAAGCCGAGCTTGTTCCGCTGCAGACTTGGCGGCAGGTCAATACCCAACCACAGGCCTTGTCGGTAATCGAACCGTTCATGATCTGGATGAAAGCGGGGATCATCTTTGGGATCGTACTGGCGAGTCCCTATGTTTTTCTGCAACTCTGGTCGTTCGTGGCCGCCGGACTTTATCCCCATGAAAAGGGCCATGTCTACATTTACCTCCCGATCAGTCTGGGGCTGTTTTTCGCGGGGATTCTCCTGGCTTACTTTTTCGTGTTCGACCCGGTGCTGCAATTCCTCTTCTCCTTCAACGCCCGGCTCGGAATCTCCCCCGAGACGCGAATCAACGACTGGCTTGGCTTCTTCATGTTTCTGCCACTCGGTTTCGGGATCGCCTTCCAATTGCCGCTGGTGATGCTGCTGCTGAATCGTCTGGGAGTGATTTCGGTCGAGATGTATCTCTCCAAATGGCGGATCGCGATCATAATTATTTTCGTTGTCGCGATGGTGCTCACGCCGGCGGACCCGATCAGCATGCTGCTGATGGCATTCCCGCTGACGGGACTCTACTTCGTGGGAATCGCGCTGTGCCAATGGATGCCGGGACGGCGGA
>Ga0315899_10004042_pt1 | contig 15876 bp, 7 predicted proteins | sample LakEriMetagenome_2_FD_203518 | JGI IMG/M metagenome (GOLD analysis project Ga0315899, IMG submission 203518) | Freshwater fungal communities from buoy surface, Lake Erie, Ohio, United States - Buoy 4 MA112 | ecosystem: Environmental > Aquatic > Freshwater > Lake | place: USA: Lake Erie, Ohio... | reverse complement strand
GGTAATTTATTTCTGAAATGGTTAGATTGGAATTCGTTGGAGAACCTGAAAATACTGCATTGAAATAGTCATCGGTTGCAATATTAACTGCAACTGATTCTTGATTTAATACATTGGCAGGAAGATTAATGTTGTTTTCCCAATGATCAAAGGTGTATCCAGGATTTGCAACAGCGGTAATTTTAACCGGATTCCCATTGAAATAAACACCGGTCCACGGTAGTGAATCTGGAACGATGCTGCTGATTTTAATGTAGCCCGCGCCTGCTGGAATGGTATTCAATGTAACATTGACCTTATTTTGTAAGTTGTAATAACTCAACATTTGGTTCCGTACCGCAGTGTTCCTATTATTAAATTGACCTAAAATAACATCTCTATTGTAGGTATATGTATTCATTCCTCCAGGTACATCCCCTGTCCAAAGCGCAAAATGACGCGGCATTTCGGGGAGTAGCTCTTCATACATTTGATTAATAATAGGTGTGTATGTATTTTGATGAAGCGTTGTGTTCATTAAATCCGCATACCGATTGATGAAGTAATTTCTATAGGTACTATCCTGCATTAAGTTGCTGTGAATGTCATAATATGTGTTTGGTTGGATAGCATATTGAAACCAATCAAACATGTTGGCATTATAATCAGTCCAACCCCCAAGACCCCATTCCACATCTTGTAAGAAAAAGCGCCATTTATTGTCAGTGGTTCTTGTTCTAGCAATTTTTACGTTGTTATAAACCCAATCGGTATTTGCATACCACAATTCAGCGGCAATGTAGTCTGTATAGTTTTTCAGGTCTAAGCGTTTATCGCATTGACTTAAGTAGGCAGGATTGGTTTTGTCCGCAGTTGTAATGAAATTGACCATATTAAAGAACGAACTATCCGAACCTTTTACGGTGCGCAGTACGCTCCCATACCAATAACTTACAGAAAGTAGGTCGAGGCTGTCTACGTGATTTCCGTAATTCTCGTTGAAATAGGTCTCATTTGCTTTTTCTCGCAGTTCGTAAACTCCGAAGAATTGACCATTTAAAAATACATTAGCTGGGCGATACGCTTGAGAATTGGCATATGATTTCCGCATTACACGCATGAAGGTAGCATCCCGTTGATGGTATTGATTCCAAAAATTACTTCCATTTCGAATGTAAATTGCCTGAATATCATTTACATAGGGTTTTTCTGGAAAGAGCTGATAATGTATATTCTCTCCGGTGCCAAAGGTGGTATTGGCTGGCTCTACCGTAACACTGTGTTGTGGGTTAGACCGGCTTCCTCCGGCGCCACCATCAGGCTTCACAGAGGCTTTACTCTCAAATTGTTTAATCCCATCTGGAGTGAAATATTCTATTTCACACGGTCTTTTCCAATCTGTCCACCAATTGTCGAAAATTCCATTCGGTCCATACAAATCATCATCATCGATGGTTAATGAAACAATCGGAATGGTTGAATTCTCATTGATTAAATACGTTTCAGCTTGGATGGGACTTTCAATTCGATTCGTTCCATTAGGAAAACAACGAACCTTTAGGACAGCGCTCGAATTAATAGCGATTGGACCACTAACAAGGGTAGAAGTAGCGTCCGGATCTTGTCCATTCAAGGTGTAGCGAAGAATTCCGTTTTGTGTAGATTGATTAATTGCATTTACTGTTATGGCATTTGGGAACATTCCACCAACAACATCGAGGGTTGGTTGCTCTTCATACCCAATATAAGATGCCGCTAAATTATTTGAGGCGTTCGGAGTAGGTGTTGGAAAAATAAACCACGAGTTCGTACCGTCTGTTTTCTTTCCAACAGACATATTGGGTTCTAAGTCGGGCACTACAAGGCTGTCTAAAATAATCCCATTTGAATTACTTAAATACAATGTTTCTCCTGCAGTAGCTATCGAGAAGTTTGATTCAAGAGTCCCTGCCTGTGGGGTGTTAAAAAAGGGATGTGCATATCCGTTAAACTGCTGCTGCTGTGAAGCTAATCCGAAGGTTAGAAATGGCCTACAGGTTAGATCAGAACTCGATGCAGATGCATTATGAATTTCAACCGCAAGTACATTGGTGCCATTTTGCAATAAATTGCTGACCACACTCATATCCAAATCATAACTGCTTAGATTTCCTCCTTGATAAAGCTGAGCCTCGTGATCTGTAGCTAATTCATCAAATGTTGGGGGATAACCCGCTAAGCCTTCCCGTGCAATTTCAATGCCGTTTAAATACGCTACAAATCCATCGTCGTAATCGATGTCTAAAAATGCTTTAGCGATGTCATTAAAATTTGTTATATTGAAGTTGATTCGGGCATAAACGGTGGTTGCTGGCCCAGTAATGTCCGTGCTATCGTCCCCATCCCCGTAGCCGATACTCGTTTTTCCCTGACTCCAACTTGATGCATCAAATGCCGTTGTATACCAATTTGGAATCGCGGCATTAGGTATCGTATAGGACCATTGTGAATTATGATCGATTGGACTTTCGAAATGGTCAACTAAATAAGTTGTCCCTTGTCCATTAGCTAGAATGGTTGTGAACGCATTTCCGGGGATTGAAATTGGGGGAAATGCCCACTTGTTTAAGGTAGTTCTGTTGTCCGACAAATAAAGTCCTTGAAGTGCTTGCGGAGTAGCACTGGCATTGTAAAGTTCAATCCAATCGGGCGAACTGCCATTAGCTAATACGTAATTAGTACCGTTCGCATTACTTGCCTCGTTAATAAAGACTTGCGCATTTGACGTAAAACCAGTTGCTGCGATTAGAAGTAGAAGTAAAAGTTTTTTCATTACCTCAAAGTTAAGGAATTAATACTAGAAATTTTTATCCAAACCCGATAGAGAACGCTAATGCCGCTAGGCAAAGGAGCAGTCCAATGGTTTTTTGAATGGTGAATTTTTCTTTAAAGAGGGTTACACCAAGAATGGCTGCAAAAATCACCACTCCGACATTCGCAATGGAAAGGATTTGATGCGGTAAGAGCTTAAGTGAATTGTATGACTTGACTAATAAATAGATGGAGAAATAATTTGGAATCCCCAAGATAATTCCCGCAAACCAACTTCTTCTATTGAAGCTTACCTTTCCTTGGATTCGCTTGATCATAAGGTAGACCAATCCCATGAAGCCTGCCATTAAAAACCCAAGTGCGGCGAATATCCCGTCGTGAAAACCATTGGGGAGCCATCTGGAATTAGTAAAATATAATACCAAATCAAGGCCAGCACTTCCGAAAAATAACACAACAAGCATCCAGAGATAGCTGTTCTCTTGGTTGTTGACCTGTTTCGAAAATGAAACTAAAAATACGCCCACTATGGCTGCAACTAAGGGGATGATATTTGTCCATGCCAAGGGGGTGTGATTAATAAGTAGCACCAAGATAACGGATAGAGCCATTGACATTTTTACAGAGATCGACGTGGTTGATACGCCATTGTTCTGTGAGCTAAGGCCCATGAGAATGAAAAGTGAAATGAATAATACACCACATAATAATGCGTAGGGCATTCCGATTTGCAAGGCATCGCTGGCGGGGATGTAGTCATGGAATAGGAAAATTCCACAAGCAAAAGCAACAAAATAGTTCGCGATAACTGCTTGTAGCGTATCTATTTTCCAACCCGGGAAGGATCGAAAAAGAACAAAAATCAGACTGGATGCTAAAACACTAAGGAATAAATCCATTATTTTCTTTGATAATAGTAAATGGTATCTGTAGGTCCGAAGGGATGGGAGCGAATGGGTGTTTTTGTTAGAACAGGTGCGCGCATGCCTTCTTTAAATTGTGTTGAGCTCACAATGACCCGGGCCTCATCCCACACATTATCAATGATGAAATATTGTAAGGTTCGACTCCCGCCTTCCACCAGCACACTTAGAATATTGCGCTTGTATAATTCTTCAAGAATAAACTTAGTGGATGTTTCGGCAATTTTAATCCATTCTGTCTGACCTTCCATTGCATTTTTTACGCGATTGAAAACCAGGGTAGGTGCTTCATTTGAAAATACCCCAACGTCCTTGGATAATTTTAAATTGCTGTCAATCACAATGCGCGTTGGATTAGAGCCACTAAATTCACGAACCGTTAGCGAAGGATTATCGTTCAGAATGGTATTCCGACCAACCAATATCCCTTGTTCCTCGGCACGCCATTTATGAACCAATACTTTTGTTTCAGGGCTTGAAATCCAATGGATACCGACTTCGTCTTCTTCACGGTTTCGATCTAAAAATCCATCTTGAGTTTGAGCCCATTTAAGAATAACATACGGTCGTCTTTTTTCGTGGAACGTGAAAAATCGTTTATTTAAGGACCTGCATTCATCTTCTAATATACCTTCTACTACTTCAATTCCTTCGCGTTTTAATCGATCTATACCCTTTCCAGCAACGGAAGGATTGGTGTCTCTGCTTCCAATGACAACACGTCTAGGTTTCAAAGCGAGGATTCCCAAGGTACAAGGCGGGGTTTTACCAAAATGCGTACAGGGTTCTAAGGATACATAAATAGTAGATCCTTGAATAGCAGAGTCATCTCCCACATTTCGTATGGCATTAATCTCTGCGTGTGGTCCGCCATAAATCTCATGATAGCCTTCGCCGATAATTACGCCATCTTTTACGATTACACACCCTACCATTGGGTTAGGTGCCACCTTTCCTTGCCCTTGATAGGCCAAATCGATGCAACGCTGTATATACTGTTCGTCTTCAGTCACCACACAAAGTTAATCAAAGCAAAGACATATGCTACTCGCATTAAGGTGCTCCCGCTTTAATTTCATACCTTTGTAGCCATGGCGCATAAATCAGGTTTTGTAAATATTGTTGGAAGTCCAAATGTGGGTAAATCAACCTTGATGAATCAATTGGTTGGTGAAAAGCTTTCTATTGTCACCTCAAAGGCGCAAACAACACGGCATCGGATCCTTGGTATTGTGAATGACGAAGACCATCAAATTGTGTTTTCTGATACGCCAGGTGTGGTTAATGTATCCTACAAGTTGCATGAGAACATGATGGAATACGTTTCTGTTTCACTTCAAGATGCAGATGTATTGCTATTTGTTACAGACACCGTTGAACAAAAAATGAATCATGAGGCGACACTTGAGCGAATCAAGAAGTTGAATGTTCCAGTTATTTGCTTGATTAATAAAGTGGATAAGTCACACCAAGAAAAGGTGGCTGAACGCATAGAATACTGGAAGAATGAAATTCCGAATGCGGAGGTTTATCCGATCTCGGCCTTACACAATTTTAATATTGATATCGTATGGGAACGCATACTGACCTTGATTCCCGAAAACCCACCATACTATGATAAAGATGAATTATCTGATCGACCGATGCGGTTTTTTGTATCAGAAATAATTCGTGAAAAGATTTTTAACTTCTGTCAAAAAGAAATTCCCTACAGTTCACAAATCGAAATTGAAATGTATGAAGATACGGTTCACCTCATACGGATTCGAGCTATTATCATCGTAGAACGCGATTCTCAAAAAGGAATTATCATTGGTAAAGGAGGAGAGATGTTAAAGAAGATCGGACGTCAAGCGAGAATTGACATTCAAAAATTCTTAGATAAAAAAGTGTTTCTAGAGACTTTTGTGAAAGTAGATAAAGACTGGAGGTCCTCAGAAGCTAAATTGAAAAAATACGGATATTAATGAGCAACATTATTGCAATTGTCGGCCGGCCTAATGTCGGAAAATCAACCTTGTTTAATCGCTTAACAGAATCGCGCGATGCGATTGTGAAAGAAGTGAGTGGGGTGACTCGAGACCGGATTTACGGCAAAGGGGAGTGGAATGGGTATAAATTTTCGGTGATTGATACCGGTGGATATGCCACGACCAAGGAGGATATTTTTGAAGGAGAAATTAGAAAGCAAGTAGAATTAGCCATCGATGAAGCAAAAGTTATTTTGTTCATGGTGGATGTTATGACAGGCATCGTAGAGATGGACTTATTGGTTGCTGAATTACTTCGTAAGAGTAAGAAGAAAATCCTAGTTGTTGCGAATAAAGTAGATACCAACGACCGCATTGGGATGTCAGCAGAGTTTTATTCCTTTGGATTGGGTGATGTATTTGATTTAAGTGCAGCAAATGGCGGCGGTACAGGTGATTTACTCGATGAAGTGGTTACTTTTTTGGATAAAGAAGACGATGCTATTTTGGAACAAGATGATCTTCCGCGTATTGCGATCGTGGGACGTCCGAATGTAGGGAAGTCGTCTATGATTAATGCCTTAACAAATTCGGAGCGAAACATTGTAACCGATATTTCAGGTACTACGCGAGATTCAATTCATACAAGGTATCGTGCGTTTGGACATGATTTTCTTTTAATTGATACAGCCGGTATACGAAAGAAAGCCAAGGTGACAGAAGATATAGAGTATTACTCGGTGCTGCGTTCTGTTCGTACCATTGAGAATTCAGATGTCTGTCTTTTAATGATTGACGCATCAGAGGGTCTACAGAAGCAAGATTTAGCTATTTTCTACATGATTGAAAAGAACTCCAAAGGGGTTGTAGTGCTTGTAAATAAATGGGATTTGGTTGAGAAAGACCACACCACCATGAAGGATTTTGAAGAGAATTTACGCAAACAATTGGCGCCGTTTAACGATGTGCCGATCATCTTTACATCTACGATTACCAAGCAGCGTATTCATAAAGCAATTGAGACGTGCATGGAAGTGTTTGCCAATCGAACAAAAAAGATCCCAACTTCGAAGTTGAATGAAGTGATGTTAGAGATTATTCTGGATAATCCGCCGCCCGCTGTTAAAGGAAAGTATGTGAAAATTAAATTTGTTCAACAACTTCCAACACATGCCCCAGCTTTTGCATTTTTCTGTAATTTGCCGCAGTACGTCACAGATTCATATAGCAGGTTTATTGAAAATAGGTTGCGAGAGCAGTTTAATTTTACTGGGGTACCAATTAAAATTTTCTTCCGTAAAAAATAAAAGAGTTTTCTTGATTTGATGATGTAAATTCAACCGTTAAACGGTTGAATTTACATTTCAAGTACTATGTATTTTGGTGTTTCTTAGTTATCTAAGTACGTTAACCGTTCCGCTAACTACTTTCTTCTCGTCGGTTTCTTTGTTAGAATATTTGATCACCCAGGTATAGCCACCTGCTTGAACTTTTCTTCCGTCTACCCCATAGGTTCCGTCCCATCGTCCTTCTGCGTCATTACTTTCCCAAATCAACTCTCCCCAACGATTGAACAACTGTAAATTGAAATTAAATGGATCAAAGCCTGTAGTAAATACTGGGAACCACGTTTGGTTATGCTCATCTTGATCCGGAGTAAAGGTATTTGGAACGTAGTATATCGGGTCACTAATTACCGGTAACGATAATTCGTAGGTAGTAGCACAACCTAAGGCGGTACTTGCAGTTAAACTCACGAGCATATTTTCTGTTATCCCATTGTAGAAATGTGATTCTTCAAAAACAGTTGATGTTTGACCATCGCCATATTCCCATACGTAACTAATTGCTCCGAGTGTTGTGTTGGTGAAATTAATCGTTTCTGATGTGGATGATAGAACATTTGGATTTGCCGTAAATGTTGTGTTCGGATAGTTTTCCATACAGATATAGTCTGTATAGGTTGTGGTTTCTAAACATCCCTGCAGATTATACTGTAGGGTAATGGTATGACATCCAGCTGCTGTGAACATATAGTCTGTGCTTGGCGTGGTGCCAATGGTAGTTCCATTCCACGTGTAAACATAACTTGCACCCGGAACAGGAAAAGTACTGAAACTAACCATCAATGGATTACATCCACTTAAGGTGTCCGCTTGAAATACTGGAGGAACAGCAGGCACAACAATAACATTCATAGTAATCGAATCAGCACATTGGTTTGGATTCGGAGTGAAATTAAAAGTAAAGGTTCCTGGTAGGGAACTATCAATGGTTGGTGGATTCCAACTTCCTACGATTCCAGGGTTATTGTTGGAAACCAAAGGGAATACCGGAGGGACATCTCCCTGACACACCAATGGCATTTGCGTAAATTGTGGGATGTTTAGAGGGTCAATGGTGATATACATAGATGCTGAATCTGAACATTGGAAAGGGTTTGGCGTAAAATTGTAAAACACAGTTCCTGGGATATTAGTATTAATTACCGCTGGTGCCCAAGATCCTAAAATCGGAACTGCATTGGTTGAGCTAGCTGGAAGGGTAATTCCTTGCGTGAATTGACATAGAGGTCCGATCTGTTGGAAGGTAGGTTCTGTGTAGTTTAAAACCGTAATATCCATTGTTGTGGCTACTGCACATTGCCCAGCTGTTGGGGTAAAGGTGTAGGTATATAGTCCCGCAGAAGCTGTTGTAATCGTAGGCGGCGCCCAAGTTCCGGTATAAGGAGTAGGGTTTGTAGAAGGATTTGGTAAGGCCGGAGGGGCACTGTTGATACACATCGGCATAATTTGATTGAACGAAGGCGTTTCATTTGGTAGAATCGTAATGTTCATGGTTGCCGGAACCGCACAGAATTGCGGAGCTGGCGTGAAAATATACGGATAGGTTCCTGGAGCTGCAGACGAAATTACAGAAGGCGACCAAGTTCCTGTAAGTGCAGGGACATTATTTGAAGAGGCTGGTAAACCGGGTACGGCGCCGTTGTGACAAATTGGTGCAATTTGAGTAAAGGCAGGATTTATTGGAGTATTTACGATGACTAACGTTGTAGCTGTACCGTTGCAGTTAGGTGTAGTATAATTGAGAGTATACGTCCCACTATCCAATGGCGTAGCATTTGGAATGGTAGGATTCTGAAGGTTTGAGGTAAATCCATTTGGTCCTGTCCAAGAATACGTAGTGGCGCCATTTGATGCATTTAGTGTGATCGTTTGACCCGCGCAATATGGACCTCCATTGGTCGCAGTAACGTTGATTCCACCCGCTTGGTAATTAATAGTAACATATCCATGATTTGTGTTGTTTGCAGCTAAACAGGTTCCTCCAGCGGGTACTAAAGATGAGCCAGCGCCACCGCCACCGCCGCCGTTAGCTCCGGTACAGCAACCATCGTTACCGCCACCGCCACCGCCGTAGTATCCGCCACCACCACCGCCGCCAGAAGCCGTTTGCCAAAGGCCAGCTTGACCACCATTTCCTAAGGTGCCTGGTGAACCTCCTGGAGGGGTGCCAGCCCACGGAGTTCCTCCATTTCCTCCAGCAACTTGAGTTCCTCCTTGACCACCTTGACCATAGGTATTACAACCTGCAGCGCCGTTATTACAATTGGATGCACCACCGCAAACTGGGGATGAACCACCGCTGCGACCGCCTCCGCCTCCGCCAACAATAACGCGATTTGCTAGCGCTGTCCCACCAATTCTGATATCAGATGCGCCACCGCCTCCCCATGAACCATAGGCTATATTCCCATTATTAGATGCAAAACCTGTCCCGCCACCGTTCCAACCACCTGATGCATTCCCTTGAGTTCCCATTCCACCACAATAAATATTCAAAATCTGACCTGGTGTTACATTTAACGGAGCAGAAATTCTTGCTCCACTTCCTCCATTTGCGCCTCCTCCTTTGGCTCCTGCAACAATTACGTTAATCGTGAAAACACAAGGTGGAACTGTCCATGTTTGAACTGCTCCCGTGTAATTGAATGTTATAGTTGATGCTTGACCGAAGATGGAATTTAATCCAAAAGATCCAATCAATAATAAAGGAAAAACTGCAAGTAATAATCTTCTCATAATTAGTCTAGGTTGTCCAAATTTAATAACAATTTTTTAATATCCTCCTGCCTTGTGTATTCGATGTTTATTTCACCAAATTCACATGTCCCACCACCACTTGATACTCATCGTTTTTAAGTACTTTAAAACGAATTCGATACGAATACGTGCCACTTTGTACTTGGTTGCCATACAACCCGTATGATCCATCCCAACCGATTGTTGGGTTCTTTGATTCAAAAATCAGTTCTCCCCAACGGTTAAAAACCTGAAGGCTGTAATTATAGGGGTCATAACCTGAGGTAAATACCGGTTTAAAGGTATTGTTGTACATGTCGCCATCCGGTGTAAATGTGTTTGGTATATAGTAAATCAAACCATCCTGATACGGTATAAATAAACTCGTGCTATCGATACAACCTAATGTGCTTATAGCATAAAGCCAAATCGTGTTTCCAGCTGTGGTGCTTGAAAACATATGTTGTGGTGAAGTCTCAGTACTTATTGCTCCATCATCAAAAACCCATGAATAAGTTGATGCACCAACGCTTGAATTTAAGAAAGTAACGGTTTGACTAGGTTCAGAGAAATATTCTAGGCTGGCATCGAATGCTGCGATTGGAGGATTTTCTGGGCATAGATAGTTTGGAAAGATCGTTGTGGTGCTGCAGCCATTTAACGTATTGGTAAGCGAGATCGTTTGACATCCTCCACTCATTACAATACCACTTACACTATTTCCAGTTGTTGTAGTACCAGACACGTTCCAAACAAATCCATCGCTTGCGTTAGTTGTATCTGCCTCGAATAGGTAATTAAGTGGGGTGCAACCGGTTATTGCGGGAGTAATAACGTTAGATACAGGCAATGGGTTCACATGTATGATCGCAGTTGTTGGGTTACTTGAACATCCATTTATCGTATAGCTTACAGAGATTGGCATGGTGTCGTTTGGAGTTAGGCTTGCTGTTTGTGGACCAGGTCCGCCCGGAGACCAATCAAAGGTTCCTCCACTTTGACTTGGGATAGCAGTCATCGTTGCCAGCTGTCCTTGACAAATGGTGGTATCATCCATGGTTAAGGTTGGTAATTGAGTAACAGTGATATTTCCAGTTGCTGATTGACTGGTACAATTGTTTAAGGTGTAATCTACGGAAAAACTTGTTGTTGATCCTGGGTTAACCGTGATGCTTTGTGGGCCAATGCCACCTGGACTCCATGTGTAAATTCCTCCAGGAACACTTGGGTTTGCGGTCAGATTTAGCGAGTCTCCAAAACAAATGCTGCCTCCATTTAACGTTACACTTGGAACGATATTCACAAGCACAGTAGCGCTTGATGTAGTAATGCAGCCGTTAAAATCGTATAATACGTTATATGTAGTTGTAGCAGCAGGGGTAACGGTAATTGAAGAAGTGATTTGTGCACCGTTTGACCATAAAAAAGTTCCTCCAAGAACATCAGGTATGGCCGAAAGCGTAGTCGATTGTCCTTGACAAATGGTATCGTTATTAACGGTAAGGTTAGGTATAGGATGTACGGTAATGGTTAGCGTTTGAGGTATACTGCTGCAATTATTTGCTGTGGAAACAATAGTGTATGCGGTAGTTCCTGTCGCTTGTGTTGCTGTGGTTAATACCTCATTGATGGATTGACCGGTTCCTGCATTGCTTCCGAGTACTTGATTTGGAGTGTTTGTCCAAGAAATTACCGAACCTGGCACATTTGAATTCATACCAATCGAAACAGCATCCCCACTGCAAAGCGTTGGTGAGGCCAAGGTTGTAATTAAAAGAGGAATCGGATTGACTGTTATTGTGCCTGACGTTGCAACGCTCGCACAATTCGAACCCGTGGTGTAAATCAAGGAGTATGTAGTGGTTGTGTTTGGACTAACTGTTAGGTTTTGTGAAGTGCTTCCGCTTGGGCTCCATAAATAAGTGCCTCCAGGGACAGATACTGATGCTGCCAAGGTTCCTGTTGCACCATTACAAATCGTATCGTTAATTATTGTAATAACTGGAGTAGGATTGACAGTTACTGTGCCGCTTACAGGGGCGCTTGGGCAACTGAGATTACTCATGAATGAAACTGTGTAGGTTGTTGTTTGGTTAGGGGATACTTGAATAGATGGAGTTGTCGTGCCGCCAGGATTCCATGTAAATGTACCTAAAGGAAGGGAAGATGTCGCAGTTAATGTTGCCTGTTGCCCGCTACAAATAGTGGCATTATTTACTGACAATACTGGGGTGGGATTCACTGTTATGGTTCCCGAGGCTTGACTGCTAGCGCAACCAGCTGCTGTAGAATAATTAACCGTATACGTTGTAGTGGTGTTTGGAGTAATGCTAATGCTTTGAGTGGTAGCCCCATTGTTCCAGAGGTAAGTGCCACCTGGCACACTTGGTGTAGCAGTTAGGGTACTTGAATTTCCGTCACAAATGGTATCATTATTAACAGTAACAGTGGCTACCGGATTTACGGTGACAGTTCCAGTGGCATTATTTGAGGCACAACCAGCGCCACTAACATAACTTAAGGTATACGTTGTAGTGTTTAGTGGGCTTACAGTTAAAGTACTTCCTGTAATACCTCCCGGATTCCATGTGAAAGATCCTCCTTGTGTGTTAGTTGTAGCAATTAAGGTTACAGATTGTCCTGCACAAATCGTTGCACTTGTTGCAGTTATCGTTGGAGTTGGATTGACAGTTACCGTACCTGAGGCTACTGGTGCAGCACAACCTGCAGCAGTACTATAATTAACAGTGTAGGTTGTTGTTGTGGAGGGATTTACATTGATGCTTTGCGTACTACCTCCATTACTCCAGGTATACGTTCCACCTGGAACCGTTGGTGTGGCTGTTAGCGTGGAGGTCTGACCGTAACAAATCGTTGCATTATTTACAGTGACACTGGGTGTTGGATTCACAGTTACCGTTGAGGTGACGGCAGTGGCGGAGCAGCCCGCTGGGGTGGAATAATTCACTGTATATGAGGTTGTTGTTTGGGGATTGACCGTTATGGAATTCGTTGTTGCTGCGCCTGGGTTCCAAGTAAATGTACCACCAGGAACAGAACTTGTTGCCGTAAGTGTAGCGCTTTGCCCGTCACAAATCGTCGGACTATTTACCGTTAACAACGGGGTTGGATTGACGGTAATTGCGCCGGTTGCGGTTCCAGGACATCCTCCTGTAGCTGTAAAGGTCACGGTGTAGAGGGTTGTTGAATTCGGAGAGGCGGTAAGCGATGCACCAGTGGCGCCCGTATTCCATGAGTAGGTACCTGTAAGTACAGGGGTCACGGTTGCATTGATGGTTGCTGATTGTCCAGCGCAAATTGTTGCTGAGCTTACACTTACCGTCGGAGAAGGATTGATAATCACGGTGGTGCTTGCGGTCCCAATACATCCACCTAAATCTACAATTACAGTGTAAGTGCCAGCATTAGCTGCTGTTGCATTTGGAATGGTTGGATTTTGCAGTGTTGACGTAAATCCGTTTGGTCCTGTCCAAGAATAAGTGCCCTGTGCAGGAGTATTCAATTGTATGGTAGTTCCTGAGCAAACTGGACTATTACTTGTAGCCGTTACTTGAGCAGCACCGCCACTGTATGTAATAGTAACATATCCGTGATTCGTGTTATTACCTGCAAGACAAGCTCCACCAGCAGGAACAAGGGAAGAGCCACCGCCACCGCCACCGCCGCCATTTGCGCCGGTACAACAACCGTCGTTACCGCCGCCGCCGCCACCATAATACCCGCCGCCGCCGCCGCCACCTGATGCTGTTTGCCAGTACCCTCCTTGTCCACCATTTCCAAGAGTCCCTGGAGATCCTCCAGGAGGAGTCCCTGCCCATGGAGCACCTCCGTTTCCTCCCGCAAATTGTGTCCCACCGCCTCCACCAGCACCAAAAGTATTACATCCTTGAGCCCCGTTATTACAGTTGGCGTTTCCACCACATACGGGTGAAGATCCACCGCTTCGACCACCGCCACCGCCAGCAACAATGACGCGATTGGCTAAGGCTTGACCATTGATACGAATATCCGAGGCGCCACCGCCTCCCCAAGATCGATAGGTTGAAGACCCGGTAGAGTTATGTCCAGTTCCACCACCATTCCATCCACCAGAATTGGCGCCTTGGTTTCCCATTCCTCCGCAATAAATGTAAAGTGTTTGTCCGGGAGTTACCGCAATGTTTGCTGTGATTCGAGCACCATTTCCACCATTAGAACCACCCCCCTTTGCACCCGCCACAACGGCATTGATAGTATATACACATGGGGGCACAATCCACGTTTGGACAGCTCCAGTGTAATTGAAATTAACGGTGGTTTGGCCGCGTAGCGGACTGAATATGGCAAATAAAACAAGAGCGAATATAAAGGTCTTCATAGTAGGTTTGATAGCATTAAATTTACGTCAAATGTTTGATTTGGTGGCTTTTGAAAAGTGAATTTTTTATTAAATTTACAGGGTAAAAAATAAATCCATGAGCTTAACTCCTTACACAGGTGCTTGGACTCGAAGCGAAGCTGCTCATTTACTTCGAAGAACCTTATTCGGGCCAACCCATCAGCAAATTTCATCCATAGCAAACATGACCATGACGGATGCAGTGAATCAACTTTTAACGGTTGGATCCCTAAATCCACCGTTGGCATATGACGCCGGTGAAACTGTAGTTGCTCAGGGGCAAACTTGGGTGAATTCTTTATATCCGTCGAATCCCGTTAGCAATCAACTTTGCGAAATGGCGCGTGTAAAATCACTTACCGGTTGGTTAATGCAAAACATGAATTATCAAGGCATGGATATTAGTCAAAAGATGTTTTTCTTTTGGCATAATCATTTTGGTGCTGCATTTTCGTCCGATGCTCGAGCAACATACACGTACCTAGAATTATTGAGAACAAATAGCTTAGGAAATGTAAAGCAATTGGTAAAAGATGTAACGGTGGACCCCGCTATGTTGATTTTTCTTAATGGAAATACGAATTCCGTACAACATCCCAATGAAAATTATGCCCGTGAATTACTTGAATTATTTACGATAGGAAAAGGAAACCAAATTGCTGCTGGGGATTATTCTAATTATACGGAATTGGATGTTGCTTCCGGGGCAAAAATCCTGAGCGGATATTTGGTTCAAGGGATTCGAAGTTCTACCTTAACTGCTGCTCAAACCTTATTTCTGAATCCCTTGCATGATACCAGTACGAAAACCTTGTCGTATCATTTTGGAAATGCCACGGTTACAAACGCCGGAGCACAAGAGTATGCAAATTACATCGACATCATTTTTCAACAACCACAAGTTGCTACCTTCATTTGTACTGAGTTGTATCGGTTTTTCGTGAATTTTGACCTAACGAATGATGTAGAAACCAACATTATCCCGCAATTAGCCCAAACACTGATAGCTAACAATTATGACATCCTTCCTGTACTCCAAGAATTGTTAACAAGTCAACATTTTTACGATGTGGCTTTACGTGGCAGCATTATTCGGAGCCCCTTGGAGACAGTTTTTAGCATGTTGAATTCTACAGAAACCCAAATCAACGTCAATTTAGCCACAGATTATAACATCTATCTGAACATCTATTACGCTGCGGCGAACATGGGCCTTGATTTTATGAATCCGGCAAGTGTTGCTGGATGGGAGGCATACTATTTATCTCCCGCATTTTCAAGGCTTTGGATTAATTCCACCACCATTAAATTTCGTTTTGACATTGCCACAGGGCTCTTTATTTTCGGCATACCAATTAACGGATATACCTTGAAAGTTGATACCATACCGTTTCTAAATAATTTGAGTTTACCCTCGAGTGCCATTTCGGTTATCGATGACATCTGTGAATTGTTTATTTCTAAGCCCGTGGATCCAGCAACCCATGCAGATTTGGTTAACATATTAACGAATAACCTTCCAACCTTTGAATGGACCTTGCAATACAACGAGTATTTAAACAATCCGAACAACCCGACCTTTGTTGACCCTGTGAGATATCGCGTACAATTGGTGCTCGATCGAGTTTTTAAAATGCCTCAATATCAAATGATTTAATGCGAATCCTATGAAAAGAAGACAGTTTATTAGAAATGTAGCTTTAACATCTGCA